>JGI12467J12023_1012225_pt1 | contig 35530 bp, 6 predicted proteins | sample SoiCrureplicCD5C_FD_12023 | JGI IMG/M metagenome (IMG submission 12023)
CTGAATATGTATATATAGTTATATTAGTGTTCTATAATACAAAAAACCCTAATATTTTATGAGTCGCTGTGTCCACAAAAGTCGCTATGTCCACAAACGGTCTCAATATTTTCGTTAACTAAGGAAATTTGGTCCTTAACCACGCGGAGCCAATTGATGCTATTAGGAGGGAGAGTGGCGTATGTGTTGTAGTTCCCTACATAATTCTATTGCTAAAAATATTTACTAAAAAAAAATGGTTACCAGTCAGAACTCAGGGTGTGAAAGTTTTTTTAACGTCGATAGTGTGGGCACTTTAGTAGACATTCTTCACAGTAGAGCGCTAGACCAGCCTGACAAAAAAGCTTTTACTTTTCTCCTGGATGGAGAAACCGAGGAAATTAGTCTAACTTATCTAGAATTGGATTTGCACGCACGAGCGATCGCAACCAGGCTGCAAGATTTAGGGGCAAGTGGGGAGCGGGCGCTGCTGATATACCCACCAGGGTTGGAGTTCATAGCCGCATTTTTCGGGTGTCTGTACGCTGGAGTCGTTGCTGTCCCGGCGTATCCCCCCCGGCGTAACCAGTCTCTATCCCGCCTTCAATCGATCGTAGAAGATGCAGGGGCAACTATTGCGCTCACCACCAAAACCGTATTGTCCAATGTAGAACGCCAGTTTACCCAGTCTCCGAACCTACAAGCTCTGCATTGGGTAGCTACAGACAACATTGCTAGCGACTTAGCACAAGCATGGCTACAGCCAGCTATTAGCAGTGACACCTTGGCCTTTCTGCAGTACACGTCAGGTTCTACGGGTACACCTAAAGGGGTGATGGTAACTCATGCAAATCTGCTGCACAACGAACTAATGATCCAGCAGGCAATGCAGCATACGGAGAAAACAATCTTCGCAGGTTGGCTACCCCTTTTCCATGACATGGGACTGATTGGAAATGTGCTTCAGCCCTTGTATTTGGGTACGCCCTGCATCCTCATGTCACCAGTGGCTTTTCTACAACGACCCTTGCGTTGGCTTCAGGCTATTAGTCGCTACAAAGCTACTACCAGCGGTGGGCCTAACTTTGCTTATGAGCTATGCGTGAGCAAGATAACCAACGAACAACGAGAAACCCTCGATCTGAGTAGCTGGGAGGTAGCTTTTAACGGAGCTGAGCCTGTTCGCGTCGAGACGCTGGAGCGGTTCGCAACTGCCTTTGAACCTTGTGGTTTTCGCCGAGAAGCTTTTTACCCTTGTTACGGGATGGCGGAAACCACCCTGCTGGTTTCTGGTGGACTCAAGGCAGCTTTGCCTGTAATCAAAACCGTTCAAGGAGAGGCGCTGGAGGAACATCGGGTAGTTTCAGCTTCTGGGGAGAATGAAGAAGTTCGGACGCTAGTGGGCTGTGGTCAAACCTTGCTAGAGCAGCAAATTGTCATTGCCCATCCTGATACCTTAACCCCTTGCCCCCCTAATGAAGTGGGAGAGATTTGGGTTTGGGGCAACAGCGTTGCTCAGGGTTACTGGAACCGTCCCGAAGAGACACAGGCTACGTTCCGAGCCTACTTGGCAGGCACCGGAGAGGGTCCATTTCTGCGTACAGGCGACTTAGGATTTTTGCAGGACGGTGAGCTGTTTGTCACAGGTCGTCTCAAAGACCTAATTATTATCCGGGGTCGCAACCACTATCCTCAGGATATTGAACTGACGGTAGAACAGAGCCACCCGGTACTACAACAGGGTTGCACGGCCGCTTTTTCAGTGGAGGTCAACGGACAGGAGCGACTGGTGGTTGCTTGTGAGGTAGAACGTACTTCCCGCCGTAATCTAGATGTAGATGCGATCGGAAAGAGTATTTCTCAGGCAGTGATTGAGCAGCACGAGTTAGAAGTTTATGCCATATTGCTGCTCAAGACTGGAAGCATCCCGAAAACTTCTAGTGGCAAAATTCAGCGTCGTGCTTGTCGCGCTGGTTTCCTGGCTGGCAACTTGGATGTGGTAGGGGATTGGAGGACGAATCCTGAAAGTAAAGTAGAGTCCCAGCGTCGGGTTGAGGAAGTAGAAACCCCATTGCAGCAAGTGCCTCCTGGCAAACAGCAACAATCTAGCTCAGGCAGGAACAATGGCTCGCAGCAGGATACTTCCAATCGAGAGTTTCACAAAAAAGCCCAAGCCATTCAAGCCTGGTTAGCCTCTAATATTGCTGAGCGGCTTCGAGTTAATCCCCAAGACATAGATGTTCAGCAACCCTTCAGCCGCTACGGTCTAGATTCAGTAGCAGCGGTGAGCCTTTCGGGTGAGTTAGGGGATTGGCTCGGCCGTAAACTTTCTCCAACCCTGGTGTATGATTACCCCACCATTGAAGCCCTTGTCCCGCATTTAGTTGAGGAACTTGCTAAATCAGCAGATCCCCTTGATGTGAGCGCTCTTGAGGAGACTGAGACGGAGCCGAAGGACGCTAAACCCTCCGACGGAGCTATTGCCATCATTGGTCTAGGTTGCCGTTTTCCTGGTGCCAACGATGCTACAGCTTTCTGGCAGTTGCTGCGAGACGGGGCGGATGCCATCACTGAAGTGCCTGCGACTCGTTGGGATATCAACGCCCTCTATAACTCAGAACCAGCTACTCCAGGGAAAATGAGTACCCGCTGGGGCGGATTCCTCGATCAAGTAGACCAATTCGATCCCCACTTTTTTGCGATTGCTCCGCGAGAGGCCCAGCGCATTGATCCTCAACAACGGCTGCTGCTGGAGGTGGCTTGGGAGACACTGGAAAACGCTGGGCAAGCGCCGGATAAGCTAGCTGGTAGTCAAACAGGGGTATTCATAGGCATCAGCAGCAGTGACTATTCTCGGCTTCAGTTTGAAGATTGCGATCGTATCGATGCATACACTGGTACCGGTAATGCCCTCAGCATTGCAGCCAACCGCCTGTCCTATGTGCTGGATTTGCGCGGGCCAAGTCTAGCAGTAGATACCGCCTGCTCCTCGTCGCTGGTTGCAGTGCATTTGGGCTGCCAGAGTTTGCAAAATAAGGAGTGCAACCTGGCTTTAGCTGGTGGGGTGAATCTGATTCTATCTCCAGAGCTGACCATCACCTTTTCTCAAGCACGGATGATGGCTAGTGATGGTCGTTGTAAGACCTTCTCAGCCGATGCCGATGGTTATGTACGAGGGGAAGGCTGCGGTGTAGTACTCCTCAAGCGTTTCTCTGATGCGCTGCGGGATGGAGACAATATCCTGGCAGTAATCAAAGGCTCTGCAATCAACCAGGATGGACGTAGTAATGGGCTAACAGCGCCCAACGGACCTTCCCAGCAGATGGTCATCCGTCAAGCCTTGGAAAACGCTGGGGTGGCACCCGCTCAAATTAGTTATGTGGAAACCCACGGTACGGGCACATCGCTGGGAGATCCCATTGAGGTTGATTCCCTCAAAGCGGTACTCATGTCCGACCGTTCTCCAAACGAACCTTGTGTTCTTGGTTCGGTTAAAACCAATATTGGCCATTTGGAAGCTGCTGCTGGCATCGCCAGTCTGATTAAGGTGGTGCTGTCTTTACAGCATGGGGAAATTCCACCCCAACTGCACCTGAACCAGTTGAATCCATATATTTCTTTGGAAGATACTTCATTTTCAATTCCCAAGGAGCGATACCCTTGGTCGGTCGGTGCAAAGCGTCGTTTTGCAGGGGTGAGTTCATTTGGCTTCGGCGGTACGAATGCTCATCTGGTACTGGAGGAGCCGCCTGTACCTACAAAAACAGCGATAGATGTCGAACGTCCTCTGCACTTATTGACTCTATCAGCAAAAAGTGAGAAGAGTTTGCAATTGCTGGCACAGCGTTATCAGGCATTCTTGGAAGCTTATCCTCAGGCGTCGATCGCAGATGTTTGTTTCACCGCTAATACCGGGCGATCGCATTTTGCCCACCGCAGGGCGATCACGAGCGAATCTACGATGCAGTTGCAAGAAGTACTGGGTGCTTTCGCCACTGGGAAGCAGGCATCTGGACTGGTAAATGGACAAGTGCAGAGCAGGAATCGTCCGAAGATAGCATTTCTATTCACTGGTCAGGGTTCTCAGTATGTTGGCATGGGGCGTCAGCTCTACGAAACCCAACCCACTTTCCGCCAAGCTCTGGAGCGATGCAACGAATTACTCGGTCCCTATTTGGAGCAGTCGCTGCTGTCGTTGCTCTATTCTGCGTCGGATGCGACCGAGGTGTTGCACGAGACTGCATATACCCAGCCAGCGCTATTTGCCTTGGAATATGCTCTAGCCGAGTTGTGGCGTTCCTGGGGGATTGTGCCAGATGTTGTCATGGGTCACAGCCTAGGGGAATACGTGGCAGCCTGTGTGGCTGGGGTATTCAGCCTGGAAGAGGGACTCAAGCTTGTCGTTGAACGAAGTCGGCTGATGCAGTCTTTACCCCACGACGGTTCAATGGCAGTGGTGTTTGCGCCTGAGGGGCGGGTGAGAGCTGCTCTGAGTTCGTATAAGACACGGGTGGTGAGGGGTGAGGAGGACGAGAGCGATACTCTTGCTTTGGATCAGACACAGGTGGCGATCGCTTCGGGAGACGCTATTGTATCCATCGCTGCTGTGAACGGCCCGGAAAACATCGTCATATCGGGAGCGCGAGAGGCTGTGGAGTCCGCGATCGCTCAGTTGCAGTCGCAACAAATTACCGTACAGCCGTTACAAGTTTCTCATGCCTTCCACTCGCCATTGATGGCTCCAATTCTCGACGAATTTGAGCGCAAGGCTCGTCAAGTCAAGTTTCAAGCCCCACGTATTCCACTGATTTCCAACCTGACAGGCCAAATGCTAAAGCCCGGAGAAATCCCCGATGCCAGCTATTGGCGTCGCCACATGCGAGAAACAGTGCAATTTTCTGCCGGGATGGACACGCTGGAAAAGCAGGGTTATGAACTATTTCTCGAACTCGGTCCTAGTGCCACGCTATTGGGAATGGGCAAAAGGTGCCTACCAAAAGGAAGGGGTTTGTGGCTGCCTTCCTTAAAGCAAGGGCAACATGACTGGCGAGTGCTATTAAACAGCTTGGGGGTACTAGAGATTCAGGGTGTGGAGGTGAACTGGGCTGGATTTGACCAGGACTACCAGCGACGCCGAGTGCCTCTGCCGACCTATCCCTTTGAGCGCCAGCGTTATTGGTTCGAGTCTAACAAGCAAAGAGATGGAAAGCTTATGGATGTTAAGGAATCAGATACCCGACTGAGTACGCCACAGGTTGAGACAACCCCAAAAATTACGCAGCCCGATAGCATCCGGTCACAATTGCATACGCTCATCGCTGGTTTACTGCATACAGACCCCGCTCAAGTCGATGTTCATGCGCCGTTTCTGGAAATGGGGGCTGATTCGCTTGTCCTCCTGGAGGCTGTCCGTACCATTGAAGCTACCTTTGGAGTTAAAGTCGCAATTCGTCAGTTCTTTGAAGAGTTGACAACCATTGATGTCCTAGCGACCTACATTAATAACCATATAACTCCAGAATGGTCTGTGAAAGATACCTCACAGCCTGAAGTCGAGTCTCGTGTCCGCTCCCAACAGCCAGGTATGCAGACATCTGTCGATGCAACAGCGGATTCAACCTGGAAAGATACTCCACAACCTGAGGTTGAGTCTGGAGTCCCATCCCAACAGTCAGCTCTGCCGACATCTTTAAATGCAACCGCAGATGCACTTATGCATAGGGCGATAGACAACAAGGAGAGGATAGCGGTATCTGAGACGGCACTAGAACGGATTATGGGGCAGCAGCTAGAAGCTATGTCTCAACTTAGTGCCCAGCAGCTGCAAGTTATGTCTCAACTTAGTGCGCAGCAACTGCAAGCTATGTCTCAACAGCGGGAGGGCTTGCACAACAACCATTTACCTACAGACAAATTGCGTTTGGGGGAGACCGTAGCATCTGAGTCCATCAATCAAGCAGTATCCAACCCTAACTATCCTGCTGCCAATAGGTCTTTTCCATCTCAAAGGACTACAGATGCATCCCCTGAGACTACATCGGTTAAGGTGAAGGCCGATAAAGCAAATACACCAACAATTCCCTCGGACCGACCGATAAAGCCAGCCGCCAACGGAGGGTTAACTGCTGAGCAGCGGCAGCACCTACAGGCATTGATTGCACGATATAACAAGCGCACTCAAAAATCCAAGCAACAAGTCCAAACCGAGCGCCCGTTTCTAGCTGACAGTCGAGCCTCAGCTGGGTTCCGTTGGGATACGAAGGAAATGTGTTATCCCATCATTGGACAGCACTCCCAGGGAGCGAGAATCTGGGATGTGGATGGCAATGAATATGTAGACCTAGCAATGGGATTCGGTGTGCATTTGTGTGGTCATCATCCACCTTTCATCACAGCAGCCGTGGAAGAGCAGTTCAAACGAGGTATCCAAATGGGTCCCCGCTCAGAACTGCCAGGTGAGGTAGCAAAGTTAATCAGTCAACTCACGGGTGTAGAGCGAGTGGCCTTCTGTAATTCAGGCACAGAATCAGTGATGACCGCTCTTCGCCTAGCCCGAACCGTGACAGGACGCAGCAAAATTGCGATGTTTGCAGGTTCATATCACGGTCACTTTGATGGAACTCTGGTCACGGCTGCAACCGTGAACGGAAAACCGGGTTCGGCTCCATTGGCGTCTGGAGTGCCCCAATATATGGCCGACAACGTTTTGGTACTCAATTATGGCGATTTCCAGTCCCTAGACACAATCAAAGCTCATGCCCATGAGTTGGCTGCCGTGCTCGTCGAGCCTGTGCAGAGCCGCCGACCCGATTTGCAGCCGAAAGAGTTTTTACAGCAACTGAGAAAATTAACTGCTGAAACGGGAATAGCACTGATATTTGATGAAGTTCTCGTAGGGTTTCGCATCCATCCTGGTGGCGCGCAAGCGTGGTTTGGCATTGAGGCAGACCTAGTCACCTATGGCAAGGTGATTGGTGGTGGCTTGCCGATTGGGGTGGTAGCTGGCAAAGCTGCATACATGAATGGAATAGATGGGGGGATATGGAACTTCGGGGATGCCTCATACCCTCAAGCAGAAACTACGTATTTTGGAGGAACCTTCTCCAAGCATCCTCTGGCAATGGCTACGGCACGAGCTGTACTCATGCATCTGAAAATGCAAGGAGCGACTCTTCAGGAGCATTTGAACCAGCGCACATCACAGCTAGCAGAAACTCTCAATGCCTACTTCCAGCAAAATGATGTACCCATCCGCATGGTGCATTTTGGTTCACTCTTTCGCTTTGTCTTTGGGGGAAATTTCAGCGTTTTCAATCAACCGCTAGCAATGGATTTGCTGTTTTATCATCTGCTAGAAAAAGGTGTTTATATCTGGGAAGGACGCAATTGTTTTCTGTCTACTGCCCATACAGATGAAGATATTGAGTATGTGATTCGGGCTGTCAAAGAGAGCGTAGAGCAGTTGCAATCCGGAGGATTTTTACGCAAAGCGCCATCCAAATCGCCACAAAAAGAAAAAAAAATCCCTGGAGCATTAAGCACTCTCAATAATTCTTCTTTGGCTAAGGGTTCTACGCTAGCCTCTGCCAAGGAAACCAAGCCGACGAAGACTGAAATTAATAAAGGACTGTCCAATGGAACTCAATTAGATACCAAGCAGCAATCCGGTTTTTGGGATAGAAAAGCGTATAAACCTTCTCTCGTTTCCCCTGAATTTACAGTAATTAAAGCTAGGCGAAATACGAAACAAACAATTCAATTTAGCTTATTTTATTTCGGCAAGTACGATTCGGAATTCGTCCCAGACAAGTATAGCCTTCTGTTTGAAGGGGCAAAATTTGCTGATGAAAACGGTTTTGCAGCTTTATGGATGCCCGAACGCCACTTTCATGCTTTTGGAGGATTCTCACCTAATCCATCAGTGATTAGTGCTGCACTTGCCAAGGTAACCCAGCGAATACAACTACGAGCTGGCAGTATTGTCTTACCACTACATCATCCAATTCGAGTGGCTGAGGAGTGGTCAATCGTTGACAATTTGTCGAAAGGTAGAGTTGGAATTTCCTTTGCGTCCGGTTGGCATCCTAATGATTTTGTGTTGGCGCCTGAGGCCTACGGCAACCATCGCGAACTAATGTTTCAAGAAATTGAGACAGTGCAAAAACTTTGGCGGGGCGAGTCAATTCAAGCTCTAGATGGTGCCGGGAGCAACATCAGTGTCAAACTGTTTCCCATGCCAATGCAGCCTGAGGTACCTATTTGGATCACCATTGTCAATAATCCAGAAACCTATATTAGGGCGGGTGAAATAGGTGCGGGTGTTTTAACCAATCTCATGGGTCAGACTGTTGAAGATTTGGCCAAGAACATCAGTCTGTACCGTGAGTCTCTGTCTAGGCATGGGTACGCTCCGGAATCAGGGCATGTAACAGTTTTACTGCACACATTTGTCGGAGACGATATTGATGCTGTTCGACATACAGCACGCCAGCCTTTTTACAACTACCTTCAGTCATCCCTTGGACTTTTCAAAAATTTGGTAAAAAGCCAGGGTCTGAATATAGATTTCGACACGGTGACAGAAGAGGATAAAGAATACCTCTTATCAGCCGCTTATGAGCGTTATGTCCAAACGAGCGCTCTGATTGGAACGCCAGACTCATGCTGCAAAATCATTGATAACTTGATGGCAATTGGAGTTGATGAAGTTGCCTGTTTTATTGATTTTGGGATGGTGGCTGAGTCGGTTTTGGGGGGTCTACCTCACTTAAACGTGCTAAGAGAGCGTTACGAAAATCCAGAGGATAGTTCTCCTGACGAGCCTCCATCTGAGCTAACACCGACATTACCTCCTGAAACAGTCAATTCTGATGTTGCAGATACAGTCCCCCTGACAGATGCACAAAAACAGTTCTGGCTTTTGGCGCAAATGGGAGAAGAGGCGTCGAGCGCTTACAACGAATCCGTCATGCTTCAGCTACAGGGTTCGTTGCAGTTGGGAGCCATGCAAAGGGCTTTTCAGAAGGTGGTGGACCGTCATGAAGCACTGCGAACTATCATTAGCTCAGAGGGCGATGTTCAGCAGATTTTGCCCACGCTGACAATAGATGTTCCACTAATTGACTTCTCCAGCCTCGATACCGCTGAGCGGGATGCCAAAGTAGATGAGTGGCTAAAACAAGAAAGCCGACAAAGTTTTGACCTAACGCAAGCACCGCTATTGCGCGTCAATATCTTGAAGTTAGACGAGGAACTGCATTTACTGCTTTTAAGTGCTCATCACATTGTTATCGATGGCTGGTCAATTGGTGTGTTGCTACAAGAGGTGAGTGCCTTTTATTCCGCCGAATGTCAGGGCGTCCCTTGCCAGCAGGAGCCACCACTGCAATTCAAAGAATTCATTCAATGGCAGGTGCAGCAGAGCCAGAGCGACCAAATCGCGAAACATGAAGCCTACTGGCTGGGGCAATTGGCAGACTCGGTTCCCATTTTGGAGTTGCCGACAGATCGGACTCGACCACCTGTAAAGACATACAGGGGAGCCAGAGCGAGCATGAAGCTTGAGGCAAGCCTTTGTGCCGAACTCAGAAAAATCAGCAGCCAGAAGGGCTGTACGCTCTTTATGACGCTACTAGGGGCTTATATGACCTGGTTGCACCGATTAACAAATCAAGATGATTTTTTGGTGGGAATTCCAGTAACGAGCCGAACACTCAAAGGGAGTGAGAAGATAGTGGGATACTGTGCCAACTTACTGCCAATAAGAAGTTCCCTAGTTGGGTCTGATGCCTTCTCAGACTATCTGACCACAATCAGGCGTGTGTTGTTCGATGCCTACGAACATCAGGATTATCCCTTCCCCAAGTTACTCGACCAACTGAATCTACGCACAGAACCCAGTCGCTCTCCTCTCGTCACCGCAGCATTTAACCTAGACCGGCCCACGGCTATGCCAAAGATGTGTGGGCTAGAGCTGAATTTGGTCTCACCTCCTATCAGTTACGCGAAATTTGATATCCAGTTGAATGTCATCGACTTCGACAGTGATTTGCTATTGCTGCAGGTGGACTACAGCACCGACCTGTTTGAGGCAGAGACCATCAACCGGATGCTAGGGCATTTCCACACCTTGCTAGAAGGCATCGTCGCCAACCCGGAAGAGCGGCTTGACCGTTTACCGTTGCTAACACCAGCAGAGCGGCATCAGTTGTTGGTGGAGTGGAACAACACCCAGACAGACTATCCCTTCGATAAGTGTATCCATCAGTTGTTTGAAGCCCAAGTTGAGCAGACTCCTGATGCTGTAGCCGTCGTCTTTGAAGACCAGCAACTGACCTACCAACAACTCAACTGTCGTGCCAATCAGCTCGCACATCACCTACATTCTCTTGGTGTCACAGTCGATGTTTTAGTGGGAATTTGCGTGGAGCGATCGCTGGAGATGGTCGTGGGAGTATTAGGCATTCTCAAAGCTGGTGGAGCATACGTACCCTTAGACCCAGCCTATCCTGCTGAGCGCTTGACCTTCATGCTGGAAGATACCCAAGTCTCAGTGTTACTAACCCAACAGAAGTTGGTTGAGAAGTTGCCCCCACACCAGGAACAGGTTGTCTGCCTCGACAGTGACTGGGAGGTGATAAGCCCTCCGGGCATGGCTTCGCTTACCGCTCAACACAGTGAGCAGAACCTTCACACTGAGGTACGACCCGACCACCTAGCTTATGTAATGTATACCTCAGGCTCAACAGGTATACCCAAGGGAGTGAGCGTCATCCATCGGGGAGTGATCCGCTTAGTCAAACAAAGCAACTATGCCAGCTTCAGCTCACAAGAAGTGTTTCTTCAGCTTGCCCCCATCTCGTTTGATGCCTCGACCTTTGAGATTTGGGGCAGCCTGCTCAACGGTGCAAAGCTGGTGGTCATGCCCGCCCAAACGCCATCCTTGCAGGAATTAGGACAAGCGCTTGGACAACACCAGGTAACAACGCTGTGGCTCACGGCGGGATTGTTTCACCTGATGGTGGATGAGCGACTGGAGGATTTGAAAGGTGTACGTCAACTGCTAACGGGGGGTGATGTCGTATCTGTCTCCCATGCGAAGAAAGTGGTTCAATACATCCAAGGCTTGACTTTGATCAATGGTTATGGACCGACTGAGAACACCACCTTCGCCTGCTGCTACCCGATAACAGAACCAAGCCTTGTGGGAAATGCCGTTCCTATCGGTCGCCCGATCGCTAATACGCAAGTCTACCTGCTCGATGACCAACTACAGCCCGTTCCTGTGGGAGTTCCTGGGGAGTTGTACATCGGTGGCGATGGGCTAGCACGGGGTTACCTCAACCGCCCGGATCTAACCAGCGAGCGGTTTATTCCCAACCCCTTTAGCGAGGTATCAGGCGAGCGTTTATACAAAACTGGCGATTTAGTTCGCTACCTGAGTGACGGCAACATTGAGTTTTTGGGTCGCCTTGACAATCAGGTCAAGATTCGTGGGTTCCGCATTGAGTTGGCAGAAACTGAGGCAGTCCTCAGACAACACCCAGATGTACTCCAAAGTGTAGTCATAATCCGAGAAGACTCTCCCGGAGAAAAGCAGCTGGTAGCGTATTTCGTTGCCACTGAAAGAGTTCCCTCTATCAGTGAACTGCGTAACTTCCTGAAACAGCAGTTGCCTGACTACATGATACCTGGAGCTTTTGTGAGCTTGGACGCCTTGCCACTCACACCCAATGGCAAGGTAGAACGTCGCGCTCTGCCAGCACCTGAGATGGCAGGTCTCGAAGTGGAAACCACCTTTGTTGCTCCCAGAACACCTGTTGAGGAGATACTTACAGCCATCTGGGGTGAAGTTTTGGGAGTGAAGCAAGTAGGCATCTATGACAACTTCTTTGAACTGGGCGGACATTCCTTAGGGGCAATCCAACTCATCTCGCGAGTGCGAACCAGTTTGGCAATAGAATTGCCATTGCCTAGCCTGTTTGAAAACCCCACAATCTCAGGGTTGGCTGAGTGCGTTGAAACAGCATTCAGGCAGGACCAATCGATAGCTGCCTTGCCTCTATTACCTGTGACTCGGTCAGAGGCGATGCCATTGTCGTTTGCCCAGCAGAGGGTGTGGTTTTTGGAGCAGTTAAAGCCCGGTAATGCCTTTTACAACATGCCTGCGGCTGTTTGTCTAAAGGGTCAACTCAACGTCGCTGCCCTTGAACAGAGCCTCAACCAAATCATGACGCGCCACGAAGCGTTACGCACTAACTTCGTGACAGTCAATGGGCAGCCAGTTCAAGCGATCGCGTCAACCTTAACATTGACACTACCAGTCGTAGACCTGCTGCAGCTACCTGAAACTGAGCGAGAAATTGAAACCCAGCGATTAGCAACTGAAGAAGCGCAGCAACCTTTTGACCTGGCTGCTGAACCTTTAGTGCGAACAAAATTATTACAGCTAAGTGATGCAGAACACGTCTTGCTGCTAACAATGCATCACATTGTCTCTGATGGTTGGTCAATAGGTGTATTTCTCCGGGAGTTAGCAGCACTCTACGAAGCTTTCTGCAATAACGTGCCTTTGGTGCTACCTGAACTGCCTATCCAGTACGCCGACTTTGCTGTTTGGCAACGACAGTGGTTGCAAGGAGAGGTACTAGAGTCTCAACTCGCTTACTGGAAACAACAACTCGACGACGCTCCAGCTTTATTGGAACTACCCACTGACCGAGTGCGACCTGCTGTTCAAACCTTCCGGGGAGCGTTTCAAACATTCACAATCTCCAAGGAACTCAGTGACGCGCTGATGACATTGAGTCAGCGTCAAGGAGCCACGCTGTTCATGACACTGTTGGCAGCATTTCAAACATTGCTGTACCGCTATACAGGACAGACAGACATCTGCGTCGGCACGCCCGTTGCTAACCGTAATCGCTCTGAAATCGAGGCATTGATTGGATTCTTCGTTAACACTCTGGTGCTGCGTACCGATGTGTCAGGCAACCCAACTTTTGAGGATGTACTGTATCGAGTCCGGGAGGTCGCTTTAGGAGCTTACGCGCATCAAGACTTGCCCTTTGAGCAATTAGTAGAAGAATTGCAGCCAGTGCGTTCTGTAAGCTACACACCCCTATTCCAGGTGATGTTTGCGCTGCAAAATGCGCCTATGCCTTCCTTGGAGCTTCCAGACTTAACACTGAATCCATTGGCAACAGAAAGCGCAACGGCAAAGTTCGATTTGACTTTATCTGTAGAGAGTACTGAGCAAGGATTAGTTGGGTCATGGGAATACAATACTGACTTGTTTGATGCTGCCACTATCACTAGGATGGCGGGACATTTTCAAACGTTGCTGGAGGGAATTGTTGCCAATCCCGAGCAACGGCTGTTAGATTTACCTCTCTTGAGTGCAGCTCAACGACATCAGTTGTTAGTAGAGTGGAACGACACAAAAGCAGATTACCGACTAGATGTCTGTATTCATCAACTATTTGAAGCCCAAGTCGAGCGGACACCTGATGCTATAGCCGTAGTCTTTGAAGACCAGCAGCTTACCTACCGCGAGTTAAACAGTAAAGCTAATCAGCTGGCACACCACTTGCAAACCCTCGGAGTAGGACCAGAAGTGCTAGTGAGCATCTGCGTGGAGCGCTCATTGGAGATGGTTGTGGGATTGTTGGGCATTCTCAAGGCGGGTGGTGCTTACATGCCCCTAGACCCAGCCTATCCCAAAGAGCGGTTGGCTTTCATGCTCTCAGACGCCCAGACATCGGTGCTGCTTACCCAGGAACAGTTGGTTGAGAAGCTTCCCGAACACCAGGCGCGTGTTGTTTGCCTGGACACAAAGTGGGAGGCGATCGCTCAAGAAAGTGACTCCAACCCCGTCAACAAAGCAACTGCTGAACACCTCGCCTATGTTATCTACACTTCGGGGTCTACAGGTACGCCCAAGGGAGTCGAAATTCAACACGCTGGGTTGGTCAATCTTGTCACTTGGCACCAGCAGGTTTATAGCGTGACGCCAGCAGATCGAGCTACCCAGCTAGCCGGACTGGCATTTGATGCATCCATCTGGGAACTTTGGCCTTATCTGACGGCGGGAGCAAGCATTCATATTCCTCCTCAAGAGATTCTTTTATCTCCCTCAGAACTCTTGAAATGGCTAGCCACCAAAGCCATCACCCTCTGTTTTCTGCCAACGCCACTCGCGATCGCTGTTTTAGAAGAGCAGTGGCCAACAGACTTGGCGTTGAGAGTGCTACTCACAGGAGGAGATAAGCTCTATCGAAAACCCCAAAAAGCTTTTACTTTCAGCGTAGTAAACCACTATGGTCCCACAGAAAACACTGTCGTCACGACATACGCTCCCGTTGACACTGTAACGGGAAGCGATACACCTCCGCCCATTGGTCGCCCCATCGCCAACACGCAAGTTTATCTGCTGGATCAGCATTTACAGCCGGTTCCTGTTGGTGTACCAGGGGAACTCCACATCGGTGGCGCTGGTTTGGCTCGAGGCTACCTCAACCGCCCGGAACTGAGTGCCCAGAAGTTCATACCCAACCCCTTTAGTGACGAACCCGGCTCCCGCCTGTACAAAACTGGTGATTTAGCTCGTTACCTGAGTGATGGCAACATCGAGTTTCTCGGTCGCATCGACCAGCAAGTGAAGATTCGCGGCTTCCGCATTGAACTGGCAGAGATCGAGTCCGTACTATCCCATTACCCCGGTGTACGGGAGGTTACGGTCATGGTTAGGGAAGATGCCCCTGGTGACAAGCGCCTCGTGGCCTACGTTGTCCCTCACGCGGGGCAGGCACTTACGACTACTGATTTGCGGTGTTTCTTGGAAGAAAAGCTGCCTAAGTACATGGTGCCGTCAGCATTTGTACTGCTGGAAGTACTCCCGCTGACGCCTAATGGCAAGGTAGATCGTCGGGCGCTACCTGTTCCAGAGGGTCTGCGCGATGAATTAACGGTGGATTATGTGGCACCTCAATCCGAGATGGAGCGAACGATTGCCGCTATTTGGCAAGAGGTGTTGCAGGTAGAGAAGGTCGGCATACACGACAATTTCTTCGATCTCGGTGGTCATTCCTTGCTCGTCATTCAAGTACATAGCAAACTTCGTGATACGTTGAACCGGGAGCTATCAGTAGTTGATATTTTCCAACATCCAACCATCAGTGCTTTAGCTAACTATTGCAGTCAGGAGCCGAGCGAAAAACCTTCTTTCCAACATACTCATGACCGAGCACAGAGCCGTAAAGATTCAATTAAACAACAAAAGCAACTCAGGCAAAAACATCGGATAATGAATAATTTAAAAGGGGGTTCATGATGAGTAGTGCAGACGCATTTAATCAGCTTGAGCCAATAGCGATCATCGGCATGGTCGGTCGTTTTCCAGGGGCAAAAAATATTACCGAATTTTGGCAGAATCTGCGAGATGGAGTAGAGTCTATTTCTTTTTTCACCGATGAAGAACTGGCGTCTTTAGGGATAGATGAGGCTTTACTGAAGGATTCCAGTTATGTCAAAGCAGGAGCAATTCTGAAAGACATAGAGTTATTTGATGCTTCATTTTTCGGCTTCTCGCCGAGAGAAGCTGAAATGATAGACCCGCAACAACGTATTTTCCTGGAGCAGGCGTGGGAGGTTCTTGAAAGTACTGGTTACAACTCTGAAACTTATGGAGGTCGAATTGGGGTTTACGCAGGTGTAGATATGAACAGCTACTTATTGTTCAATCTTTATCAAAACCGGGATTTCGCGACATCCGCGAGCAGTTTTCAACTGTTGACTGGAAACGAGAAAGATTTTCTATCCACCCATGTTTCTTACAAATTAAACCTGAAGGGACCAAGTGTTACTGTCCAAACTGCCTGCTCTACCTCATTAGTGGCCGTTCACTTAGCCTGCCAAAGTTTGCTGAATTACGAAAGTGATATCACTCTGGCTGGTGGCATTTCGCTCAATGTACTCCCCCAGGCTGGTTATCACTATGAACCAGGAGGCATTTTATCTCCTGACGGTCACTGCCGTGCCTTTGATGCTAAGGCGCAGGGAACGGTGGCTGGCAGAGGTGTCGGTATTGTGGTTTTAAAACGGTTAGAGGATGCGATCGCAGATGGAGACTGCATTCATGCAGTGATTAAAAGTTCAGCGATCAATAACGATGGTGCTTTAAAGGTTGGGTATACGGCACCTAGTGTGGATGGTCAGGCAGAAGTTATTGCAGAGGCGCTTGCTCTGGCTGGGGTGGAGTCCGAGACACTTAGCTATATTGAGGCCCACGGCACCGGAACGGCTCTGGGCGATCCGATTGAAATTGCAGCTCTAAAAAAGGTCTTTGGTGCCAGTACTCAAAAGAAAAACTTCTGTGCAATCGGCTCCGTAAAAACGAATGTCGGGCATCTGGGTGCAGCATCTGGGGTGACAGGACTGATCAAGACTGTCCTAGCCCTCAAACATCAATTACTCCCGGCCAGTTTGCACTTCGAGGAGCCTAATCCCAAAATTGATTTTGCAAACAGTCCTTTTTATGTCAATGCCGAGCGGTCGGAATGGAAAAAGGGCAAGACTCCTCGTCGGGCTGGGGTCAGTTCCTTTGGTATTGGGGGAAGCAATGCCCACGTAATTCTTGAGGAAGCCCCGACCGTGGAGGCTTCTGAACCAGGGCGGGCACATCAGTTGTTGGTGCTTTCTGCCAAGACCAGTTCGGCACTCGAAAGTGCCACAGCCAATCTGGTTGCTCACCTTAAGCAGCATCCTGATCTGAACTTAGCTGATGTTGCTTATACTCTCCAGGTCGGTCGAAGGGCTTTCAACCATCGCCGTATTGTGGTTTGCGAGACAATTGAGGATGCAGTGAAGGCACTGGAGACGCCAGATTTACCACAAGTTTTGACGCACTTCCAAGAACCTTGTCATCGGTCGGTCGTGTTTATGTTTCCCGGACAGGGTTCCCAGTACGTGAACATGGGCTGGGAACTTTACCAGGCTGAGCCAATATTTAGGGAACAGGTCGATCGCTGCTGTGAACTGCTCAAACCTCACCTAGGGCTGGATTTGCGTCAAGTGCTTTATCCGAGCAAGGAACAAGCTCAAGCAGCTGCACAGCATCTTAAACAGACTGAAATTACCCAGCCAGCGCTGTTTGTGCTCGAGTACGCCCTAGCCCAGTTGTGGATGGCGTGGGGCGTGCATCCTAAGGCGGCGATCGGTCACAGTATCGGGGAGTATGTGGCTGCGTGCCTAGCCGATGTCTTCTCCCTCGAAGAGGCGTTGGAACTAGTAGTTTTTCGAGGGCGGCTGATGCAGCAATTACCTGCGGGTGCCATGCTCTCCGTATCACTGCCGGAGCAAGAAGTTCAACCCGTACTAACGGGACATCTCGCGCTGGCTGCCAGCAATGCCCCCTCTGCCTGTGTGGTTTCAGGGATTAGCGAGGCAATTGATGCATTGCAGACTAAATTGACTCAACAGGGTATTGGCTGTCGCCGTTTGCATACTTCCCATGCCTTTCATTCTCAGATGATGAACCCTATCCTGGAACAATTCAAGGAGCGGGTTAGAAAAGTCAATCTCAAGGTTCCCACGATTCCTTTTGTATCTAACTTGACTGGCGCCTGGATTACCCCAGGCGAGGCAACTGATCCAAGTTATTGGGCGCAGCACTTAAGACAAACTGTGCGATTTTCCCAAGGAATGGCCCAGTTGGGGCAAGAGTCCAATCGTATCCTACTGGAGGTTGGGCCAGGGCGGACATTGAGTACCTTCGCTAGACAACATCAGTTTGACGATTTGGTTGTCCTAGCATCACTCCGTCATCCCCAAGACTCACAGTCAGATGTGGCGTTTTTGCTAAATAACTTAGGCCGACTCTGGCTGGCAGGCGTACAGGTGGATTGGTCTGGTTTTTATGGCCAAGAATACCGTCATCGGCTACCCTTACCGACGTATGCCTTTGAGCGCCAGCGTTACTGGATTGAACCCCAAGCGAAAGCAGGCGATGCCACTCATCATCAACTTAAACTAGGCAAAAAGCCAAATCTTGCGGACTGGTTTTATATTCCCTCCTGGAAACGCTCCATGCTAATCGGGTCTTTTAAAGGGGGAGAACTAGCAGAGCAACAGTCACGCTGGCTGGTATTTGTCGATGCCTGTGGCGTGGGTTCACAACTAGCGCAACGACTCGAACAAGAAGGGCAAGATGTCATCACTGTGATGGTAGGAGAGCGGTTTACCAAACTTAGTGACAGTGTGTATGCAATTAATCCACAAGCTAAGGATGACTATACTCTCTTGTTCCAGGCACTTGACGCATTGAATCAGACTCCACAAGCGATCGCTCATTTATGGAGTATCACACCGAAGACTCAAATCCAATCGGAAATTGAGTTCTTTGAAAACTGTCAGAACCTGGGCTTTTACAGTTTGCTCTTCCTGGTGCAGGCACTTGGGCAACAGGATATTAGTGATGCTCTCTCAATCGCCGTGGTCACCAACAATGTAAATGATGTGACTGGTGACGAGAGGTTGTGTCCTGAGAAGGCGACTGTGTTAGGAGCCTGTAAGGTGATTCCGCAAGAGTATCCGCATATCACCTGCCGGAGCATCGATGTCGTTATTCCCGAACTAGAGACTTTTGAGGGTCAGCAACTTATAGACCAACTCATAGCGGAACTGACTACACCGCAATCTGACTCAGGTGTTGCCTATCGTGGAAATTATCGATGGGTACAGACCTTTGAGCCAATCCGTCTGGATGAAACCATCACGAAGAGAACGCGGTTACGGGAAGGGGGAGTCTACCTCATCACCGGTGGTCTCGGAGGCATTGGCTTGGTACTTGCAGAATATCTAGCCCAAACAGTGCGAGCCAAACTCATACTAATCGGACGTTCGGCTTTTCCTGAGAAAGAGGAGTGGGAAAAATGGCTCGCCACTCATGATGAACGCAATGAAATCACCCAAAAGATAAGAAAAGTACAGGCTCTGGAAGAACTAGGTGCTGAAGTTCTGGTCAAGAGTGCAGATGTTGCGAATCTCGAACAAATGCAGGCACTGCTCCGGAAAGCCTATGACCACTTTGGCGAGATTCACGGTGTAATCCATTCCGCTGGGATTGGAGGTGGAGGCGTGATTCAACGACAGACACCCGAAATGGTAGCAAGCACCTTTGCACCTAAGGTAAGAGGAACCCAAGTACTAGATTTGATGTTCAAGGATGTTCAACTGGATTTCCTTGTACTGTGTTCATCACAGGTTTCGATGTTAGGAGGACTTGGGCGAGTAGATTATTGCGCAGCAAATGCTTTTCTTGATGCTTTCGCTTACCGTAACGCTTCTAGAACTGGCCCGTTCACTGTATCTATCAACTGGGATACTTGGCGAGAAGTAGGGATGTCAGTAGACGCAGTGAAGAACCTTGACGATCTCGAACGAGAAGAGGTCTTAAAACAAGGACTATTAAATCAGGAGGGTGTGGATGCTTTGACGCGCATTTTGTCCAGTAACCTGCCTCAGGTTGTTGTATCAGCGCAAGATTTCCAGTCTCGAATTGAACAGGGCTTTGTTGAGTCTATAGAATCTAGTATTCGGGAAAAATTAGAGAGTCTATCTAAACCAGCGCACCCACGACCTCAGCTCAAGAATTCTTTTGTTGCTCCCAGAAATGAGGTTGAGCAAACCCTTACCGACATCTGGCAGCAATTGCTCGGTATCGAGCCAGTGGGCATCCAGGATAACTTCTTCGAGTTGGGCGGGGATTCAGTTCTCAGCATTCAGCTCATCGCCCGCTGCAATCAAGCAGGGCTACAGTTGACCCCCAAACAGGTGTTTGAACACCAAACGATTGCTGAGTTGGCTGCGGTAGTGGGTACTGTTCAGACTATCCAGGCGGAACAAGGCTTGGTGACAGGTTCGCTGCCCCTGACACCTATCCAGTATTGGTTCTTTGAACAAAATCTACCTGACCCCCACCACTGGAACCAAGCAATCTTGCTAAAGATACGGCAACCGATTAACCCTGCGCGGTTGGAGCAGGTGCTGCGGCACTTGCTAGAGCACCACGACGCCCTCCGCCTGCGTTTTGTGCGAGATGAATCCGGTTGGCAGCAGCTGATAGCGGAGTCTGAGGAGACAGTGCCTTTCTCACGGCTGGATTTGTCGGCGCTACCAGAAATAGAGCAAGAATCGGCTATTGAGGGTGCTGCCGCCGAACTACAAGCGAGCCTGAACCTCTCAGAAGGCCCACTGGTGCGGGTAGCCCTCTTTGATTTGGGCGCAAACCAGCCGAGCCGCCTGCTACTAGCGATCCACCATTTGGCGGTAGATGTGGTTTCTTGGCGGATTTTGCTCGAAGATCTACAGACAGCTTATCATCAGCTCACTCAAGGTAAAGCAATACAGCTTTCACCTAAGACGACTTCGTTCAAGCAGTGGGCTAAACAGCTAAGAGAGTATGCTCAGTCACCAGCACTGCAAGGAGAGCTGGACTACTGGCTTGCAGAGCCTCGTAAGTGGGTTTCCCCCCTGCCAGTGGACTATCCTGAGGGCGCTAATACCGTAGTGTCTGCTCGGACTGTGTCGGTCAGGCTCAGCATTGAAGAGAGCCAAACGCTGCTACAGGAAGTTCCAGCGACCTATCGAACCCAGATCGAGGACGTGCTGCTCACTGCCTTGGTGCAAGCTTTTGCCCAATGGACAGGAGAGCGCAGGCTACTGGTTGACTTGGAAGGGCGCGGGCGAGAAGTTATCTTTCCAGATGTAGATGTGTCACGGACAGTTGGCTGGTTCACCACTCTTGCCCCCATGCTTTTGGAGCTAGAGGAAGCGTTCCATCCCGGTGCTGGGTTGAAGGGCGTCAAAGAGCAACTCCGCCGCATCCCTAAAGAAGGCATTGGCTATGGCGTCCTGCGCTACCTGAATTCTGATGTGGCAATTGCTGACAAACTGAGGATGCTCCCCCAAGCCGAGGTACTCTTCAACTACCTCGGTCAGTTTGAACAGGCGTTGTCTGAATCTTCTCTATTCGCACCAAGCAAGGAGCCCATTGGGCTGCTCTACAGTCCACGGGGAAGCCGGAGCCATCTGCTGGAGGTCAACGGGTTTGTGGATGGAGGTCAGTTGCACCTGGAGTGGACGTACAGCGAGAACCTGCATAAACGGGTCACAGTTGAAAGGCTAGCTGAGGGCTTTGTAGAGGCATTGCGATCGCTCATTGCTCACTGCAGATCTCCTGAAGCGGGCGGCTACACACCTTCGGATTTCCCACTTGCTCAGCTGAGCCAAGAGGAACTTGATAAAGCATTTGCAAGCATTGATTTTGAAGAGGAGTAAGTTAAGGTGAATTCTAAAAATATTGAGACTGCCTATCCCCTCTCTCCTATGCAGCAGGGTATGCTCTTCCATACCCTTTATGCTCCAGAGTCTGGCACGTATTTCCAGCAGTTGAGCTGCACCCTTAAAGGAGATCTCAATGTTGTAGCTTTCCAGCAAGCTTGGCAGCAGGTAGTAGACCGACATCCGATTTGGCGAACCGCCTTTGTCTGGGACAATATCGAGAAACCGCTTCAGGTGGTGGTTCGGCAGGCAAAGGTGCCATGCTCGCAGCAGGATTGGCGGGGTCTTTCGTCGGTTGAGCAGCAAGAGCAACTACAGGCTTTCCTTCAGGCCGATCGAAAGCAGGGCTTCCAACTGTCTAAGGCACCGCTAATGCGGATAGCCCTAATCCAAATGGACGAGGAGACGTACCAATTCATTTGGAGCCACCATCACCTGCTGCTGGATGGGTGGTCGCTGTCTTTAGTCTTCAAGGAAGTCTTTGCTTTCTACGAAGCATTCCGCCGAGGACAGAACTTACACTTAAAACCGTGCCGTCCGTATCAGGACTACATCGCCTGGTTGCAGCAGCAGGACTTAACTAAGACTGAAGCCTTCTGGCGACAGATACTCCAGGGTTTTACTGCACCGACTCCTCTGGGAGTCGATAAAGCATCGGAAGGCTTGTCCAGGCAGGGGGAGAGCTACGCTGAGCAGCAGCTCCAACTATCGGCGGCAACGACGGCAGCCCTCCAGTCCTTGGCTCGCCAGCATCAACTGACGCTGAACACCCTAGTGCAAGGAGCTTGGACTCTGCTTTTGAGCCGATACAGCGGGCAGGAAGATGTGGTGTTTGGGGCTACTGTCTCTGGTCGTCCAGCCGCCTTGGCGGGGGTCGAGTCGATGGTGGGGCTATTTATCAATACCTTGCCAGTTCGGGTGCAAGTATCCCCAACGGCTTACCTGCTGCCCTGGCTTAAGCAGCTCCAAGCTCAGCAAGTCGAGTTGCGCCAGTACGAATACAGCTCACTGATCCAAGTGCAGGGATGGAGTGAGGTGCCTCGGGGACTACCCCTGTTTGAAAGCATCGTGGTCTTTGAGAACTACCCATTAGATGCTTCTTTGCGGGAGTCGGGCAGCAGCTTAGAGCTATGTAATATTCAAAGCGTGGAGCTGACAAACTATCCCCTCACCGTAGTCGCATGGCCCGGTCAGGAATTGTTGCTACAAATCGGCTATGATTGTCACCGCTTTGATGCAGCCACTATCACCCGAATGCTGGGGCATTTGCAAACCTTGCTCGAAGGCATCGTCGCCCACCCCGAACAGCAGCTTGAGGACTTACCGCTACTGACACAGTTCGAGCGCCAGCAGTTGCAGGTGGAGTGGAATGAAACCCAAGCGGATTACCCGCAGGACAAGTGCATCCATCAACTATTTGAAGCCCAGGTGGAACAAACCCCGGAGGCGGTAGCGGTGATGTTTGAAGGTCAGCAACTCACTTACCGAGAGCTGAACTGCCGCGCGAATCAGGTGGCGCATCACCTGTGTTCTCTCGGCGTAGGTCCGGATACTTTGGTGGGAATTTGCGTGGAGCGATCGCTTGAGATAGCCGTGGGGTTGTTAGCCATTCTTAAGGCGGGTGGTGCATACGTACCCTTAGACCCAGCATATCCCCAGGAGCGTCTGGCGTTCATGCTGGAAGATGCCCAAGTGTCGGTGCTATTGACCCAACAGCGGCTAGTCGAAAAGCTTTCCGAACGCCACCCCCCCAACCCCTCTGATTCCAAAGGAGAGCCAGAGGTTGCGGAGCGCACGTTGCCGCGTATACTCTGCCTGGATGCCGACTGGGAAGTGATCGCTCAAGAGAGTGAGGAAAACCCTGTCACTGGGGTAACACCGGAGAACCTGGTCTACGTGATTTATACTTCGGGATCTACAGGTAAGCCCAAGGGTGTTCTCCTCGCTCATCAGGGGTTAGTCAACCACTGTGTTGCGGTTGCCAAACACTACGGCCTGCAATCATGCGATCGCATTCTGCAATTCTCTTCGATTAGCTTTGACATTGCGGCGGAAGAACTCTTCCCCTCCTGGATCAGTGGCGCGAGTGTCATCCTCCGATCTGAGGAGATGTTAACGTCCAGCACGGCTCTGTGGCAGGCGATCGAACAGCAACAATTGACCGTCCTCAACCTGCCAACCGCTTACTGGCATCAATGGGTGCATAGCCTGTCTTTGTCAAACCAGCCTTTGCCTGAGACACTGCGACTGGTAGTGGTAGGTGGGGAAAAAGTTTCACCGACAACTTTCTCCACCTGGAGGCAGCTCGCCGGAGTAGACCGCATCCGCTGGTTGAATGCCTATGGCCCTACAGAGACAACCGTAACAGCCACTGTGTATGAACCAGGGACTGTTCGAGCGTCCGAGGGAGCGGCATTGGAGTTACCGATTGGTCGCCCCATTGCCAACACGCAGATCTATCTGCTGGATCGGTATCTACAGCCTGTACCCATTGGAGTTCCCGGCGAAGTGTACATCGGCGGTGCTGGTCTGGCCCGAGGTTATCTCAACCGCCCCGAGCTGACCGCCGAGAAGTTCATCCGCAACCCCTTTAACGGCTCGTCAGGCGAGCGCTTGTATAAAACGGGTGACCAGGCACGCTACCTGAGTGATGGCAATATCGAGTATCTCGGTCGCCTGGATAATCAGGTCAAGATGCGCGGCTTCCGCATTGAGCTAGAAGAGATCGAGTTAGCACTCTTACCTCATCCCGCCGTGCGGGAAGTAGTAGTGCTGGCGAGAGAGGATGTCCCTGGCGATCGGCGACTGGTCGCTTATGTAGTTCCGCAGCCGCAACAGAGACCTACTACGAGTGACTTGCGTTGTTTTTTGCAAGAGCGGCTACCCAACTATATGCTGCCATCGTCCTTCATGCTGCAGGAGGCGCTGCCGCTGTTGCCGAATGGCAAGCTGGATCGGCGTTCATTGCCTGCCCCTGATCATTTGCAACCGGAATTGGCAGCGACCTATGTGGCACCTCGAACCGAGCTAGAGCAAACAATCGCAACCATTTGGCAAGAGGTGCTTCAGGTAGCGAAGGTGGGGCTGTATGACAATTTCTTCGATCTCGGCGGTCACTCTTTACTTATGATTCAGGTTCATAGCAAGCTGCGACAAATTTTGAATCGAGATTTATCAATGATCGAAATGTTTAAATACCCTACTGTAAACTCTTTCGCTAAATATCTAAGTCAGGAAAAATTTGACCCCCTATCTTCTTTGCAGAAAAGCAACAATCAGCTTGAAGACATCAAAGAAGGTAGAAACCGTCTAAAACAACGGTTGGCGCGTTCATCAGCGGTCAATCAAAAACGATGAGAGGGGGCAACATGAATAACGTTACAACATCTAGTGATAGCACTGGTTTAGAAGTAGCCATTATTGGGATGGCAGGTCGTTTTCCAGGAGCCAAAAATATTGATGAATTCTGGCGCAATCTCCGAGATGGTATCGAGTCTGTCTCAGTTTTCTCAGATGAGGAATTAGTATCTTCGGGGGTAGATTCTGGTGTACTGAGTCACCCCAACTATGTCAAAGCAGGCGTTGTCTTGGATGATGTTGAACTGTTTGACGCTTCATTCTTCGGCTACACGCCTAAAGAAGCTGAAATCACAGATCCTCAACACCGCCTCTTCTTAGAGTGTGCGAGTGACGCTCTTGAGAATGCTGGCTATAACAGCCAAAAGTATGAAAGTCCAGTAGGTGTCTACGCTGGGGTAAGCATGAACACTTACTTACTCAACAACCTTTATTCAAACCGTGACCAGCTAGAAGCGGTGGGAATTTTCCAAATAATGGTCTCTAATGATAAAGATCACCTGGCAACGCTTGTCTCTTATAAATTAAATCTCACCGGACCGAGTGTCACAGTCCAAACAGCCTGCTCCACATCGTTAGTTGCTGTTCATCTAGCCTGCCAAAGCTTGTTGAGTGGCGACTGTGAGATGGCCTTGGCTGGTGGTGTTTCAATACCCTTACCCCAAAAGGGTGGCTATTTGTATCAAGAGGGCGGGATTTTATCTCCTGATGGACATTGCCGCGCCTTTGATGCCAAGGCAAAGGGAACAATTGCTGGTATGGGTGTAGGCATTGTTGTACTCAAGCGACTGGATCTTGCTATAGCGGATGGCGATCGCATTGAGGCAGTCATCAAAGGCTCAGCAATCAATAATGATGGTTCGTTAAAAGTTGGCTACACTGCCCCCAGCATAGAGGGTCAAGCGAAGGTAATTCAAACCGCTCAGGTTACGGCTGAGATTGAAGCCGAGACAGTTACCTATATTGAGGCACATGGGACTGGAACAACCCTGGGCGATCCGATTGAAATCGAAGCTCTAACTCAAGCTTTTCGTGCTAGTACCGAGAAGAAGGGCTTCTGCGCCATTGGTTCGTTGAAAACAAATATCGGACATCTGGATGCGGCAGCCGGTGTTGCAGGCTTAATCAAGACCGTCCTGGCACTCAAACACAAATTTCTGCCACCCAGCTTGCACTTTGAAGCGCCCAATCCCGCAATTGATTTCGCCAACAGCCCCTTTTACGTGAATAGCACCCTTTCCGAATGGACATCGGAGCGATTTCCCCGCCGCGCTGGGGTCAGTTCCTTTGGCATTGGTGGTACTAATGCCCATGTTGTCCTCGAAGAAGCTCCTACAGTAGAGGCTTCTGGAAAATCCAGACCTTGGCAGTTGCTGGTTCTATCTGCCAAAACTAGCTCTGCACTCGATACCGCCACCACGAACCTACTTAACCACCTAAAGCAGCATCCAAATGTGAAGCTTGCTGATGTGGCTTACACCCTTGAGATTGGTCGGGAGGAATTCAGCCAACGACGGATGTTGGTTTGCCGTGACCTTGACGATGCTGTCAATACACTGGAGACCTTAGAGCCTAAACGAATTTTTACACAGTTCCAGGAAACCAGGGAGCGACCTGTCGCGTTCATGTTTTCAGGGCAAGGAACACAGTACGCGAATATGGCATCGGAGCTCTACCAGGTTGAGCCGACATTTCGCTCATCTGTTGACCTGTGCTGTGAACTCCTCAAGCCCCATCTAGGGCTAGACCTGCGCCATGTACTCTATCCAAGCGAGGAACAAGTTGAACAAGCAACGCAGCAACTTAAACAAACTGCTATCACACAGCCAGCGCTTTTTGTAATTGAATACGCTTTAGCCAAGTTGTGGATGGAGTGGGGAGTACGTCCCCAGGCAATGATTGGTCATAGTATTGGTGAATACGTAGCCGCCTGTCTCGCTGGTGTCTTCTCGCTAGAAGAAGCTTTGATGCTAGTGGCAACACGAGGGCAACTCATGCAGGGACTGCCAGCAGGGACAATGATGGCTGTTCCCCTGTCTGCGGACGAGGTGCAACCAATCCTGGGTGAGAAACTTTCCTTAGCGGCAATCAACGGCCCCTCGTTGTGCGTGGTTTCGGGTTCTACAGAGGCTGTGGCTCAATTAGAAAGTCAGCTAATTGAAAAAGGTATAGGTGTTCGCCGTCTGCATACCTCTCATGCCTTTCATTCAGAGATGATGGCTCCTATTTTAGAGCCATTCACTCTTGCGGTGAAAAAGGTCAACCTGAAGCCCCCAGAAATTCCTTACCTGTCCAACGTCACGGGTACCTGGATAACAGCAGATCAAGCAACAAACCCAAACTACTGGGCCACGCATCTGCGCTCCTCGGTGCGCTTTGCCGAAGGTGTGCAACTCTTGTTACAAGAACCGGAGCGGATTTTGCTAGAGGTGGGTCCTGGCCGGACATTGAGTACATTAGCCATGCAGTATGCAGATAAGGCGGCACAGTCGGTTGTGCTAACTTCGGTACGCCATCCCCAAGAGAGCCAATCGGATATAGAGTTCTTGCTCACTACATTGGGCAAGCTCTGGCTGGCAGGCGTACAGGTGGATTGGTCTGGATTTTATGCTCATGAGCAGCGTCATCGCTTACCCTTGCCGACCTATCCTTTTGAACGCCAGCGTTATTGGATTGAACCCCAACAACAGTTAGATGATAACCGTGGGTCTCAAGGAACGCTCAGCAAAAAGCCGGATATCGCCGACTGGTTTTACTTGCCTTTCTGGAAGCAATCCGTACCCCCGGCACTGCTTAGACAGGGAAATTTGACGGAGCGAAAGTCATGCTGGCTGGTGTTCGTTGATGAGTGCGGTTTGGGTTCCCAAATCGTAAAACGACTGGAACAGGATGGTCAGAATGTGATCTCCGTGAAGGTCGGCTCAGAGTTTACTGAACACAGCGATTGTGTATATACCCTCGATCCTCGACAACCTAATAACTACGAAGTCTTACTTAATGAACTGCTAGCAAAAGACAAGATCCCAACAACAATTGTTCATTTATGGAGTGTCCGACCGAACGAGCAGCCAGAATCAGGAGTGGAATGGGTTGACAAAGCTCAAGATTTCGGATTTTACAGTCTGCTCTTTTTAGCGCAGGCGATCGGGAAACAGAACCTTACTGATGAGTTTCAAATCACGGTCGTGTCAAATAATATGCAGAACGTGACCGGAGAAGAGAGCCTATGTCCAGAGAAGGCGACCGTGCTTGGACCGTGCAAGGTCATTCCGCAAGAATACCCAAACCTAACCTGTCGTAGCGTTGATGTTGTTGTTCCTCAATCAGGAACTAGGAATGAGCGCAAACTTATAGACCAACTGTGGGACGAGTTACAAGCAAAATCCTCTGAATTAGTTATTGCCTACCGTGGTAATCATCGCTGGGTGCAAACCTTTGAGCCAGTTCGATGGGATAAAGCTCTCAAAGAGACACCACGGTTAAGGGAAAGGGGAGTCTATTTGATTACAGGTGGATTGGGAAGCATTGGACTGGTATTGGCAGAGCATCTGGCTCAGACTGTACAGGCCAAACTGCTCCTGACAGGGCGTTCAGCTTTTCCCGCACGAGACGAGTGGGAACAATGGCTGACCACTCATGATGAGTGCGATCGCATCAGCCGCAAGATTCGGAAAGTGCAGGAACTCGAAGAGCTAGGGGCCGAGGTTTTGGTAGCGATCGCTGATGTGGCGAATCAGCAACAAATGCAAGAAGCGATCACTCAGGCAGAGGAACAGTTTGGTCAGCTCAATGGGGTGATCCACGCAGCAGGAATGGTCGCAGAAGAGTCATTTCGCTGGATTGAAGAGTCATCTTATACCGAGTGTGAGCAGCAATTTCAACCCAAAGTACACGGACTCTTAGTATTAGAACAAGTTTTGCAGGAGAGAGAGCTTGACTTTTGTTTATTACTGTCTTCCTTATCCTCAGTTTTAGGAGGATTAGGGTTTGTTGCCTATTCGGCAGCTAATCTCTTCATGGACGCTTTCGTTCACCAGCACAACCAAACCCACCAGGTCCCCTGGTTCAGCGTGAATTGGGATGGCTGGCAATTTGGGGAACAAAAGAAACAAAGTACATCTTTTGGAGCAGATCTGGCTGAATTGTCGATCACACCAAAAGAAGGCGTAAATGTCTTTGAGCGTATTTTATCTGGGGGTGAACTAAATCAGGTCGTTGTCTCGACTGGAGACCTACAAGCGAGGATTGATCAATGGATAAAACTTGAATCTTTACAATCTCCGGGTCATTTTAAGAAGAAAGACTCTTCCTCACTCCACTCAAGACCGAATTTGCCGAATCCCTATGTAGCTCCCCGTAATCAGCTTGAGCGGACTGTGACTGACATCTGGCAAGACTTACTTGGTATTGAGCCGATAGGCATCTACGACAACTTCTTGGAATTAGGAGGACATTCTCTGCTGGCCACCCAACTCATCTCCAGGGTGCGCGAAGCCTTGCAGGTGGAACTGCCCATACGCAGCCTGCTTGAAGAACCTACCGTAGCTAGTTTGGTTGAACACATTGAGACAAGCCGTTGGGCAGCCCAAGCTCTACAGTTTCCTCTCACTGATACGGAAGGCGATCTAGAGGAGGGAGAAATCTGAAAACTATGGAGGAGTTTTTGTCAACCTTCTTGTATGTTCAAGAAGGATTAGCTTTAGAGAGAGAAATATGAAAACCATTGAGGAGTTTTTGTCTGAGCTTCGGACTCTGGAGGTGAAGCTTTGGCTGGATGGTGATCGCCTGCGCTATACCACCCCCAAGGGAATGCTGACACCAGTTCTTCGGGCTCAGCTAGCTGAGCGCAAAGCAGAAATTCTTACGTTTCTGCACAAGGCTAATCTTAGTTCAAGCCCTGCTCTTGAGCCGATTCGACCCATGCCACGAGACGGAGACCTGCCCCTGTCCTTTGGTCAGCAAAGACTGTGGTTTCTAGACCAACTGGAGGGGGGGAGTGCCACCTACAACGAATTTTTTGCGCTGAACATTAATGGTCTGCTCCAGATAGCTGCTCTGGAGCAAACCTTGACGGAAATCGTTCGGCGTCACGAAATTCTACGCACCACCTTCCCGATGAGGAATGGGTTCCCAGTCCAGGCGATCGCCCCCACTCAGACCGTACCTCTGCCGATGGTGGACTTGCAACAGTTGCCAGAAGTTGAGCAGTCTACCGAGGTGCGACGATTAGCCATTGAGGAGCAGGCGCGACCTTTTGACTTATCAAATGGCCCCTTACTGCGAGCTACCCTGCTGCGGCTGGGTGAGGAATCTTATGTGCTGCTGCTCAACATGCACCACATCGTCTGCGATGGCTGGTCGATGGGAATATTCATCCGAGAATTGTCTGCACTCTATGAAGCTTTCTCTAATGGAGCGCCTTCCCCCTTGCCGGAATTGCCCATCCAGTACGCAGACTTTGCCCACGGGCAGCGCCAGTGGCTACAGGGAGAGGTACTGGCGGCACATTTGGCTTACTGGCGGCAACAGCTAGCAGGCGCTCCTCCTGTCTTAGACCTACCCACCGACCGTCCGCGACCGGCGGTTCAGACCTTCCGAGGAGCGACTCAATTGCTGGCTCTCCCCAAACCTCTAAGCCAAAAGCTCAAGGCTCTCAGCCAGCGCTGGGGCGTTACCCTGTTCATGACCCTACTAGCGGCATTCCAGACGCTGCTTTACCGCTACACCGGGCAGTCTGACATCTGTGTAGGCACTCCCATTGCCAACCGCAACCGCAGCGAGATTGAGGACTTGATTGGCTTCTTTGTCAACATGTTGGTTTTGCACACGGATCTTTCCGGTAATCCGAGTTTTCAGGAGTTACTGGGTCGGGTGCGAGAGGTGGCTCTGGGTGCCTATGCCCACCAAGACCTGCCCTTTGAGCAGCTCGTGGAAGCCTTACAGCCCGAGCGTTCCCTGAGCCATCAGCCGCTGTTCCAGGTCATGTTCGTCGTCCATGATGCCTCGATGACGACTCTAGAACTGCCGGGTCTGACTTTAAGTTCCTTAGAGATGGACAGCGAGACGGCCAAGTCCGATTTGACCCTGTCCATAGCTGACGGTGAGCAGGGACTGATGGGGTCGTTGGAATACAACACCGACCTGTTCGAGACCGCCACCATCACCCGGATGCTAGGGCATTTCCAAACCTTGCTCGAAGGCATTGTCGCCAACCCCGATCAGAGACTATCAGACTTGCCGCTGTTGACACCAGCAGAGCGCCATACTCTGCTGGTGGAATGGAATGACACCCAGGTGGATTACTCCAAAGATGTCTGTATCCATCAGTTGTTTGAAGCTCAGGTCGAGCGGACACCGGACGCTATAGCTGTAGTCTTTGAAGACAAGCAACTCACCTACCGGGAGTTGAACCGTCGCGCCAATCAGGTGGCACATCACCTGCGTTCTCTAGGCGTAGGTCCGGATACTTTGGTGGGCATCTGCGTGGAGCGCTCGTTAGAGATGGTAGTAGGGCTGTTGGGCATACTCAAAGCTGGCGGAGCTTACGTACCCTTAGACCCAGCATATCCCCAGGAGCGCTTAGCCTTTATGCTGGAAGATTCACAGGTACCGGTGCTGTTGACCCAACAGCGGCTGGTTGAGAAGCTTCCCGAACACCAAGCGTGTATACTCTGCCTGGATACAGACTGGGAGTTGATTGCACAGGAGAGTAAGGAGAACCCCCTCAGCGGAGTGAGAGCCGAAAACCTGGTCTATACGATCTACACCTCAGGTTCTACAGGGACGCCTAAGGGGGTTTTGATCGCACACCAAGCTTTGGTGAACCACAGTATTACCGCTGCAAAAGCCTATCAACTTCAACCAGATGATCGGATTCTGCAATTCGCTTCTATTAGCTTCGATGTTGCAGCAGAAGAGATGTTTCCATCCTGGTTGAGTGGCTCAACTGTTGTTATACGACCCGAACAGCTACTAGTTCTTGCAAACTTCCTCCAATTCTTAGAGCAAGAAAAACTAACCGTCCTTAACCTGCCAACTTCCTACTGGTATGAGTGGGTATCTGAACTATCTCATTCAGCAGCAAAATTGCCTCCCACGCTTCGCCTAGTGATTGTAGGAACGGAGCAAGCTTTACCAGAACAACTTGCGCTCTGGCAGAAACTGGTGGGTGATTCGGCTAGTGCCGATAGCTTCGCTTCACGAGTCCGCTGGATCAATGCTTACGGTTTGACCGAGGCAACTATCGGCGCAACAATTTATGAACCAGTTACTTGCCAAGAAAACCAGCAAATTTCCTGTGTGCCTATTGGTCGTCCCATCGCCAACACGTTAATCTATTTGCTAGACCAGCATCTGAACCCTACGCCTGTCGGTGTACCGGGCGAATTGCATATCAGCGGTGTCGGCCTAGCCCGAGGCTACCTCAATCGACCTGAACTGACCGCTGAGAAGTTTATTCCCAACCCCTTCAGCCAGGAACCGGGAGCACGCCTCTACAAAACCGGGGACTTGGCTCGCTATCTGCCCAATGGCAACATCGAGTTTCTCGGGCGCATCGACCACCAGGTCAAACTTCGTGGCTTCCGCATTGAACTGGGAGAAATCGAGGCTGTGCTGAAACAACACCCTGCTGTTCAGGAAGCCGTTGTTTTGGTCAAGGAGTTCAGTCAGAGGCAGCCACAATTCATCAAGGAGAAATTGAATACTTCTATTGAACAGGGAAACCAGGAAATTTTGCTCAAGCGAATATTGTCTCTAAATCCAGAAACAGCCGCTCAACTCTTAGCAGATCTAGAAAAAGTTTCGGAGGATGAAGTGGAATCCATACTTACCAACGAAATGCAATTCAGTAGTGACAAAGGAAAAACCATTAGCCGAAGATTTTCGGATTTTGATATTTCTCTTCAAATCAAGAACGATAAATTTATCAGCCCTCCCCAGGCATCCCAAAGAAACTGGATTCTTCAAATAACTCTCGATGAATTTGCAGACGATTTGATGCATGTAGATAAAATATCAAAACGATTCGTTACAGGTTCCGAAAGAGTTCATATTCAAAATAAATGGCGTAATAGTCAAGCTGATTATGATAGCTCTCAACTGATTATTGAAGGCCAGCAGGTCATGCAAGATTGGGAGCGTCCTTTGAGGAAATCTATGGCGGACATTGTTGCAGAAACGCATGGCAATGTCTTGGAAGTAGGGTTTGGCCTGGGAATTTCTGCAACTTACATTCAGGACATTGGTGTTAAGTCGCATACAATAATTGAATTGAACGATCATGTTGTAGAGGCTTTTAAAAAATGGAAAAATCAGTATCCTGATAGGGATATTCGATTAATTCAGGGAAAGTGGCAGGATGTCGTAGATCAATTACAAATGTATGATGGCATCTTCTTTGATACCTATCCTCTCGACGAAGAGGAATTTAGCGAACATGTAACTAAAAACATCACCTTTGCCGAGCATTTCTTCCCAGTTGCCGCAGCTCATTTAAACAAGGGGGGCATTTTTACTTACTACACCAACGAAATTGATTCGTTTAGTCGTAGGCATCAAAGACTTGTATTTAGATACTTTAGCTCCCTGACCATTAGTGTTGTTGATTCCTTGTATCCTCCAGACGATTGCAATTATTGGTGGGCAGATTCAATGGTTGTCGTCAAGGCTATTAAATAGGTTGAAACTATTAAAACCATCAGGTTTTGTAATTGATTTTCAGCAAGAAACAAGCTGGTCGTTCGGGAGAATTGGTAATGATTGATTTGTATAACCGTATCGCTGCTCTGTCTCCGAAGAAACGCACGCTTCTTGCGCTTCGAGTCACTCAGCAGGAGCTAGGTGTAGCTGGGGAAGATCAGCATAACCATAAGCGTTTGGTGGCCTACGTTGTCCCTAGCCAGAAGCAAGCCCCCACGATCGCTGAACTGCGCGGCTTCCTGGAGGAGAAGTTGCCCGCTCATATGCTACCCTCTGCCTTCTTACTACTAGAGGCTCTACCACTAACGCCTAATGGCAAGGTAGACCGCCGCGCCCTCCCAACACCTGACACGACTAAACCTGAGGGACAGAAAGCTTTCGTCGCACCCCGTGACAGATTGGAACTACAACTGGCGCATATCTGGGAAGAGCTTCTAGATGTCCGCCCCATTGGCGTCACCGACAACTTCTTCAACCTTGGTGGTCACTCCATCCTGGCTGTGCGCTTGATGGCTCAGATTCAGCAGCAATTCGGACAGAATCTGCCGCTGACTACGCTTTTCCAAGCCGCGACGATTGAACAACTAGCCAATACTCTGCGCGAGCGAACGGCTTCCCTAGCCTGGTCTCCCTTGGTGGAAATTCAGCCGGGTGGTTCAAAGCGCCCTTTCTTCTGCATGCCTGGAGGGGGTGGAAATGTTATCTATCTATACCATTTGGCACGTCATCTGGGTTCAGACCAACCGTTTTACGGTCTGCAAGCACGGGGTCTTGATGGGGAGCAGGCACCTCACACTCACGTCGAGGACATAGCGGCTTATAACATCGAAGCGATGCAGTCTGTTCAGCCGCAAGGTCCATACCTTCTGGCAGGCCATTCCTTTGGCAGTTATGTGGCCTTTGAGATGGCGACTCAGTTGCTTGCTCAGGGGCAGGAAGTGGCGTTGCTAGCCATTCTCGATACCCAGGCACCAGTTCCTGGCGACAAACCTGTAGAGGTTGATCTGGATGATGCTGAATACCTAAGTCGTATTGCAATTTCGATAGAACGCTTTTTTGGAAAGAGCCTATCGGTATCTTACGAGGAACTCCAGCCGCTCGATCCGGATGAGCGATTGAACTACCTCTTGGATCGGTTGAAAATGGTCAACTTCTTCCCTCCGGAAGCTAAGCCTTCACAAATTCGCGGCTTTCTGCAAGTTGCCAAGGCCAACGATCAAGCTTATTACGTGCCAAAGGGGGTCTATCCGAATCGAATTACCCTCTTCCGAGCCAGTGAGGAGTTCCGTGACGATCCCGCAATGGGTTGGGATAAGTTTTCTTCTGAATCCGTAGACACCCACGATGTTCCAGGGGATCACGTCACGATGGTGACCGAACCCCACGTCCAGGTTCTGGCAAAAAAGTTAAGAGCCTGCCTCGATAAGGCACAGGCAGATGATGAAAGAGAATAAAATAACCCAACACCCCACAACCAGACGTATGCAGGTCTTCATCCTCATTTGGTTGGGACAGATGGTCTCGCTCATCGGCTCCGGTCTTACCGGCTTCGCGCTGGGCGTGTGGGTGTACCAGCGCACTGGCTCGGTCACTCAGTTTGCCCTCATTTCTTTGTCCACGACCCTACCGGGCATCGTGATTTCCCCAATAGCAGGCACCATTGTCGATCGCTGGGATCGGCGCTGGACTATGGTATTAGGCGACTGCGGCGCAGGTCTGAGTACCCTGGCGATCGCACTGTTGCTCTTCGCCGATCGGCTTGAACTCTGGCATATCTACTTAGCTACATCCGTCAGTTCCACTTGTAGCGCCTTCCAGTACCCAGCCTATGCAGCTGCCACCACGCTGCTTGTGCCGTCGCAGCATCTCGGTCGTGCCAGTGGATTGATCCATCTGGGGCAATCCGTCGCCCAACTCATCTCACCAGTACTGGCGGGCATACTGGTCGTGACCGTTCAAATTCAGGGCGTTATCCTGCTCGATTTTGCGACATTCCTCTTCGCCCTAGTGACGCTGCTCTTGGTTCGGTTCCCCAAACCTAAACCTGAAACCACAGAAGCCAGCAAAGCTGGGAAAGGTTCGCTACTACGTGAGGCCGCCTACGGTTGGACTTACATCACGGCTCGTCCTGGACTACTAGGGCTGCTGATATTCT
>JGI12467J12023_1004606_pt1 | contig 24500 bp, 16 predicted proteins | sample SoiCrureplicCD5C_FD_12023 | JGI IMG/M metagenome (IMG submission 12023)
AATTCCACGTTTTTCGGTCCAATTTAAACAAGTGAAGCAAGCTCAAAGCCTTGCTAAACCGTCATAATGCGTAATCACTAGAAATTTTGATGGGTTAAAATATGAGGACCAAAACATAAACAAGACTTGGTAATAAACACTATTGCTGAAGTTATTAAGGTATCACAAGTGGAGGGAGGTAAGAATAACTGTTGCTATCGATCGCCTCACAAGCGCCGAAGGCAAATCTTCGTTTTCAGTAAACTTACCAAGTGACAGAATATTAAACCAGTTTGACTGAACAGGTTTGATACTTATTGCAACATCCAAAGTCCAAAAATTGAGGAGCAAGGGATGAATATTAACTTCGACTCTCCAATAGATCCGGATGGTAATACCTCTAACTTAGTAGAAATGCTGAGTTATAGAGCGCGCAATCAACCCGAACAAAAAGCATACACCTTTCTCAAGGGTGGCGAAGGAAACGTGGTTGAACTGAACTATCAACAGTTGCACTTGCAAGCGCAAACAATCGCCGGTTATTTGCAATCTATAGAGGCTGCTGGTGAAAGATGTTTGCTGCTTTATCAACCGGGTTTAGAATTCATTGCCGCTTTTTTCGGCTGTTTATATGCCAATGCTATCGCCGTTCCTGCTTATCCACCGCGACGCAACCAAAACTTATCCAGGTTACAAGCGATCGCAACCGATGCTGGAGCAAAGATAGTCCTGACAACGACGAGTTTGCTGGATAATTTAAAAGAACGATCGCGCAAAGATTTAAACCTCGCGGAACTACATTGGGTTGCAACGGACGGACTTTCCAGCAACTTGGCAACAGCGTGGCAAGCACCCAAATTAACCGGCGATACCCTCGCGTTCCTTCAGTACACATCCGGATCGACAGACAATCCAAAAGGTGTCATGGTGACTCATGGCAACCTGTTCCATAATTCCGCCATAATTCACCAAAGTTTTGGTCATTCAGTTAACAGCCGTGGCGTTATCTGGTTGCCACCTTATCACGATATGGGACTCATTGGTGGCGTCCTGCAAGCCCTCTACGGCGGTTGTTCAGTCACATTAATGTCGCCAGTGGATTTTCTGCAACAACCCATTCGCTGGTTGCAAGCCATTTCTCGCTATCAAGCCACCACCAGCGGTGGTCCTAATTTTGCTTACGATTTGTGCATACGTAAAATTACTCCCGCACAGCTAGAAACCCTAGACTTAAGCAGTTGGGAAGTTGCCTTTACAGGTGCCGAACCCGTAAGAGCAGAAACCCTAGAAGAATTTGCGACAACTTTTGCATCCTGCGGTTTTCGCAAAGAGGCATTTTATCCCTGCTACGGGATGGCTGAAACAACGCTTATCATTTCTGGCGGATTAAAAACCAACCCACCTGTTATTTGTAAAATTGATAGATCGGCTCTCGAACAAAACCGAGTAGTAGCATCTACAAATAATTTGGAAAGTCGGACAATTGTTGGCTGCGGTCGCACTTGGCTGAATCAACATCTGTTGATTGTGAATCCCGAAACTTGCACCCGCACCTCTGGCGAAGAAATCGGAGAAATTTGGGTATCCGGTCCCAGTGTCGCCCAAGGTTATTGGAATCGACCCCAGGAAACAAAACAGACCTTTGAGGCTTATCTGGCCGACACTAGGGAAGGACCATTTCTGAGAACAGGTGATTTGGGATTTGTGCAAGATGGCGAACTGTTCATCACTGGTCGTCTTAAAGAGATTATCATCATTCGCGGACAAAATCACTATCCTCACGATATCGAACTAACTGTAGAAAAGAGTAATCCAGCACTACGTCCCAATAGCGGAGCCGCATTTGCTGTCGATTTCAACGGGAATGAACGCTTAGTTGTGGTTCACGAAGTAGAGCGAAGTTTCCTGCGAAAATTAGACGTTAAACAGGTCATCGATAATATTAGAGAAGCAGTGGCAGCACAACATGGCATCGAAATCTATGCCACCGTGCTTGTGAAAACTAGCAGTATTCCAAAAACTTCCAGCGGTAAAATTCGGCGACGAGCCTGTCGAGCGGCATTTCTCACGGGAAGTTTGGATGTTGTTGAAGACTGGAGCGAAAATCCTCAAGGTAAATCCAACTTTATTAAACTTCAATCAGAGGCGGAATCTATCTTGCAGAAACTCCAAACTAATCGATAAATCTCATGAATGTTGCTCCCTTCATTTCGGAAATCAGCAGTCGAATCCTGTCGTTATTAACAGTTGTCTGTTCCTGTTTGGGCAAATATAGCTCATCGCTTTACGATTTTTAAGCCACGAAATAGACAAAAATTTCTCCGACAGCAAGAGAACCAATTTTTTGGGGCTTTTTCTCAACTTTTAGTCCTTCTCTACTGACTCAACAATTAAGAGTATGAAAGTTCAAGAATCTCAAGTTAATCAAGCTAATAGCCTCGAAAATGCTGAATCTGCTTTGTCTCGTTCGTCTAAATCGGTGACAGAAATTCAAGCATGGATTGTTGCTTATTTAGCTGAATTGTTAGAAGTTGATTCCGATGAAGTAGATGTAAAAATTCCTTTCGATCGCTACGGTTTAGATTCTTCAGCGGCAATTGGGATGACAGGAGATTTAGAAAATTGGTTAGGATATTCCATCGATCCAACCCTGATTTATGACTACCCAACTATTGAAAGTTTTGCCCAACACTTAACGGAGGGATTTTAGAGGGGAGAGAAAACTGGCTTTGTTCCTTAGATTCTTAAATTACGAGGTGCATCATGGTAAATATTGAGACTGAAGCAAACCAAAATATCCACGCTTCCCAGCCGTCTTTTAGCAACGATAAAAAGCATTTTCAAGTCATTGAAAAAACCTATCAGAGCAACACAAACTCGGATTACACCGAAAAAATAGAAGAGCTTGGCAATAACTTTGACTATCAAAGTAACAGCCAACACTATTGGGGCGATCGCGAACTTTCCACTTTTTACGGCACTCCTTTGTATGCGGAAACTTCTCCGTCGCAAAAACTAGCGCTGAATCATCTTTATTGGGTAGGGCAATATCACCATACTGCCGCTTCTGAAGCAAATACCATACTTTATAATCAAGTCACATCGGGTGTGTTTGCCAATATCTCTGGTTACGAAACTCTTTGTCGAGAACTAGATTTTGAAACGTACCAGGAACGCTTCCACATCAAGACCTTCCAAAAGATTAGTTATAAAACAAAAATTGCCCTCGTGGGGAAGGAATCGTTAGCCAATACTCTGCCTCAAAAATCACAGAACGGCTTGCTGAATCAATTTCTAGGGAAACGTTCTGCATGGATGAATGCGAGCTCGTTTCGTGAGTCGCTGGAAGAGTCTTCTTTGCGCTTCATCGCGCGAGCAATTTTTCAAGGAAACGGTCGTTATTATTCCCAGTTTCTTGCCGAAAAAGGCAATACTTCGATTCCTACAACAATGGGTGGATTTGCCGGAGTAAGTGCCTCTGCCTCGATGTTCAAATTTTTGACGCTAAACTGGGGAAGTTCGCCGTTCATGGCAGCACAGTATTACTCAGCACGGATGATTGCTAATATGTCCTTGAAGGCTTACGAGCATCGCTATTTTAAGCGATTTAAGGACTTAGAAAAGACTGGCGAATTTATTCCAACCCCCCTCGGAGTTTCTTACTATCATTTGTTGGATGAGTCCTTCCACACCACGATGTCTCAGGTAATTTCTCAAGACCTTTATAAGGATTTCTCGAAGCCAACCGCCTACGAAAAACTGCTCGCTAATACGATAGTTCTTCTGGCACAACGCGGTCTTTTGAGCGGTCTTTCTGGCGGGCTTCCTGTGGTATTTCGAGATGATGCTTCCTTTATGCCGGCATTCTATCGGTTGTTGAAATCGCCTGTATTTAATCTGTCTAATGAAGAGGCACTTCACTGGATGGAAAAATGTCTGTGTCACGAACATGAAGGATTCCACGTCAACCACAAATATCATCAAAGTCTGTTATCAAATTTCCAGCGCTTTTTTGATCGCTTGGACTATTTATGGCCTATTAATCGTGAAATGCGTTTGATGGCAGCCGGCGGCTCGATTGAAAGGGCGATTAAAAACAATACTCTAGCATTCAAGCAATTCGCCAAATCGATTGTTTAAAGGCTGCGTTACGAAAATATGCCAAAGGCACGCTACGCGAACGTGCTTCGCATTTTACGGAACTTATCACTTGAGGAGTTATCAGTGGAGCCCATAGCAATTATCGGTGCTGGTTGTCGTTTTCCGGGTTCTAGCAATTTAGAAGCTTTCTGGGATCTGCTGCGTAGCGGGAGCGAGGCTATTTCCGAAGTCCCAACAGAGCGATGGGATATCGATGCTTTCTACGATGCGGAACCTGCAACACCTGGAAAAATGAATACTCGCTACGGCGGGTTTCTAGAGCAAGTGGATCAGTTCGATCCGGGGTTCTTTGGCATTTCTTCCCGCGAAGCAGAACGCATAGACCCGCAGCAAAGACTGGTGCTAGAAGTCGCCTGGGAAGCGTTAGAAAATGCCGCGATTGTGCCTGCTAATTTATCGGGGAGTCAGACGGGGGTATTTATTGGTTGCGGCAACTACGACTATGGGCTTTTACTATCTAAAAATCCCAGTTGTATTAGTGCCTACGATGGGACGGGCAGTACGATTGGAATTGCTGCCAATCGTCTATCTTATCTGCTGAATTTGCGGGGGCCGAGTTTAGCGCTCGAAACTGCTTGTTCTTCCTCTTTGGTCGCGGTACATCTTGCCTGCCGGAGTTTGCAAAATGCAGAAACGGATCTGTGTATTGTGGGTGCAGTTAGCTTAATGCTATCGCCAGAACAAACGATCGCATACTCCCAAGCGCGCATGATGGCACCGGACGGTCGTTGCAAGACCTTTGATTCACTAGCAGACGGTTACGTGCGCGGTGAAGGATGCGGTGTGGTGGTGCTCAAGCGTCTCAGGGATGCAATTGGCGATCGCGATCGTATTCAGGCAATTATCCGAGGTTCGGCAATTAATCAGGATGGTCTGAGTAATGGACTGACTGCACCAAATGGGCCATCTCAACAAGCGGTGATTCGCCAAGCGCTGCACAATGCCAAAGTATCGCCCGCGCAGATTAGTTATGTGGAAGCACACGGAACGGGTACATCGTTAGGCGACCCGATTGAAATTAAATCGCTCAAAGCTGTACTAATGAAGGGACGCAATTCCGATTCTCCCTGTTGGATTGGATCGGTGAAAACCAATATCGGTCATTTAGAAGCGGCTGCAGGGATGGCGGGGTTGTTGAAGGTAGTCGGAAGTCTCCAGCATCAAGAAATTGTGCCGCATTTGCATTTAAAGCAGCTAAATCCGCTGATTTCCTTGGAGGGAACGCCTATTGCGATTCCGACGGAGGTGCAACCTTGGACTGTGCAAGGACCTCGCTTGGCGGGTGTGAGTTCGTTTGGGTTTGGCGGAACGAATGCACATATTATTTTGGAAGAAGCGTCCAGTGAGGATTTTGGATTGGGGGATATTCCATCAGATGATCTGCCTTCTGTGGTTCCAGAAACGAATGGACAATCCAAACATCTAAAATCTGCAATCTGCAATCTGCAATCAAAAGAACGTCCTTTGCACTTGTTGACACTTTCTGCCAAAAGCGATCGCGCGTTGCAGGAGTTGGCACAGCGCTATGAAGATTTTTTGGCATCGCACCCGAAACTGTCGCTGGCAGATATTTGTTTTACGGCGAATATTGGGCGATCGCATTTTGACTACCGTCTTGCGATTGTTGCCAAATCTACCACACAGTTGCAGGAGCAACTAAAAGCTTTCATCGCACAGACAGAAACCAGCGGACTGGCAAAGGGTCAGGTGCTTGGCAGCAAGCAGCGGCAAATGGCGTTTTTATTCACTGGTCAGGGGTCGCAGTATGTTGGTATGGGACGGCAATTGTACGAGACTCAGCCAATTTTTAGGCAAGTTTTAGACGAATGCGCCGAAATTCTACGCCCTTATTTAGAAATTCCCCTGCTAGATGTTTTGTATCCCTCCAAAGAAGCAGAAAGTCCCCAATCCAAAATCGAAAATCTCCAATCAAAAATAGATGATACTGCTTATACTCAACCGGCTTTATTCGCGCTAGAATACGCCCTTTTCCAATTATGGAAATCTTGGGGTGTGGAACCTGCGGTGGTGATGGGGCATAGTGTTGGGGAATATGTTGCTGCTTGCGTTGCGGGTGTTTTTAGCTTGGAAGCAGGGTTAAAACTGATTGCCGCACGGGGACGGCTGATGCAAGCATTACCTCAAAATGGGGAAATGGTCGCGGTTTTGGCAGATCCGGATCAAGTTGCAGTTGCCCTTGCGCCTTATGCTCAACAGGTTGCGATCGCTGCGGTGAACGGACCTAAAAGTTTGGTGCTTTCTGGCGAAAGGTCGGCAGTGAGAGCCGTCTGTGCAACGCTAGTAGCGCAAGGGGTAAAAACGAAAGCTTTGCAAGTTTCCCATGCGTTTCACTCCCCCTTGATGATACCGATGTTGGCGGAGTTTGAAAAAGTGGCCTCGGAGGTTAGTTATTCGACTCCTCAAATTAAATTGATTTCCAATTTGACGGGGCAATTGGTTGGGGAAGAAATTGCTAGCCCAGATTATTGGTGTCGTCATATTCTGAATGCCGTGCAGTTTGCGGCTAGTATGGAGACCCTAGGGCAGAAAGGTTATCAAATTTTTGTCGAAATTGGGCCAAAACCCATTTTATTGGGCATGGGTCAAGCTAATTTTAAATTGCCGATTTTGGATGAAAGATTGGAGGATGCTAGCAAAAATTCACCATCTTCAGAAACTAACGAACAATCCAACAATCTTTCATCCAAAATCTTTGATCCGAAATCACTTTGGTTACCCAGTTTGCGTCCGGGACAAGATGACTGGCAGCAGTTGCTCGATAGTTTGGCGCAATTGTATGTGCGGGGAGTACCTGTAAACTGGACGGCATTTGACCAGAATTATCCCCGACGTAAAGTCGAGTTGCCGACTTATCCTTTTCAACGTCAGCGTTATTGGCCTGATTTTGGAGCCAATCAGGAGGCAGCGCACGGACAAGTTGCTGCCGCGAATTCATCTCAAATCGTCAAACTGCTGAATCAAGGAGATTCCGAACAACTGGCGCAATTGTTAGCAGCAGAACTGTCTGAAGATGAGGCGAAATATTTGCCCAAATTGTTGGAAGTTCTGGTTAGACAACATCAAAAGCAGTTGGAAATTCCGTATTTAAATAATTGGTTGTATGAGATTGAATGGCAGCAAAAAGAGAGGGAAAGGCAAACTTTAGCGCCGCCAAATGGTACTTGGCTCATTTTGTGCGATCGCAACGGTGTCGGACAGCTTCTTGCCCAACTCTTACAGCAGCATGGTTGCAAGTGTCTTTTAGTCTACGCCGAAGCATCTTATCAGCACCCTGATCCAGATACTTGGCATCTCAACCCCTCAAATCCGCAAGATTTTGAGCGTCTGTTGCAAGAAGCCGTGGTATCTTGCGGACGATCCTTGCGCAAGGTCGTTCACCTGTGGAGTTTGGAGACAACCCATCTGGAGGCGTTAACCCTTCCTGCGTTAGAGCAAGCCCAGATTTGGGGCTGTGGTAGTGCGTTACATTTGCTACAGGCTCTTGTGAAACATCAGCAAAATCCTCAATTGTGGTTGGTGACGCGGGGGACAATGCCGGTTAATTCGATTCTGCCAAACCCGACGCAAGCACCGCTGTGGGGATTAGGACGTGCGATCGCCTTAGAACATCCGCAGCTATGGGGCGGTCTAATCGATTTATCTTCCTCATCTACATCAGATGAAGTTGCCGCACTTTTAGCAGAAATTACCGATTCCCAAGGAGAAGACCATCTTGCCCTTCGCGGCAGTCAGCGTTACGTCGCTCGTTTAATTCAAGGGAAATTGGGATTGGATTCAATCGGCAATCGGCAATCGGCAATTTGCAATCAAAGCACTTACCTAATTACGGGAGGATTGGGAGCTTTAGGACAAAAAATCGCTCGCTGGATGGTGGAACAAGGAGCCAGACATCTGCTATTGACGGGACGGCGTAGCGTGTCCCTTGACGCACAAGAAACGATCGCTTTTCTCGAACAAGCCGGGGCACAGGTGTTAATTGTGACAGCCGATGTTTCAAACCCGGAGGATGCCAGCCGACTGCTGGAAGCGGTTAAACACTCCATGCCACCGCTGCGAGGCATCTTGCACGCTGCCGGAGTCTTGGAAGATGGAATGCTTTTGGGGCAACGGTGGGAAAACTTTAGCCGGGTGATGGCTCCCAAAGTCGCTGGAGCATGGAATTTGCACCTTCTGACTCAAGATATGCCGCTCGACTTTTTCGTTTGTTTCTCGTCGGTTTCTGCCTTGCTGGGTTCCCCCGGTCAAGGAAATTATGCCGCCGCCAATGCTTTTCTGGACGCCCTGGCGCACTATCGCCGCGCCTTGGGCCTACCGGGATTGAGCATTAATTGGGGACCTTGGGGCGGTGCCGGAATGGCAGCGGGTGCTAGAAGTCGCGAGCGCTGGGCGGATGGAGGCGTGCAACTGATTGCCCCAGAACAGGGATTGCAAGTATTGGCAGCAATCTTGGCGCAAGAGGTCGCCCAAGTGGGCGTGCTGCCAATCGATTGGTCGAAGTTTGCATCACAATTATCCTCCAATGTCAAGTTTCCGTTATTGGAAAAATTGCTAGTAACGGCACCACAAACTGAGGTGAAAAAATCTCAATTTCGTCAACAATTAGAGGCGGCTTCGGCGAGCGATCGCAAAACACTTTTAATCGCGTTCATTCGCTCCCACCTCGCCAAATTGTTGGGGATAGCACCAGAAGAAATCGATCCGCAGATTAATTTTTTCGACTTAGGAATGGATTCGCTGATGGCAGTTGAGTTGAGAAACAGTCTGCAAACCAGTTTCGATTGCTCAACCCCCGTCTCCCTAGCATTTGATTATCCTACGCTAGAAACCCTCGCGGATTATTTAGCAACGAAAGCCCTAAAAACTGAGGAACTCGAAGAGCAGCAACACTCTCCACCACCTCCTCCTCCTCCCCCCTCCTCTTCCCTTCCGCTTTTAGATGAGTTATCCGACAGTGACGCAGAGGCATTGTTAATTAGCAAATTGGACAGTTTGAGGTATTAAAGCTATGAGTCCCAATACAGACAGTTTTAAAATAAATAATCCGATAGAAAATTTAGAATTCATGCAATCGGATCAACAACCGAATAATCCCAAATCCACACCAGACAATTCTTTATCTCCAGTCAAGCGAGCGCTACAAGCATTGGAAAAGATGCAAGCCAAACTCGATGCGCTGGAATATGCTAGAAAAGAACCCATTGCCATTATTGGCATGGGGTGTAGATTTCCGGGAGGGGCGGATAATCCCGAGGCATTTTGGAACTTGTGTAAGGATGGAGTGGATGCGATCGCGCCAATTCCCGCAGATCGTTGGAATATAGAAAAATACTACGATCCAAATCCCGATGCTCCCGGCAAAACCTACGCGCGCGAAGGCGGTTTTTTAGATCGGGTTGATAGCTTTAACCCTCAATTTTTCGGCATTTCAGCGCGGGAAGCCATCAGCATGGACCCGCAGCAGCGCTTGTTATTAGAAGTGGGTTGGGAAGCGATAGAAAATGCCGCTTATGCACCCGAACAATTGCAAAACAGCGTCACTGGAGTATTTATCGGCATTTATTTCCACGACTACAACCGACTGATGTGGGAAGCAGGCGAAGCAGCACCAATTGATGCGTTTTGTGCTACGGGTAATGCTAACAGTATTGCAGCGGGACGTTTATCTTATACCTTAGGTTTAAAAGGCCCTAGTTTAGCGATCGATACGGCTTGTTCTTCTTCGTTAGTTAGCGTACATTTAGCTTGTCAAAGCTTGCGTCTGGGAGAGTGTAATATGGCGTTAGCAGGTGGCGTTAGCTTGTTGCTTGCACCAGATAGTACCATTGCTCTCTCTAAAGCTAAAATGCTCGATCCCGACGATCGTTGCAAAACCTTTGATGCGGAAGCAAAGGGTTTTGTCAAAGGTGAAGGCTGCGGCATTATTGTTCTCAAACGTCTTTCCGATGCCTTGGCTGATAATGACAATATTTTGGGAGTCATTCGCGGTTCAGCAATTAATCATAACGGCCGTAGCACCAGTTTAATTGCGCCTAATGGTTTATCCCAACAAGCTGTAATTCGCGGGGCCTTAGAAAATGGTGGCATTGATCCAACTTCTGTTAATTATGTAGAAGTCCAAGGCACGAGTACAGCTTTAGGAGAGCCGATAGAAGTAGAAGCTTTGGCGGCAGTTTATAGCAAAAACCGCCCATCAGAGCAACCTTTAATTATCAGTTCCGTAAAAACGAATATCGGTCATCTAGAAGCGGCTTCTGGTATCGCTAGTTTAATCAAGGTAGTAATGGCATTGCAACACGGGGAAGTTCCCCCCCACTTGCATTTTAAGCAACCTAATCCTTACATTAACTGGGATAAACTTAAGGTAAAAGTTCCTACCAATAAAATGCCTTGGCCTGCAACAGAAAAGCGACTAGCAGGAGTGAGCGCTTTTGGTTTTAGCGGCACAAACGCACACGTAATTATTTCGGATTTTAGATTGGAAAATTCTGGTATTCCAGAATCTGCTGAAACTAACGCACAATCTGATAATCCAAAATCCAAAATCCAAAATCCAAAATTCCCAGATCGTCCTTTACACTTGCTGACGTTATCAGCGAAAACAGAATCAGCCTTAATGCAGTTAGCTCAGCACTATGAAAAGTATTTAGCTGCGCATCCAGAGCTAGATTTAGGAGATATTTGCTATACGGCTAATTCTGGGCGATCGCACTTTCAGTATCGCTTGAGTGTAGTTGCATCCTCATCAACTGAACTGCGCGAACAGCTAGCCACTTTCAGTACAGGACAAGAAACAGAAAGATTATTTTCAGGCAAAGCGATCGCCAACCCCAAAATTGCCTTTCTATTTACAGGTGAAGGTTTAGATGAGCCAGAAATAGCCAATCAACTCTACCAAACCCAACCCACTTTTCGCCAAGCCTGGGATTTATGTCATGAAATTCTAGACTCCCATTATCAATTACCAATTACCAATTATCGCTTACCCATTACCCAATACGCCCTTTTCCAATTATGGAAATCCTGGGGCCTAGAACCAACTGCCATTATGGGTTATGGGATCGGCGAATATATAGCAGCTTGCGTGGCAGGAGTTTTCAGTTTAGAAGAAGCATTAAAACTCACCGTAGAACGCGGACGTTTAATGGAGCTTTTATCTCACAAACCCGATGCTTTATACTCGCCTTTGGCAGAAACCATGTTAGGCGAATTTGACCACATTGCCCAAAAAATAACTTACTCCCAGCCACAAATTCCCCTAGTTTCTAATCTGACAGGCGAACTCGCCACTGCTGAAATTTGTACTCCCAGTTATTGGTGTCGTCACATTCGGCAACCTGTCAAATTGGCCTCCAGTATGGAGACATTACAGCGGCAGGGATGTGAGATTTTTCTCGAAATAGGGCCAAGTACAGATTTGTTACAAAGGGGCTATCAGTGCTTGTCTAATGTTGAGAAAATTTGGCTACCCAGCCTCAATCCAATCTTAGATGATTGGCAACAAATGCTTTTTAGTTTGGCAAAACTCTACATCGGGGGTGCAAAAGTAAATTGGTTAAATTTTGATCGCGATTATACGCGACATCGTCTACAATTGCCTACTTATCCTTGGGAGCGACAGTCCTATTGGCTCAATACTACAAACGGACGCAATTTATCTCAAAATACTGGGGATTTGGAAACGCGAATTCAGCAGTTAAAACAAACGGGAAAACTTTCCGAAGCAGAGTTACAATTACTGCCGAAATTGTTAGAACTCTTAACAACCCAAACACAAATCGATTCAGCCTCAATTCAACTCGTCGATCCCACTACTTTAACTGCAGAAGATATCAAGACTTGGCTCATTTCCCAAATTGCCAGAGAACTCGGCGTAAAACCCGACGAAATAGATATCGAAGCCCCTTTCGACAGCTACGGACTGGATTCAGTGCTCGCGATTGGAATTGCCAGCGCCGGTGAACAATTACTGGGATTAGAATTATCACCAATCCTGTTGGTTCGCTATCCCACAATCAAGTTGCTTTCCCAACACTTATTCGCAGAATTTGAGCAATCAAATTCAGAAATATTTGTAGTTTAAATCACAAACTTTGGAAACTTTGGAAATAAATTATGAACGTAGCCGAACTTTTAGAAAATCTGACTCAACAAGGTGTTCAATTGCGCGCTGATAACGATCAGTTAAGAATTCATGCTCCCAAAGGCATTTTGACGCCAGCAATTCGCCTAAAAATCGCGGAACAAAAAGCAGAAATTTTGACATTTTTGCAAGCAAGCAATGGCACGGTTAGCGATAATTATGCACCGAGCAATCGCGATATCACTCTGTCAGCAATTGGTCGTTTAATCGGGGGTGTTTGCGATAAATTTCAATCCCCGATTATTGATCCACCTCTCATGGCTAAAAAGCTCAAAGTTACTTTTAGACCTTTACCCAATGGCTATAAAGAAGAAACCATCCTCAACTTTCGGGAAGAATTAGAACGAAAACTCCAAAGTTATGGCGTTCAAATTGAACCTTGGGAAGCAGCTACCAAGGAATATACTTATGAAATAAACATTCCTTTCACCAAGTGGAAAAAGAACCTCAAAACCCGGGTGGTAAAAGCTGAAATTAGCGCCATCATCGATGTTGAAAGAAATCCCAACTTACTAGGGAGAGTCAAGATTTGGATAGCGGAAAAACTTTATCAATTTTATTCTCACTTTATCTGGAAGAATCAAAAACTTTCTGTTTCTAAAATTGCTCAGTTTATCAGTTGGTCTGAAGACAATATTTGTCCCCTGGAAGATCCGACGAATACGCAAGCGATCGCAATCACCAACCTCGATGAAAAATTGACCAACCCCCATGTACCCTATCAACAAAAAATTCCGGTTGGTGTCAATACTTTAATTCGGACATTCTCTGAGATTGTCATCGGAGTTTCGTCCACGCATCTTTCCATCTTAAATATGAATCTCTCAGATTCAATGTTCTCTGTAGAGGCAATAGATGAGTTTGTGCTAAATTCCTTAATTCCTAAAATCTACGTACCTATTCTACCATTGCCAATGAGCCGATTTGAAATCGGTGAATATAACCCAAGTTTATCTGAATACGCCGCAAAACTGGTAAAATTAGGTCAGGAATTAGCACCAACAGGTTTGCTACCTTCCGGATTCAAAATCAACGAGGTTATTAAACGCAAATCCCATCTAGATATTGTTGACTGGATGGTAAATGGGAGGACAGGCGTTTCTTATGGATTTGTAGCTTATGCCGAATCGCCTCAATATATTGGTCCTTCTGAAATCTCAGAAACCGAATGGGAAAATCTATCTCCAGTAGAGGGATTTAATCACGACGAACTGCGTCAAAATCAAATAGCACGGAGGTATCTAAAAACCAAAATAGGCAACGAATTTGCCTTTAAACAGCTACCAGATATTTGGTTGCTAAGTTCTCGTTCTGGTTCTAATAAAACCAACTTAAACCTAGCCACCGACATTCTTAGGATTGGTTTAAAAGATAATAAGTTATTACTCGAATTGCCCCCAAAAATTAATGCGACAGTCGGCGATATTAAACCCTCTTACGACATCTATGTAATGCTGGCGATCGCACTCGCTACCGCCTTATACGCACCCGACTTAATTAAAAACGGTGCGCCAATTGTTCACTTCCACGGATACCCATCTATTCAATGGTTTTCAGACAACAACGAACTTTGCACCGGAGTTCACAATCCCTCCGTTCCTTGCGGTACTTATGAATCAGGAGTTTTCAACTTTCTAGGGATTCATGATTTAGTCAATCAATACGGTAGTAATATTAGTTTAGCCACTTTAATCGAACCCGATCACGGCACAAATATTATTGCCTATGACTTAGATTATCTAGTCGCAAGGCTCAAGACGGGAATCAATCAAGGACAAATCGAACTCGGTGGAAAACACTTCCCCTTGCTGAAACAAAGTCTTGTCACCCAGAAAGTCGGTTTCTCCCCATTGGAAAGCAAAAAAACAAGTATCTCCCATCAAATAAACCCGGTTTCTTCTTCCCTTAACAACTAGCAGCTTTCACAATTATGACAAGCATCGCAGGCAAAACAATCCTTTTAACAGGTGCATCGCGCGGTATCGGTGCATTCATTGCTCGCACTTTAGCAAAAGAAAAAGCAACAATTGTTGGCATTTCTCGTTCCAAGGAAGGACTAAATAAAATAGGTGCTGAAATTACAGCTTTAGGTGGTGAATGGATTGCAGTTAACTTTGACATCAGTCAGATAGAAGAATTGCCAATTCTTGTGGAGCAAATCAACCAGCGAGTCGGTGCAGTCGATATCTTAATTAACAACGCAGGCATAGAACTTTATAGCGCTTTTCAAGATTATTCTACTACCGAAATTCAGTCAATCTTAACTACAAATTTAATTGCCGTAATGGAACTATCCCGTTTAATCTTACCAGCGATGTTAAGCAAAGGAAGTGGTCACATTGTAAATATTGCCTCTCTAGCCGGTAAAAAAAGCCCTGCATACAACAGTATTTATGCCGCCAGTAAAGCGGGTTTAATTGGCTGGAATGATGCTTTAAGACAAGAGTTAACGGGGACTGGAGTAGAAATTTCAGTCATTTGTCCAGGATATGTTTCCCAACAAGGTATGTCAGCCGATACGGGTGTACCCGTACCCAGGTTATCCGGCACTTCTCCACCTATTAAGGTGGTCGATGCGGTGGTGCGTGCGATCGTGCACAACCAAGCAGAGGTAGTCGTCAATCAAGACTTACTGACAGAAACATTTACCAAGTTTCTCTTAGCAATTGGATGTTTTTTTCCTCGCTTTGGGGATGCAATATTTCAATGGATTGGCGTAACTGCTGCTAATCAAAAGCGCATAGCGAAACAAATTAACCCGAAGGTGCAAGAATTAGCAAAATGACTAAAAAACGAGATTTTGAAAATTTTTATAGCCTCTGGAACTCCGACAGCAACGGTTATTTACCCATGTCAGCCACCCTAGTTTCTGAGGAAATTTACAAAGGCTTCCCAAGTCTAAAAAGTTACTTTTTCCACGGTTTTACTCACAGCAGACATCCGGTTTGTACGGCGGTTGCCATGGTAAATAGTGACATTATTGTCAAGAAAAAACTGATAGAAAAGGCAGCTCGTGTGGGTACTTACTTAAAGTCTCGTTTGATAAAATTGATGGATAAACATCCAATTATTAAGGCGCGATTTGCTAAAGAATTTGTCTTTGCCCGAATCAAGTTCCTTTACCAGTAATTAAAAAAAATTGCTAATTAACCTAACCCATCATAGGAGCTTAAAATTGTGACTTCTCATCAAATTTATACTATCGTTTTTCTAACTGCCACTTTCCCCCCCGAAGTAAGCGGTTCTTCTCAATATAATTGGGAGCGCATTCAATGGTTTGCCAAGCAAGGGAAATACCACGTTGTGGTTTTAGTCCCTGATTGTCAAAACCCGTCAAGTTTGCCGTCTGTTCCCTCAGATTTGACAGAAAATTTAATAATTGAAACGTTTCCTTCTAAACCTTGGTTACTTTATAAACCGCATTACGTGCCTATCTTTTCAGCAGCGCGTCAAATCAACCAAAAATTAGCTTATTACAAACCAGACTTAATAGTTGCCGTCGATTTAGAGCGGCTCTTTTTGTTTAGCACCTGGCAATTGCCAGGTAGGCGCTATGCTAAGGAAAATGGTATCCCTTACCTGACTGAATTTCACACCGATTACTACAACTTCTCCAGTACGTATCCGGCTGGTAAGTGGGTGCGAGACGTATCTTTTAAGCCCTTAATGAACTATCTTTATCGCCAATGCGATACCACCATTGTTTCTAGTAAATTTGGCAGCAGTACCTTACATAAAATTGGTGTTTTTAACGAGGAAGTAGTATCTTTCGTTGGAATTGATGTTTCCAGTTATCACCCAAATCGTCGGGACAATAATTGCTTACTTCCGTGGTTAAGTAATGCCGAACATAACCATAAAATTTTGCTGTTTTTGGGTCGTCTTGCCTTCGAGAAACAAGTCGATTTATTAATCAAAGCTTTTGCTCAATTAAAACAAAAACAAGAAAAATGCTCTTTGTTTATCGTTGGCGATGGGCCTGATGAGGTTGTTAACTTCTTAAAACGCCTCGCACAACCGATTCCTGACATTCATTTTACAGGATTTATGCAGGGAGAAGAAAAAGCGAATTTATTGGCGTCGTGCGATGTATTTTGCAGCCCTTCACCTTACGAAACACTGGGGCGAACAGTTGTGGAAGCAATGGCTTCCGGGATTCCGGTTGTAACTGTCGATAGCGGTGCCGTGTCCGATTACATCATTGACGGGGTTAATGGGTATCTCGTTCCACCTAATGATGTTGAAAAGTTAGCTAATACTCTGCAAAAAGTATTACAGAGTGACAATCAAGAAATGATTCAGTGTGCACTGCAAGGCGCTAAGCAGTTTTCGATTGAACAAACCTGTCAAAATCTCCACGAATATTATCAAATTTTGTTTGATTTTTGGAAAATTAAAACTCATACAAAATCAACGGCTTCATTAGAACCAGTAAGGCTAAACTAAGGAAATAAAAATGGATAGTAAAACTCACTGCAATAACTTAACACAGAAAATCATCACCGCTAGTAATCTTGACAACAAGAATACAAGTAAGCAACGCCTTGACTGTTTAATTTGCAACTATCACATCGAGCCGAATGAATCTACCTTTGCTACATTTCCATGTCATGTAAGAGCCTTTTGGGGTGAAAAGTTCAAAGTTTGGCGATGTCCTAATTGTTTAACTATTCATAGTTTAGAGGTTGTAGATCTCGACCATTACTACGCAAAGTATCCACCAACTCAGGCAACATTGACATGGCCTTATCGCATTTTGTATGGGAAATTATGCCGACAACTGACAAAGCACGGGTTCTCAAAAAGTCACTTGATGCTTGATTATGGCTGTGGCGTCCAAGGTCTATTTTTACAGTACCTGCGACAGCAGGGATTCGCAAATTGCTACGGATATGACCCCTATGCACCAGAGGACGGCTTCGGCAATCCAAAAACTCTTCAACAAGGACCTTTTGATTACATTTTACTTCAAGATGTGATCGAACATGTTGAAGATCCTCACGCACTCTTGAGTCAGTTAGACAGCTTGCTGTCTCCTGGTGGTTATATTCTAATCGGTACACCCAACGCTGCCAATATTAAGCTAAACCAACCAGACTCTGATTACTATAACAACGAGATCCATGCCCCTTATCACCTTCATATTTACACTCGCGAATCCCTCGAATTATTAAAGTTTTCTCAAGGGTGGGAGTTTTTAGATTTCTTCGATCGCTCCTATAGCGATACGCACTGGTTTGGTTTGAACACTCGCGCTTGGACTGAGTATCAGCGCCTCTTTGACAACTCAGTAGATGTTCTTTATGAACCAATCAAACTCTGGAAAGCATTGACCTCTTACGCATTCATATTTTACGCAATTTTTGGCTATGCGCTCAGTTTCCGAACTTATATGTCCGTCATGTTTCGCAAAAGCATCTCTCCAACTTATACCAATTTGCATCAAGATGGTTAACTGCTAAGCGTTAACCGCAACTGCAAGTTGTTAAAAGTTTTCTGATAACGATATTTGACTCACTTTCGATAGGATAATTCAAAAAAAATGAAGAGCAAAAATCAATACGTAAAAGGAAAACGGGTTTTAGACATCGCGTGCGATAGCGAATACGGGAGCAGAATGCTACGCCTTGTAGGTGCAAGTAGCGGGCTCGGAGTTGATGTGTGTGCGGACACCGTGCAATATGCGCGGGAACACTATCAAATATCTGGCATAGAGTTTATCTGCGCCGATGCAGAGCAGTTCCAGTCATCAGAGCGGTTTGATGTAATTGTTCCCTACGAAACTATAGAACATCTTCACTATCCCTTGCGATTCCTCGAAAACATCCATAAACTTTTAGTACGGGGAGGCAATTTTTTGCTCTCTGTGCCACTCGGAGAAACAAGACATTTTGATCCTTACTATCTTCATGCCTTCAGTCAGCAACAGGTATTTACTTTGCTTAGAACCACTGGGTTTTTGATAGATACATACAGGTGCGACGACTTGTTTATTAGTCGTACCGAGTTGAGCCGTTTTGGTGAACAATTTCCCCTGTCAAACCCATCGATTCGCGATTTGTTTTTAACTCGCAGAGGATGGCAAACCATCTACGATTTTGTGTGTCGTGGTGGCTTTCACATCTCCGATTTTTTAGTAGTTAGCCGAAGTTAAAATTGCTGATTCTAAGAATATTTTTTTTGGCTAAGTTTTGGAGTTTTAAATATATAACTTAATTCAAAACTTAGAAATACAACCCAAAAAAACTCTTTTTTTGCGTCGTTTATTCCTGAAATTGCGCGTTTCCCTTCCCTAACACTGATTAACTTACAAGTAATATTGAAAACAAAAACAATGATTAATCCTGTTTCACAACCTAGCCGTGCCGAGAATTTTAGTTCGTTAGAACTCACTAAAACAATAAAAAAAACACGTATTGACTGTGTAATTTGCAATCATCATATCGATCCGAATGAGGAATCCCTATTTGCAACTTTTCCTTGTAACGTCAGAGCTTTTATGGGTGAGCCATTTAAAGTGTGGCGATGCCCTAATTGTGCAACCATTCATTGCTTAGATGTTGTAGATCTCAACCATTACTATGAGAAATACCCGATTGCTCAGGCAACATTCACCTGGCCCTATCAAATTATCTATCGGAAGTTATTTCAGCGGTTGATAAAGCACGGGTTTTCCAAAACGCGATCGCTGCTTGACTATGGTTGTGGGGTCAATGGTCTATTTTTACAATATCTGCGACAACAAGGCTTTGCTAATTGTTACGGCTACGAGCCTTACGCACCAGAGGACGGATACGGCAACTCAAAAATACTTCAACCAGGCTCGTTCGATTACATTTTTCTCCAAGATGTAATCGAACATGTGGAAGATCCCAATGAATTATTGAGTCAGTTAAACAGCTTGCTATCTCCCGGTGGTTATATTCTCATCGGTACGCCTAACTCTGCCAATCTCGACTTAAACCAACCCGATTTATCCGATTATTATAATGAGGTTCATGTTCCTTATCATCTTCACCTCTACACGCGCGAAACCCTGGAATTGTTGGGGGGTCGCCAAGGTTGGGAAACTGTTGATTTTTTCGATCGTTTATATAGTGATACCTTTTGGTTTGGTTTGAATACTCGCGCTTGGAATCAATACCAACGCCTTGTAGATCGCTCAATTGATGTTGTTTCCGAACCGATTCAACCCTGGAAAGCTTTAACCTCTTACAAATTCCTGTTCTACGCCATTTTTGGCTATTGGCTCAGCTTCCGTACTGGAATGGCTGTTATGTTCCGCAAAAAGATATAATCTAACTTTTGGCGGGGTATTTTCTCCTAATTATTTGTGAAAAAACATGGATACCACTAATGACTCTAATGGTTTACCCGCTACGCTTTTTCCTGCTAGTAGTTTTAACAAAAATAACACTGGTAAGCAACGCCTTGATTGTTTGGTTTGTAATTATAACCTAGATCCAAATAAGGAATCTGCTTTGGCAACATTTCCTTGTAATGTCAGAGCGTTTAAAGGTGAGTTTTTCAAGGTTTGGCGATGTCCTAACTGCCAAACAATTAATTGTTTAGATGTTGTGGATCTGGATGAATATTATGCCAAATATCCTTTTGCCGAAGCGCAACTCACCTGGCCTTATCAAATTATTTATCGACGGCTGTGCGGACAATTAAAAAAACACGGGTTTTCCCAAACGCGATCGCTACTCGATTACGGTTGCGCCAATGGGCTATTTATGCAGTACCTGCAACAAAATGGCTTTGGCAAGTGTTACGGATATGACCCCTATGCGCCCTCAGAAGGTTTTGGCAATCCAGCCACTCTAGCTCAAGGTCCATTTGATTACATTTTACTCCAAGATGTAATCGAACACGTGGAAAATCCCCATGTCTTATTGAGCGATTTAAACAGACTTCTTGCCCCTGGGGGCTATATTTTTATCGGCACGCCCAACGCCGCAAAAATTGACCTCAATTGCCCTAACATTTCAGATTACTATAATCCCGTTCACGTTCCCTACCACCTGCATATTTACACCCCCGAATCCCTCGAATCCCTCGCGCTTTGCCAAGGGTGGAAGCCTGTCGAATTTTGCGATCGCGCTTTTTCTGATACTCCGTGGTTGTGCTTAAATACTCGCGCTTGGAATCAGTATCAACGCCTTTTAGACGGGACGCTTAATGTAATTTTTGAACCGCTCAAGCCTTGGCAAGCTTTAACATCTTTTCAATTTCTTTTCTACGCCTTTTTTGGCTATTTGCTGAGTTTGCACACTGAAATGACAATTGTGTTTCGCAAACCGTTTTGAATATTTTTCCTGTCTTTTATCACTGATAAAGATGGGAGAAAAGTCTGCCACTACAGCACAGGTGCATATAAACTATAAAGACTATATCATCATTGCTGAAAATTATGAAGTTGAGGATCAAATCAAATGGACGATGGAATTACTTCTTTATTAACACCGTTTAGCGACGTAGTCTTTGGGGGACTTGGAAACATTCATATCGGCATCGGTCGCTTAGGAAACGATGCCATTTATGCCTATAACGATGGCTTTCTCAAAACCAATCAGCCCACACCAGACCTGGATATTTTTTTGGGCGATGTCCTCGACCTTTATGTAACAAATCCTGCCTACCCCGACAACGAAATTGTTAATAATCCCTTAAAGATACTAGATTTGGGACCGCCTGATGCGGGTTCAGACAGGTTTATTTTAGGTGATTGGGTGAAACCTTATTACGTCCACAGCAACTACACAAACAGTATTAATCCCTTTGAGCTACTCGGCTATAATTTTCTAGGGTTCAACGACTATGCTATCATTTTGGACTTTAACCCTACTCAGGATTTTATCCAGTTACATGGTAGTCCGCAAAACTATTGGCTTACCGATCTAAACGACATTGATGTACCGCAATTAGGTGGAAAAATTTCGGGAAAAGCAATTTTTTCTTTCCAACAAGGAATACCTGATATTGTTGGTTTTATTATTGCAAGACCTGAGGTAAACTTAAATTTAACGGATAGCTATTTTCAATATGTAGGTAATACTCCACCACCTGAGCCGCTGCAACAAAAAATGAAGCAACTGGGTACCTTTGCCAAGGATAATGGTTACGATATAGCGGTTGATTCTTGGGGAAATCTTTATGTCGCAGGAGCCACGGATGGTTCTTTGGGAGGCCCCAATCAAGGATCTTACGATGCTTGGGTAGCTAAATATGACAGCAGCGGTAACCAGTTGTGGGTGAAACAGTTTGGTACTGCTAATTATGACGAGGTTTTTGGTGTTACTACAGATCGAGACGGTAACTTTTACTTAGTCGGAGATACTCAAGGTGATTTGTTTGCTCCGAGAACGTCCCTACAAGCTGATACTTGGATCGCCAAGTATGACGCTAATGGTAATCCGATTTGGACTAAGCAGTTTGGCACGCCAGATATCGTCACAGGTTCTAGAGATATCAAAGTTGACCCCCAAGGAAATGTTTTACTCTCTGGATTAACTGTTAAAGAAAACACCCGACAAGACCTGTTCCAATTTCCGGTTCAAGATGATGCTTGGGTAGCCAAATTCGACAGTAATGGCAACCAACAGTGGTGGACTGAACTAGGCGGGCCTGCGTTTGATGAAACTTACAGCGTTGCTGTTGATAAGGATGGTAACTCCTACGCGGCTGGATGGACTTATGGTTTGACTGGTCCGACGGTGGGTTTGTACGATGCGTGGCTGACGAAATTTGACCCGCAGGGGCAGATTGTATGGACGCAACAATTTGGCACTACAGGTTACGAATTTCCCTGGGCTGTGGAAACCGATAGTCAGGGCAATATCTATTTAACCGGAATAACGACGGGTATTTTTCCCGGAAGTCAGGGGGGAAATGTTGAGGGAAATATTACTGGATCTTCCGATATTTTTGTCGCCAAATATCTCCCCAACGGTACTCAGTCGTGGGTGCGCCAGTTTGGCAGTAACGAGGATGATGGAGAGTTATTGGCTGGGATGGCGATCGACTCCCAAGACCGGATTTTCTTGACAGGATATACCAACGGTAACTTGGGATCTGCTAACGCTGGGTCATACGATGCGTTGGTAACTTCTTACGATACGAATGGCAACCAGCTTTGGCAGCAACAGTTTGGTTCTCCCCAACTCGACTATGCTACAGGTCTGACTGTTGACGGCGCAAATAATCTCTTTGTAACCGGATTTACAGATGGTTCGCTTGGGGGTTTGAATGCGGGTGCGGTGGATACTTGGATCGCTAAGCTGGATGCCCAGACAGGAACTGTCAATAATTTTTATCCCTCGAGCCTTCCGGGAAATAATAACCCTGCTTTTACGCTCAACGATGATGTTGTTACGTTAACTGAAGGCAATGACTGGGGCGATGCTTTGGCAGGCAACGATCGCGTTGTTTCATTAGCCGGAAATGACACCCTCTATGGCAATCGGGGCAACGACACGATTTTGGGGGGTGAGGGCGAGGATCTCATCAACGGCAACCAAGGTAACGATGTGCTACACGGCGGTCAAGGTAATGACCAGGTGTTGGGCAATTTGGCTAACGATACTCTCTGGGGTGACTTGGGCAACGACACCTTGGCGGGGGGTAAGGGAAGCGATTTCTTTATGCTGATGCCGAATACCGGCACTGACACCATCCTCGATTTTCAATCGGGCCAAGATTTGCTGGTTTTGAGCGGTGGCTTGAATTTTGGCGCGCTGGCGATCACTCCTGTAGCGAATGGGGCTTCCATTAGTATTGCCAACAGTGGTGAAGTGTTAGCAATTCTCACTGGCATTCAGGCCAGCAACATCGGGGTGGCAAATTTCATTTAAGTGCAATTAATTGTCCTGTCTTTTAGGAGTTTTGGTTATGTCTTTACGTGATTTATTAACGACACAACCGAGTGGTGAAATAGAGATAGATCTTGCACCTGACCCCAATTTTGAGGTCAAAACCAGTATTGACGCTTTACTACCCGATTTACAGGTCGGTACACCAGCTGGAGATTCTTTTTCAGGAGATCAAGGAGGACCCCCCGTAGATGTCAGTTTTGAGATAGAAATAGAATTTATAACAGATCCAGATATACCCCTTACACTACCTAACACTCCTAACGATATTCTCTTCGGTTTTGGAGGCGATGACGTAATTAATGGCGATGCTGGTGGCGGCCCGGATGGTCCTGGCAACGACCTCATTTTTGGCGATGGTCTTGCCCCTAACGATGCAGGTGCTGACGGTAATGACTTCCTCAACGGTGAGGGGGGAAATGACATTGTTTTCGGCGGCGGGGCTAACGACAGTCTCTTTGGTGCCGATGGGACAGACATCCTGGTTGGCGACTACTTCCTCGGCTTTAATATATTACGATGTCAACCTTAACCCCAACGATTTGGATTTTATTCCCGATAACGTCAATATTGATTCTCCAAACCCAATCCAATTCTCTATCGGCAGCGGCAATGAAGGTAACGATTTCCTTTCCGGAGGAAATGGAGATGATATCCTCGGTGGCGATCGCAACAATGACACACTCCAAGGGGATGCAGGCAAAGATATCGTGGTTGGGGGTGGTGACAGCGATCTGATTTATGGTGGGCAAGATGACGACCTTCTGATCGGGGACTATATAATTCCACCGGGTCAGTTGGATCTTGATTTTGGGCCTCTGGGTAATGACTCAATTTCTGGTGGCCTTGGTAATGACATCATCACCGGGGATGGAGGAAACGACAACATCACAGGTGACGAGGGGAAAGACTTGATTTTGGGCGGTGCTGACGGTGACACGATCAGCGGTGGCGACGATGACGATATTATTACCGGCGATTATCTGTTGCCCCCAGGCTATGAAGTACCCTTAGGCCCGGACGGCAATAATATCGTCAACTAGGGGCCTGCGGGCAATGACTCCATTTCTGGTGGCCTGGGCAACGATATTATTGCAGGCGATGCTGGAGACGACACCATTGGCGGTGATGAGGGGAATGATGTCATTATCGGTGGCGCTGACCAGAGTTAATGGGATACAAGCCCCGTCCTTCTAGGACGGCTTTTTCTTGGTTTTCAAGCTTCTAATCAGTTCTCTCAATATGTCTGTCTTCGTTCTGCCAGTAGCGTTGCAATACTCTTCAAGGATTTCAAATTCAAATTCTTCAATCCTAAAATCTAGTCGCTT
>JGI12467J12023_1006005_pt1 | contig 19384 bp, 30 predicted proteins | sample SoiCrureplicCD5C_FD_12023 | JGI IMG/M metagenome (IMG submission 12023)
GCCTGCTCAACTGCAATCAGTTTGCAAAAAGAAACGCAAATAACTAGACAGATGTAGATAAATCGTTGTAGTATTTAAAATTGTGACCAAATAAAAGTTGCCACTGAGCAACTGAGGTCGGGATATACGCTGTTCTTTGAGCCGCAGGATGAAGACAGAAACGTCTTTACACAAAGTCGTTTGTTTTCTCTGCTTCGTGCTGGGGCAGGGGCAAATGCCGTCGATGTAAAAGAATCTGCAAGGTTCTTGGACTGACAGCTTCTGGCCCATGCGTACTTGCACTTTCGCCTCGTAGGGATACTGAGGAGTTTACGACTTAAGTCCCGATGAATCAAGGCGACCCGGTTAGCCAGTACTGACCAATAAAAACGGTTCACATAATCTGGCTCTTAAGTCTTACAGGGCTACCAGAAAGCAAACGTTCTCCTCAGGAGGATAAATTGCTTTGCTGGAAGTCATGACGACAAAGTTTGTGGGGTAGAGCGAATTGACTCTCATTTCGCCAATCCTGCCTCGCTGTAATGTCTAAAAAGGAGAAACCCGTGTCTGTCGGTATCCTCGGCACCAAACTCGGCATGACCCAAGTGTTCGATGAGGAAGGAAAAGCGATTCCTGTCACCGTCGTTCAAGCTGGACCATGCACTGTCACACAAATTAAAACCAAGCAGACGGATGGCTACACCTCCGTTCAATTTGGTTATCAAGAAGTCAAGCCTAAATCGCTTAACAAGCCTGAAATGGGACACTTAGCGAAGTCCAGTGCCCCGCCGTTACGTCACTTGCGTGAGTATCGCTTGGATGACACCAGTAATTTTGAGTTGGGTCAGTCAGTCGGTGCGGATATTTTCACCGCCGGTCAAATTGTTGATGTCTCCGGGACAAGTATTGGTCGTGGCTTTGCTGGTTATCAGAAGCGTCACAACTTTAAGCGCGGACCAATGGCTCATGGTTCCAAAAACCACCGCCTGCCTGGTTCCACCGGAGCAGGAACAACCCCTGGTCGCACGTTTCCTGGCAAGAGGATGGCGGGTCGTTTGGGAGGTACAACCGTCACAATTCGCAAGCTTCAGGTGGTGCGGGTAGACTCAGATCGCAACTTGCTGCTGATTAAAGGCGCGGTTCCTGGCAAGCCTGGAGCGCTTTTGAGCATTGCACCTACCAACAAGGTCGGGCGTTAATCACCAGGAAGAGCGCAAGAGGTGTCAGTGGTGATGCAGTTGGCTAATGAGTTAGGAGGAAATTCGGCAAAAGCCTTACTTCAGATAAAAACTCAAAAAGCTGACAGCTAATTAAGGGAGAAAAAAAATGGTTGATTGTGTGGTGCGAAACTGGCAGGGAGAAGAAGTCGGACAGGCGACGCTAGACTTGCGAGTTGCAAAAGAAAAGAGCGCGGCTCACATTGTTCACAGAGCAATGGTGATGCAAATGACGAACGCTCGTCAAGGAACTGCCTCCACTAAAACTCGCGCAGAAGTAAGCGGGGGAGGACGTAAACCTTGGCGGCAAAAGGGAACGGGTCGCGCACGTGCTGGATCGAACCGTTCACCTTTGTGGCGCGGTGGTGGTGTCATTTTTGGTCCCAAACCTAGAGACTATAACCTCAAAATGAACCGCAAAGAGCGGCGGTTAGCTCTTAGAACGGCGTTTCAAAGTAGAGCTGAGGATCTGATTGTGGTAGAGGACTTTGCTGACCAACTGCCACGACCGAAGACTAAGGATATGGTGGGAGCGCTTGCACGGTGGGGAATCACGGCTGACTCGAAAGTTCTCCTCATCCTGCCTGAGTTACAAGAAATGGTTTATTTATCAGCACGTAACCTGTCAACTGTCAAGTTAATTTCAGCAACTAACTTAAATGTCTATGACGTGCTGGACGCTGACAAAATCGTAGCGACCAACACCGCCCTTGCCAAAATTCTGGAGGTTTACAGTGACTGAGTATAACCCCCGTGACCTTCCCGATTTGGTGCTTCGCCCAATTGTGACTGAGAAGGCGACCCTGCTTTTAGAGCAGAACAAGTATGTCTTTGAAGTAATACTCAAAGCCACCAAGCCAGAAATCAAAGCAGCAATTGAAAGCCTATTTGATGTCAAGGTTACAGGCGTAAACACGATCCGTCCGCCGCGTAAAAAACGTCGAGTCGGCAGATTTGTTGGTTACAAAGCGCAATATAAGCGAGCGATCGTGACTCTAGCAGCAGGAGACTCGATCACCCTGTTCCCAGAAGTTTAAAGAGTTCAAGGTTGAAAGAAGAGTTGAAAGGCGATCCGGTTGAAAAACGTTGAAAGTTCATAACCTTCAACCTTCACGCCCTGCAACCCATTCATAACCTTCAACCTTCACGCCCTGCAACCTGCAACCCGTTCCTAACCTTCACACCCTGCAACCTGCAACCTTACTATGGGCATTCGTTCTTATCGACCATATACTCCCGGTACTCGTCAGAGTACCGTCTCAGACTTTGCTGAAATTACACGCAGTGAGCCGGAAAAATCACTAACCCAGTCCAAGCATCACTCCAAGGGCCGCAACAATCGCGGCGTCATTACCAGTCGCCGTCGCGGTGGCGGACACAAGCGTCTGTATCGTGTCATTGACTTTCGTCGCGATAAGCACAATATCCCGGCAAAAGTAGTAGCGATCGAGTACGACCCTAACCGGAATGCCCGGATTGCACTTGTTTACTATCAGGATGGGGAAAAACGATATATTCTTCATCCCGATAAGTTGGCCGTGGGTACGACAGTCCTGTCTGGTCCCGACTCCCCCATCGAAATTGGCAATGCGTTGCCCCTGGGCAATATTCCGTTAGGAACAAGCGTTCATAATGTTGAACTTATACCCGGACGGGGTGGGCAGATTGTCCGTGCTGCTGGTGCAACGGCTCAGGTAGTGGCAAAAGAAGGCAACTATGTCACTCTCAAGCTTCCTTCGACTGAAGTCCGCATGATACGACGGGATTGCTACGCGACGATTGGACAAGTCGGTAACATTGAGGACAGAAACCTGAGTTTAGGCAAAGCAGGTCGCAACCGCCACAAAGGGCGTCGTCCGAAGGTGAGAGGGAGCGTGATGAACCCGGTGGATCACCCACATGGCGGGGGTGAAGGAAGAGCGCCCATTGGCAGATCCGGTCCAGTGACGCCTTGGGGCAAGCCAGCCTTGGGTGCCAAAACTCGTAAGCGGAAGAAGCAAAGTAATTCTTTAATTGTCCGGCGTCGGCGGAAATCCTCGAAGCGAGGACGCGGCGGTCGGCAGGCTTAGGGAGTTGAAGGTTAGAAGGTTGCAGGTTAAAGGTTTAACCTTTTAACTTTCAACTTTTAACTTTCAACCTCCAACTTTCAACTTTCAACCCTTTAACCTTCAAAATTGAAATTATGGGTCGTTCTTTAAAAAAAGGTCCTTTTGTCGCTGATAGTCTTCTCACTAAGATTGAAGTTCTTAATGCTAGGGGCGAAAAACAAGTAATCAAAACCTGGTCACGAGCTTCGACGATTTTGCCGCAAATGGTTGGTCATACGATCGCGGTTCATAACGGTCGGACACATGTACCGATTTTTGTGAATGAGCAAATGGTTGGGCATAAGCTTGGAGAATTCGCGCCGACCCGCACATTTCGGGGTCACTCCAAGGGGGATCGGAGAGCCGGTCGTTAGAAGGTTTGAGAGGTCGATGACCCAGGGCGGGTTTAGGGAGGTTATCGGAGAAGCCCTCCAGATTTAAGGTAAAACTCGCCCCTACACGTTAGAGACAAGAAAACTATGGCTATAGATACTACAGTAGAAACAAAAGCGATCGCGCGCTACATTCGGATGTCTCCCTTTAAGGTGAGGCGGGTTCTCGATCAGATTCGGGGTCGCTCCTACCGGGAAGCGCTGATCATTCTGGAATTCATGCCTTACCGGGCTTGTGACCCGGTGCTAAAAGTCCTGCGTTCCGCTGTGGCAAATGCCGAGCATAATGCTGGTCTTGACCCCGCCACCTTGGTCATCACTCAGGCTTATGCCGATATGGGACCAAGCTTAAAGCGCTTTCGACCAAGGGCTCAAGGTCGCGCTTATCAGATTCGCAAGCCAACGTGTCATATTACGGTGGCGGTTTCTCCGCAAGTCGCCGAATAGTCATTGGCAAAAAAAGTTGAAAGTTAGACGGTTGAAAGTTGAAAGTTATAGGCTGAAACTTTTTAACTTTCAACCTTAACCCTTCACTAAAAACTGACAAGGCAAAGGAAGGATTCGTGGGACAGAAAATTCATCCAATTGGTTTTCGACTAGGTATCACTCAAGAGCATCGGTCTTGCTGGTTTGCCGACACAAACCGCTACCCAGAGGTGTTACAAGAAGACTACAAAATCCGACAGTACGTAGAGGCAAAACTGAATAACGCCGGAATTTCCGAAATCCGGATCGAACGCAAAGCTGACCAAATTGATTTAGAAGTTCACACGGCTCGACCAGGCGTAGTAGTTGGTCGTGGCGGGAGTGGGATCGAGAATTTGCGTGTAGGTCTTCAAGGCGCTTTAGGCAGCAATCGTCAAATTCGCATCAACGTGATCGAAGTAGCGCGGGTGGATGCGGATGCAGGGCTGATTGCTGAGTACATAGCACAACAGCTAGAGCGAAGAGTTTCTTTCCGAAGGGTCGTGCGTCAGGCAATTCAAAGGGCACAACGGGTTGATGTCCAGGGAATTAAAATTCAAGTAAGTGGTCGGTTAAATGGGGCGGAAATTGCCCGAACTGAGTGGACTCGTGAAGGACGGGTGCCTCTACATACCCTGCGGGCAAATATTGACTACGCCTACCGCACTGCTAAAACGATCTACGGTATTTTGGGCGTGAAAGTTTGGGTCTTCAAAGGGGAAGTGATTCCTGGTCAAGAAGAACAGCCGACTCCTAATGCTGCTCAACCCCGTCGTCGTCAACAACGACGCCGACAAAATTTTGAAGACCGCTCAAATGAATAGTCATTGGCTCAGGGAATCATGGCTAATAGCTAATGGTCATGAACAATTAGCAATGAACAATTAGCAATGAACAAATCATGTTAAGTCCTAGAAGAACAAAATTTCGTAAACAGCAGCGCGGGCGGATGGCAGGTCTAGCTACTCGTGGCAACACCTTGAACTTCGGCGAATTTGCTCTGCAAGCTACAGAGCCTGCTTGGATTACAGCTCGTCAAATCGAAGCGGGTCGTCGTGCTATGACACGCTATATCCGTCGGGGGGGCAAAATCTGGATTCGCGTTTTTCCTGATAAACCCGTCACGCAGCGCGCCGCTGAAACTCGTATGGGTTCTGGAAAAGGTTCGCCAGAGTTTTGGGTTGCGGTCATCAAGCCCGGTCGGATTCTCTATGAAATCTCCGGTGTTACAGAAGAAATTGCTCGCGAGGCAATGCGTCTGGCTGCTAACAAATTACCAATTAAAACGAAGTTCATCACCCGCGAAGGGGAACAACAGGTATAAGTTATGCCTCTGCCCAAGATAAAAGATGCCAGAAACTTAAACGATCAGGAACTGGCCGATGCAATTTTAGCCGCGAAACGTGAGCTATTTGAACTGCGGATGCAAAAAGCAACCCGACGCCTGGAAAAGCCGCATCAGTTCAAGCACATTCGGCACCGCGTTGCTCAGCTAATGACGGTGGAACACGAACGACAACTCGCAGCCGCCGAAGCAGACACTCAAAGGGTTCCTACCACTGAGCTATCAGCTGACACCCCACAACCGGATACACAAGAGGAGTAGAGCCCGATGGCAGTCAAAGAACGAGTTGGCCTGGTGGTCAGCGACAAAATGAACAAAACCGTTGTGGTCGCTGTCGAAAACAGGTCTCCCCACCCTAAGTACGGCAAAATTGTCGTGCGTACAAAGCGATACAAAGTTCACGATGAGGAAAACAAGTGCAAGGAGGGCGATCGCGTTCGGATTCAAGAAACGCGACCTCTGAGCCGTACCAAACGCTGGACGGTGGCTGAAATCCTCAACAGTACCTCTCAAGCCTGAGAGTTGTTGTTAGTTTTTAGTTTTTGGAGAACTAACAACATACCAACCAACAACTAACAACTAACAACTAAAAAGGAGGTTAACCCATGATTCAACAAGAGACTTATCTGAATGTTGCCGACAACAGCGGGGCACGTAAATTGATGTGCATTCGCGTTTTAGGTGCCGGGAATCGGCGCTACGGCGCTGTGGGGGATGTAATCATTGCCGTTGTGAAGGATGCCATCCCAAATATGGCAGTAAAAAAATCAGATGTAGTACGAGCTGTGATTGTTCGTACCCGCAAGGGGCTGCGTCGAGATAGCGGTATGAGTATTCGCTTTGACGACAACGCTGCCGTGATCATCAACGCCGACGGGAACCCAAGGGGAACCCGCGTTTTCGGTCCTGTGGCGCGGGAACTGCGCGACAAAAACTTCACCAAAATTGTTTCCCTGGCTCCGGAGGTACTCTGATGGCAAGCAAACTTATGAGCGCGAAAGATACTTCCAAGCGCTACAAAATGCACGTCAAAAAAGGCGACACCGTTCAGGTGATTGCTGGTCGAGATAAAGGTAAAGTTGGAGAAATATTGCTGACTTTACCCAAACTGAGCAAAGTCGTTGTCAAAGGAGTCAACGTCAAAACCAAGCACGTTAAACCTCAGCAGGAAGGGGAAACGGGTCAAATTGTGACTTTCGAGGCTCCCCTTCATAGCTCCAACGTAATGCTTTATTCCAATAAGCAAAAAGTTGCCAGCCGTGTCTGTTACACCTTTAACGATCAGGGACGTAAGGTGCGAATGCTAAAAAAAACAGGTGAAATTATCGACTAATAGTTATGAGTTATGAGTTTTGAATTTTGACTTTTGAGTGAAATCAGAATTATCTATAATTCAAACCTCAACACTCGAAACGTTGCAATTCCCTGACTAAGCCCAGGGGTGAGAAGGACAAAAACCATGACAGAACGATTGAAAAGTCTCTACCAAGAAACAATAGTCCCAAAACTGAAAGAGCAGTTTGGTTACCAAAACATCCATCAAGTCCCGCAGGTTGTGAAAGTTACCGTTAACCGGGGATTAGGAGAGGCGTCTCAGAATGCTAAGGCGATGGAATCGTCTTTGAATGAAATTGCGACGATCACGGGTCAAAAGCCAGTAGTAACGCGAGCCAAAAAAGCGATCGCAGGTTTTAAAATCCGCCAAGGGATGCCTGTTGGTGTCATGGTTACCCTGCGTTCAGGACGTATGTACTCGTTTCTCGACCGACTAATTAACTTGGCGCTTCCGAGAATTCGCGACTTTCGCGGTATCAGTCCCAAAAGCTTCGATGGTCATGGTAACTACACCCTTGGCATTCGAGAGCAACTAATTTTTCCTGAAGTAGAATACGACGCCGTTGATCAAATTCGTGGCATGGATATTTCAATCATCACAACAGCAAAGACTGACGAAGAGGGCCGCGCCTTACTCAAAGAGCTGGGAATGCCCTTCCGGGAAAACTAAAGCTGAAAGTATAGGAAGGAACTAATGGCGGCAAACGACACAATTGCAGATATGCTGACCCGCATTCGGAATGCGTGCTTGGTGAGGCATCAAACGACGAATATACCAGCAACAAGAATGACACGCAGTATTGCCAAAGTCTTAAAAGACGAAGGCTTCATTGCTGACTTTGAAGAAGAAGGTGAAGGCATCAAAAAACACTTAGTGGTTTCCCTGAAATACAAAGGGAAAAATCGCCAACCCATTATCACAGCCATGAAGCGTGTTAGTAAACCGGGCTTACGGGTTTACTCTAACCGTAAAGAATTACCCAGAGTACTGGGTGGCATTGGTATTGCGATTATCTCCACTTCTAGTGGCATTATGACTGACCGGGAAGCACGACGTCAGGGAATTGGTGGTGAAGTGCTGTGCTACGTCTGGTGAAATTAGAAAAGTTACAGGGTGGCAAGTTTAAGGTTGAACGAAGAGTTGAACGTTGGAACGTTGAAAGTTGAAGGTCATAAAACAGCCCTTTACTTTCAACTTTCAACCTCTTAACCTGCAACCTTCTCGCTCTACAACCTGCAAACCGTTCTATTGAAGGAGGATTAAGTCATGTCGCGTATTGGCAAGCGCCTTATAGACATTCCTAGTAAAGTAACCGTGAAGATTGACGGTCAACATGTTGCCGTTAAAGGTCCCAAAGGAGAACTTGACCGGGTTCTGCCAGAGCAAGTAACAGTCGAGCAAGAAGGTGAGACGATACGAGTGGTGCGGCGGGATGAATCCCGTGCAGCCCGTCAGCGCCATGGTCTATCTCGGACTTTGGTTGCAAATATGGTTGAAGGCGTTTCCAAAGGATTTGAAAAGCGCCTACAAATCCAAGGCGTCGGCTATCGGGCACAGGTTCAAGGTCGCAACCTAATTTTGAATGTTGGTTACAGCAAGCCAGTTGAGATCGTTCCTCCAGAGGGCATCCAAGTGGCAGTTGAGAACAACACCAACGTGATTGTTAGTGGGATTAATAAAGAAATTGTGGGCAACACAGCAGCCCGAATTCGCTCTGTTCGTCCACCGGAACCCTACAAGGGTAAAGGCATTCGTTATGCCGGTGAAATAGTAAGACGTAAAGCTGGTAAGACAGGTAAGAAGTAAATATGAAACTTACTCGTAAAGAATCGGTACGGCGGCGGCACCGACGGGTGCGTCGGAAAGTGGACGGCAGCGCTGAACGTCCTCGGTTAGCGGTTTTTCGCTCCAATCAGCACATCTATGTGCAGGTAATTGATGATAATCTGCAACATACCGTGGCTGCTGCTTCCTCTCTCGAACCCGGACTAAAGTCCGACTTAAAATCTGGGGCGACTTGTGAAGCCTCAGCTGAAGTCGGCAAGTTGATTGCCCAGCGATCGCTCGAAAAAGGCATCTCAAAGGTCGTCTTTGACCGAGGTGGGAACCTTTATCATGGTCGTGTAAAAGCATTGGCAGAAGCCGCCCGTGAAGCGGGGCTTGACTTTTAGAAAATGCGAAGAAAGTCTGAAGTGTCAAGAATGAAGGAGGAAAGGGTCTTCTAGTAAGCGTGTTTAAATTTTCCTAAACCTGAAAAATTGACCGATAAGCCCCTTCATATTTCATACTTCATACTTCCGTAATTGTTCAGGATAAAACTATGGCAAATCGTCGAAAAAGTAGCCGCGCTAAAGAGAAAGAAACCACCTGGCAAGAGCGGGTTATCCAAATCCGTCGCGTCAGCAAGGTTGTCAAAGGCGGCAAAAAGTTGAGCTTCCGCGCGATCGTCGTTGTTGGTAATGAGCGTGGTCAAGTTGGTGTTGGCGTCGGCAAAGCCAGTGATGTAATTGGTGCGGTTCGCAAGGGTGTAGCCGATGGCAAAAAGCAATTGATCGATGTCCCCCTCACTAAGTCTAATTCCATTCCTCATCCATCTAACGGCGCTGCTGTTGGTGCCAAAGTGATGATGCGACCTGCTGCCCCAGGAACTGGTGTAATTGCTGGTGGTGCCGTGCGTACAGTGCTTGAATTAGCCGGGGTTCGCAATATTCTGGCTAAGCAGCTGGGTTCCAATAACCCCCTGAATAATGCCAGAGCCGCAATCAACGCACTTGATTCTCTACGCACCTTTTCGGAAGTGGCTCAAGAACGGGGTATTCCAGTCGAAAACCTCTACGCTTAGATAAGGTTGCAGGTTAAAGGTTCAAGAAAGGTTGAAAATTGAAGGTTGGGCAGACAAGCTTCAACTTTCAACTCTCAAAAACTTTCAACCTTTAACCTTCAACCTGATAACCTGCAACCTTTAACTAACCTCTAACTAAGTGATTTTCTTATGAGAATAAATGATGCAGTGCCCCAAAAAGGCTCTAAAAAGCGCCGACGCCGTGTCGGTAGAGGCATCGCCGCCGGTCAAGGTGCTAGCGCTGGCTTAGGGATGCGGGGTCAAAAATCACGCTCAGGTGGGAATACAAGACCGGGATTTGAGGGCGGTCAGATGCCTTTGTACCGGCGTCTGCCCAAGTTAAAACACTTTCCAGTCATCAATCGCAAACATTACACTACGATTAACGTAAGTAAGTTGGCATCACTCCCTGCCGATACAGAGGTGACCTTGGCCTCATTAATGGATGCAGGTATTGTCACCACCAATGATGGACCGTTGAAAATTCTCGGCGACGGGGAGCTGAATGTGCGACTCAGCGTCAAAGCTGCTGCCTTCACGGCTGGTGCCCGCAGCAAAATAGAGGCTGCTGGTGGTAGCTGTGAAGTCATAGAGGCGTAAAAGCCTGACTTGCGCCAATGTACGGTGCTTACATCCCCCCGTATCCTGTAGAGGAAGCCCTTTATGGTCGTTAGTCGAGACAAAGCCCCAACCGCTCAAGAAACGTTTATGCAGATGGCTCAAGCTGCTGGCCTTAGAGGTCGGCTGCTTGTTACCGTTGGTCTGCTAGTTCTGGCTCGCTTTGGAGTCTTCGTTCCCATCCCAGGAATTGAGCGAGAAAAATTTGCTGCCGCTATCGAGAACAACCCTGTTTTTGGATTTCTAGATATTTTCTCCGGAGGTGGTTTTGCTGCCGTAGGGATTTTTGCTCTGGGAATTTTACCCTACATCAATGCATCCATCATTCTACAGCTGCTGACTGCTGCTATTCCTTCTCTAGAAGACTTGCAGAAAAACGAAGGAGAAGCAGGGCGTCGCAAGATTTCTCAGATTACCCGCTACGTGGCGGCGGGCTGGGCAGTGATTCAAAGTGTAGGGCTTACCGCTGGATTGCTCCGACCCTATGCAGTAGATGGTGGTGGACCATTATTCATTGCGGAAACGGCACTGGCGCTAACGGCTGGCTCTATGTTTGTCATGTGGCTGTCGGAACTCATCACCGAACGCGGAATTGGTAACGGAGCGTCGCTATTAATTTTCGTCAATATCGTTGCGGCTCTGCCCACTACCTTGGGTAAAACCATTGAATTTGCTCAGACAGGGGGTCGAGAAACGGTAGGTAAGGTGGTGATCCTGCTGCTGGTTTTCCTTGTCATGACTGTCTTGATTGTCTTTGTTCAAGAGGGAACCCGCAGAATTCCGATTATTTCGGCAAGGCGTCAAGTGGGGCGTCGTCTCTACAGAGAGCGGACAAGTTACCTGCCTCTACGCCTAAACCAGGGTGGCGTTATGCCGATTATCTTTGCTTCGGCGGTCTTGGTTCTTCCGGCCTCCCTTGCTGGGTTTGCTCGTAGTGGGGGTAGCACGGGATTTTTAGCGCCAGTCAGCGAAACCCTGAATCAGATTGCCAACTATCTTAGTCCAAATGGTCCAACCCCTTGGCTGTATGTAATTGTCTATCTAGTCTTGATTGTGTTCTTCAGCTATTTCTACGCCTCCCTGATTGTCAACCCAGTGGATATGTCGCAAAACCTGAAGAAGATGGGAGCGAGTATTCCTGGCATTCGTCCAGGACGGGCGACAAGTGAGTATGTAGAGGGGGTGTTGAACCGGCTGACGTTCTTGGGAGCTATTTTTCTGGGATTGGTCGCTGTCGTGCCAACTGCGGTGGAAAGCGCAACCAACGTCCCAACATTTAGGGGACTGGGAGCCACCTCTTTGCTGATTTTGGTGGGTGTGGCAATTGACACAGCTAAGCAAATTCAGACCTATGTTATTTCCCAGCGCTACGAAGGCATGGTCAAGCAGTAGAAAGTTGGAAGGTTGGAAAGTTGAAAGTTGGAACCTTCAACCTTCAAACCTTTCAATCTTCAAACTATGAGGGAGCATAATTCTAGTGACAAGATTGATTTTTTTAGGACCTCCAGGGGCAGGAAAAGGCACTCAGGCAAAACTTTTGGCTGAGCTATTGAAAATTCCTCACATTTCGACGGGTGACATTTTACGAAGCGCGATCGCTCAAGCTACACCTCTCGGTCAAAAAGCTCAGTCATATGTAGAGCAGGGCTTGTTAGTCCCCGATGAGTTGCTTCTCGATCTGATACGCGATCGCCTAAATCAACCGGATGCTCACAGGGGTTGGATTTTAGATGGATTTCCGCGTAATGTCAGCCAAGCGTCTTTCTTGGATAACCTGTTGCAGGAATTGAATCAGACTTGTGATTGCGTCAACCTGGAAGTTCCGGATGAGGTGCTAATGACTCGCTTGATGGAACGTGGACGCCCAGATGATACTCCAGAGACCATTCGTACAAGACTGGGAGTGTATCACAAGGAGACGGCCCCAGTGATTGGCTTTTACCGCGATCGCTCGGCTTTAAAAGCAATTAATGGCGATCGGCCTATGGAGGCAGTTACAGAGTCTCTAAAACAGATCGTGGATTCCTAAAATCCCAGGATAAGGTGAGATTGGTTGCATCAGTCACACTCCTCAAGAGAGTCCACCAGCTAGGTAATCCCAATTCGTTTTTGAAACGCTATACATCACCCGCAAGACGGATAATTCGATGTGTAGCGCCTAAAAAGAGAAATGAATTGAGCAATTCAGCAGTTTTGAGTACATATTTGATAAAATATGTTAAGACTCCCTGGACAAACATCCAACAGTCTGGAGTATGAGGGGGTGATTAACCGAATTGAGGTTTGAACACGTTGGCTAAACAAGACTTAATTGAAATGGAAGGCACGGTAACTGAATCCCTGCCGAATGCAATGTTCAGGGTTGATTTGGACAATGGATTTAATGTCCTTGCTCATATTTCCGGAAAAATCCGCCGGAATTATATCAAAATCTTGCCGGGTGACCGCGTTAAAGTCGAACTAACACCCTACGATTTAACAAAAGGTCGAATTACCTACCGCCTTCGTAAGAAATAGGATTAGATAGAGCTTATCTTTATTCAAAGTTTAAGGAATATTGGTAACAAACAAACCCAAATAAATGATACAATGCTAAGCTTGCAGTGTGGCCAAAAAAGGCATGAAAGTTAGAGCGTCTGTCCGTAAAATGTGTGAGAAATGCCGCGTCATTCGACGTCGCGGTCGGGTCATGGTGATTTGTCAGAATCCTAAGCATAAACAGCGTCAAGGCTAGCCCATAGACTCTTAAGACTCATTTGTAGCACAAAATCAAGAATAGGGAGAAAAAAAGCGTGGCACGGATTGCCAGTGTAGACCTTCCTCGCGACAAGCGCGTAGAAATTGGTCTGACATACATTTATGGAATCGGCCTGTCGCGGTCTAAAGAAATTTTGGCAGCAACGGGAGTCAACCCTGATACAAGGGTCAAGGATTTGAGCGATGCTGACGTTGCCGCCCTTAGAGCCGCCGTAGAAACAAACTATCAGGTGGAAGGAGACCTAAGGCGCTGGGAGTCCATGAACATCAAGCGCCTGGTTGAAATTGGCACCTATCGTGGGCGTCGTCATCGCCTAGGGCTGCCAGTAAGGGGTCAACGGACTCGCACCAATGCCCGAACTCGTCGGGGACGGCGTGTTGCGATCGCTGGGAAGAAAAAGCCACCCGGTAAGAAGTAATTAATTTGTTCAGTAAAACCTACACGATTTTTATCAAAGCGACATGGCGCGACCAACTAAGAAAACCGGTGCAAAAAAGCAAAAACGCAACGTACCTAACGGCATAGCTTACATCCAGTCCACCTTCAACAACACGATCGTCACAATTGCTGACACCAGAGGCGATGTCGTCTCCTGGGCTTCAGCAGGCTCAAGTGGCTTTAAAGGAGCAAAAAAAGGAACACCTTTCGCTGCTCAGACAGCTGCTGACGGGGCGGCCCGTCGCGCCGTAGACCAGGGAATGCGTCAGATTGAAGTGATGGTCAGTGGCCCTGGTGCTGGTCGAGAAACCGCAATTCGGGCAATCCAAGGAGCAGGGCTGGAAATTACCTTGATTCGGGATGTAACGCCAATTCCCCACAACGGTTGCCGCCCGCCCAAGCGGCGTCGAGTCTAATCCAAAATTTGTTTGTATCCAAAATCGAGGAGTGTCAGCTGGGAAGTGCTTCACGCAATCATACCAACCCACTGGAGCTTCACTCCTTGGCATCTTGCACCGGCTTTTTTGTCAGGAGCAACATATAGGAAAGCACGCTTGAGTGCTTTCTTTGGGGTCTTATGAGTAAGGGAGGTCACTCCGTGGCGCAGTTTCAGATCGAGTGTGTAGAGTCTAAAACACTGAAGAATCAGAGTCAATATAGCAAATTTGTCCTGGAACCTCTAGAACGCGGTCAAGGTACAACAGTTGGCAACGCCCTAAGGCGGGTACTACTGTCAAACCTAGAAGGGGCAGCCGTAACAGCCGTCCGAATTGCCGGGGTTAATCACGAATTCGCCACCATTGATGGGGTGAGAGAGGATGTCCTGGAAATTCTGCTGAACATGAAGGAAATTGTCCTCAAAAGTTATACGTCTCAGCCTCAGATTGGGCGGGTAATGATTACAGGACCGGCAACAGTAAGAGCTGCTCAGTTCGATTTACCCTCCGAAGTCGAAATCGTCGATCCAGGTCAGTACATTGCGACTCTAGCAGAGGGTGCAAGGCTGGAGATGGAGTTTCGCATCGAAAAAGGAAAAGGCTACCGAGCCGTAGATCGGGGGCGAGACGATGGCGCGTCTGTGGACTTTCTCCAGATTGACGCCGTATTTATGCCGGTAAATAAGGTAAATTACAGCGTTGAGGATGCTCGCATTGACGGCTCCCTAGAAAAAGATCGGTTGCTTTTGGAAATCTGGACGAATGGCAGCTTAACTCCCCAAGAAGCGTTGAGTCAAGCCGCAAGTACCTTAGTGGAACTGTTCAATCCTCTGAAAGATATCAATCTGGAGTCGATTAAAGATGATTATCCAGATGATGAAGATCCAACCAGCCAAATCCCCATTGAAGAATTACAACTGTCGGTGCGGGCTTACAACTGTCTGAAGCGGGCACAGATCAACTCTGTAGCAGACTTGCTGGATTATAGCCAGGAAGACCTATTGGAAATCAAAAACTTTGGTCAAAAGTCTGCTGAAGAAGTGATTGAAGCCTTGCAGCGCCGTCTAGGAATCACACTGCCCCACGAAAAAGCAAAAACCAGCTAATCTTTTGGGCTAATCTTTTGGGCTAATAGCTAATGGTTAATCAGGAATGAACAATTAGCTATTAGTAATGAACAATTAGCAGTTTTTTTTGGAGTGTATAGGAAGGAAAGAAGATGCGTCACCGCTGTCGTGTGCCTCAACTTGGAAAGCCTGCTGACCAGCGTAAGGCTCTGATGAGAGCCTTGACCACTGAACTGATTCGTCACGGTCGAATTACCACTACTAAAGTGCGGGCGAAAGCGATTCGGGCGGAGGCGGAAAGAATGATTACCCTGGCAAAGGACGGCTCCTTGGCGTCGCGGCGTCAGGCATTGGGCTATCTCTACGACAAGCAATTGGTTCATTCCCTGTTTGAGGGAGTTAAGGATCGGTATGGCGATCGCAATGGTGGCTATACCCGCGTCCTGAGAACCGTACCGCGCCGGGGCGATAATGCCGAAATGGCAATTATCGAGCTGGTCTAAAGAACAGTTGAAGGTTGGTAGGTTGTTAGCGTAGCTCGGCGTAGCCCAGGTTGAAGGTTCAAACGAACAAGTTGAAGGGTAGTGAGTTGAACATTGAAGGTGACGCTCCTGGCGTCGCTACAACTTCGCTATCAAAGTTAACCTGCAACCTTCAACCCAACTTTCAGCGAGTCGCCCTGGTTATTCAATACCTCGGTACTCACTTTTATGGTTGGCAACGGCAACCCCACCATCGCAGCGTGCAGGAGGAAATTGAAAAAGTGCTCTCTCAAGTGGAGCAGCGACCCATAACCCTACACGCCGCTGGTCGTACCGATACTGGGGTTCATGCCGCCGCTCAGGTAGCCCACTTTAATGCCACAGGACCAATACCACCGCAAAAGTGGGCGGCAGTTCTCAATAGCAGGCTGCCGGAGGATATACTAATTCGGGCGTCGGCGTCGGTGGCACCCGACTGGCACGCTCGTTTCAGTGCCATCTGGCGTCGTTATCGATACACAATCTATTGCGAAGCCCGACCTAACTTGTTTGTGCGACCCTTTAGTTGGCATTATTATCATGCACCGTTAGATGAATCCCTAATTCAGGCAGCTTTAACCCCCCTGGTTGGTAAGCACCACCTAGCGGCATTTCACCGAGCGAATTCGGGGCGATCGCATTCCTGGGTGGATGTCCAGGCGGCAGAATGTTACCGCAACGGCTCGTTTATTCATATAGAAATTCAGGCAAACGGATTTTTGTATGGCATGGTGCGGCTTTTGGTGGGAATGTTGGTACAAGTAGGAAGGGGCGAACTACACCCAAAACATTTCACCGAACTTTGGATCAACCAGCGGCGGGAAGAAGTGAAATACGCAGCACCAGCAAAAGGTCTGTGCTTATTGCGTGTTGGCTACCCAGACTCCCCCTTTCCCCCAGAACTCTGGTTTGACACACAGCCAAAGTTTCTCTTGCCTCAATTGACGGGTTGAAGGTGGCAGGCAAGAGGGTTACAGGTTGCAGGTTATGAGGTTGCAGGTTGAAACGCAGGCGAAGCAACCTTCAACCTTCCAACCTTCAACCCAACTTCCAACCTTCAACCCAACTTCCAACCTTCAACCTAGAATAGACCGATGGAAAAAACATATCTCCCCCCTCATGACTCCCTTGAACGAAATTGGTACCTCGTAGATGCCACTGACATGCGTCTAGGACGGTTGGCAAGTGAGATTGCCATGATCCTCAGGGGTAAAAACAAACCCACCTTCACTCCCCACATGGATACTGGTGACTTTGTTATCGTTGTCAATGCGGAAAAAGTCGCTGTCACTGGCAAAAAACGCACTCAGAAGCTTTACCGGCGTAATTCAGGTCGCCCCGGTGGAATGAAGACAGAAACCTTTGCCAAGTTGCAAACCCGTCTGCCTGAACGGATTATTGAACATGCCGTCAAGGGAATGCTGCCCAAGAATTCTCTCGGTCGCCAACTGTTCACAAAGCTGAAAGTCTATGCGGGAGACAGCCATCCCCATGAAGCGCAAAAACCACAAGCACTAACAATTCAGACTATCCCTGGAGGAGAAAAATAATGCAAGCAGGAGAATCAAGCGATCGCGCCGTCTACTGGGGTACAGGTCGCCGTAAGTCCGCCGTGGCACGGGTGCGTATAGTTCCCGGTAGCGGTCAAATGATTGTCAATGGACGACCAGGAGACAATTACTTTAATTACAATTCCGGTTACCTCTCAGCGGCAAAAGCTCCACTGGAAACCCTGGGATTGGAAAATGAATATGACATCTTGGTCAATGCCCACGGTGGTGGCTTGACGGGGCAAGCTGACTCAATCCGTCTGGGGGTTGCTAGAGCGTTGTGTGAACTAGACCCAGAAAATCGCCCACCTCTAAAAATAGAAGGCTACTTGACTCGCGATCCACGAGCAAAAGAGCGCAAGAAATACGGCTTACACAAAGCCCGCAAAGCCCCACAATACTCGAAGCGGTAAATGTAGGGGCTGGGGACTAGGGACTAGGGGCTAGAGAGAGGCTAGGGTTGTAGAGACGCGGGAGTGCTGGAGGACGAAGTCCGAACTCGCGTCTCTACAGAAGGTGAATCCCTCAAATCAACCTTGACGAACTACTAGCCCTTTTCACTAACAACCAACAACTAGCAACCTGCTACTGACGGCTGAAAGCTAAAATTAAGATTAGATTGACAAAAGTTTAAAGTAGAGGAGTAACCATGCCGAAACCTGATATTCATCCGAAGTGGTACCCAGAAGCCAAAGTCTATTGCAACGGGGAAGTCGTGATGACCATTGGCTCCACAAAACCAGAAATACACGTTGATGTTTGGTCGGGCAATCATCCCTTCTACACAGGAACGCAGAAGATGATTGATACCGAAGGGCGAGTTGAGCGGTTTATGCGGAAATACGGAATGCTGGAGAGTGAGGGTGTTCCAGCCCAGAAATCTGAGAAATAGCTGGAAGGTTGAAGTATGAAGGATGAAGTATGAAGCGTCAAGCTTGCAGTTAGTTCTTGGTCTAGAAAACATCACTTTTGTCAAGCCAAGCGACCTTTCAATTCTTCACAGGTTAAACTTCATCCTTCCTTTCAAACTTTATACTTCACACTTCATACTTTCTTAGGCTATTTCGATGGAGCGATCGCACGAGTCATGGCTGAAACCTACCTACTGGAGAAACTACAATCTGTTGAGCAAACCTTTAATGAGTTAACTCGGCGTCTGGCAGATCCAGATATCGCCAGAGACCCAACTGAGATGCAACGGATTACGAAGGCGCGTTCCTCCTTAGAGGAAGTTGTCAATACCTACGATATCTGGAAGACAACTCAGCAAGATTTAGCGGGTGCGCGCAGCGTCCTCAAGGAAGCAAGTAGTGACCTAGAGATGCAAGAGATGGCGGCGCTGGAAGTTGAAGAACTGCAAGCGAAGCTAGAGCAACTGGAAACGCGGCTGAAAATATTGCTCTTGCCCCGTGACCCTAATGATGACAAAAACATCATGCTGGAAATTCGCGCTGGCACGGGTGGCGATGAAGCGAGTATCTGGGCAGGGGATTTGGTGCGGATGTATTCGCGCTATGCCGAAACTCAGAACTGGAAGGTCAAGTTGCTGAGTGAGTCGCTGGCTGATATGGGCGGCTTCAAAGAGGCGATCCTGGAAATTCAAGGCGACCAAGTTTACAGCAAGCTGAAGTTTGAAGCAGGCGTCCATCGGGTGCAACGAGTGCCTGTGACAGAGGCGGGGGGAAGAGTTCACACCTCAACGGCAACGGTGGCAGTGATGCCGGAAGTTGACGAGGTGGAAGTCCAGATTGACCCGAAGGATATAGAACTCAAAACGGCTCGTTCGGGTGGTGCCGGTGGACAAAACGTGAACAAGGTGGAAACAGCTGTTGACCTGATCCACAAACCTACAGGTATTCGCGTTTTTTGTACGGAAGAGCGATCGCAACTGCAAAACCGAGAGCGAGCGATGCAGATTCTCCGTGCCAAGCTTTACGAGATAAAGCTACAGGAGCAACAAGACGCTGTAACCTCAATGCGGCGATCGCAAGTTGGGACGGGTTCGCGTTCCGAGAAAATCCGCACCTACAACTACAAAGACAATCGCGTCACCGATCATCGACTGGGTCAGAACTATTCGCTCAACCCAGTTCTTGAAGGCGACTTGGAGTCAGTGATTCAATCTTGCATTAGCCAAGACCAACAGGAACGCTTAGAAGAGCTTGCCGCTTCTACGAAGAGTTGAAGGTTAGAAGGTTGAAGGTTTGAAGAGTGGCTTTAACTTTCAACCTTTCAACCTTCAGCTCCCTAAACGCTTTTCCAAATACTGACCAATCATTTTCTGCTCACCAGCACGAGAGATGATGGTTTGCCGCGTGCGGTAGTTTTTCCC
>JGI12467J12023_1006725_pt1 | contig 18157 bp, 29 predicted proteins | sample SoiCrureplicCD5C_FD_12023 | JGI IMG/M metagenome (IMG submission 12023)
TATTATAGATGAAGGGCAGCTACCCCCGCTCAACTGCCAGTATGCAAAAAAGAAAGCCTATCCATAGACAAATGTAGATAAATCGTAGTAGTATTTAAAATTGTGACCAAACAAGGTTGCTCAGAAGCAGCCAGGTCAAGATACGCGCTGTTCTTTGAACCGCAGGTTCAAGACCGAAAGTCTTTACAACAGGTTGTTTGTTTTTCTATCTCAGTGCTGAGGTAAGTGCAAGCATCACTAATGTAAAAGAATCTGCAAGGTTCGTTGACTGACAGCTTCTGACGTTAGATGTACTTGCACTTTCGCCTCGTGGGGATACTGAGGAGTTTACGACTTAAGTCCCAACGAACCAAGGTGACGCTGTTAGCCAGTACTAACCCGTACAAACGGTTCACAAAATCTGGCTGTTAAGTCTTACAAGGCTACCAGAACGTAGACATTCTCCTTACAGAGATAAATTACTGTCTGGTTAGTCATGACGACAAAGTTTGTGGGTAGAGCGGATTTACTGAAAAGTAGAGCCGATATCACCTCACTGTAATGTCTAGAAAGGAGAAACCCGTGTCTGTCGGTATCCTCGGCACCAAACTCGGCATGACCCAAGTGTTCGATGAGGAAGGAAAAGCAATTCCTGTCACCGTCGTTCAAGCCGGTCCATGCACAGTGACACAAGTTAAAACCAAGCAGACGGATGGCTACACAGCCATTCAAGTTGGTTATCAAGAAGTCAAGCCCAAATCGCTTAACAAGCCTGAGCTAGGACACTTAGCCAAGTCGAGTGCCCCATCCTTACGTCATCTGCGTGAGTATCGCTTAGATAACACCAATGAATTTGAGCTGGGTCAGCCAGTTAGAGCCGATATTTTTACGGCTGGTCAAATTGTTGATGTCAGCGGAACCAGTATTGGTAAAGGCTTTGCTGGTTATCAAAAGCGTCATAACTTTAAGCGAGGCCCAATGGCTCACGGTTCCAAAAACCACCGTTTGCCCGGTTCTACTGGTGCAGGAACAACGCCTGGACGGACATTTCCTGGTAAAAGAATGGCAGGTCGTTTAGGCGGAGTCCGCGTTACAATTCGCAAGCTTGAGGTAATCAGGGTAGACGCTGACCGCAACTTGTTGCTGATTAAAGGTGCGGTTCCTGGCAAACCTGGAGCGCTTTTGAGCATTGTGCCAACCAACAAGGTCGGGAAGTAGTCATTGTTCATTGTTCAAGAACTCATTGTTCATTGCTACAGCGTTAGCGGTAGCGACGTTAGGAGCGTCTGAACTATGAACCATGAACCATGAACAAAAGGACGAATGACTAAAGACTAAGGACTAAGGATTAAGGATATGGTTGATTGTGTAGTGCGGAACTGGCAAGGGGAGGAAGTCGGACAGGCGACGATCGACTTGCGAGTTGCCAAAGAAGGGACAGCCGCTCACATTGTTCACCGAGCAATGGTTCGGCAAATGACGAATGCTCGTCAAGGCACTGCCTCCACTAAAACCCGTGCTGAAGTTAGCGGTGGAGGACGCAAACCTTGGAGGCAAAAAGGAACGGGTCGCGCTCGTGCTGGCTCAAATCGCTCACCTTTGTGGCGCGGGGGTGGTGTGATCTTTGGTCCTAAACCCAGAGACTACAACCTGAAAATGAACCGCAAAGAGCGCCGTCTAGCTCTGAGAACCGTATTTCAGAGTAGAGCAGAGGATTTGATTGTGGTAGAGGACTTTGTTGATCAACTGCCACGACCGAAGACCAAAGAGATGGCAGGAGCCTTAGCACGATGGGGTATCCACGCTGAGGCGAAAGTTCTCATTATCCTGCCTGAGTTAGCAGAAATGGTTCAGTTGTCAGCACGTAACCTGTCAACCGTTAAGTTGATTTCAGCAACCAACTTGAATGTCTATGATTTGCTAGCCGCTGACAAAATTGTAACGACCAACACCGCCCTTGCCAAAATCCAGGAGGTTTACAGTGACTAAAGTAGCTGAGTATAACCCCCGTGACCTTGCCGACTTGGTACTTCGCCCAATTGTCACTGAGAAGGCAACTCTGCTTTTGGAGCAGAATAAGTATGTTTTTGAAGTGATTCTTAAAGCAAGCAAGCCAGAAATTAAAGCGGCGATTGAAAGCCTTTTTGAGGTCAAGGTTACAGGTGTAAATACCATACGTCCGCCGCGTAAAAAGCGTCGAGTCGGTAAATTTGTGGGTTATAAGGCGCAGTACAAGCGAGCAATTGTGACTCTAGCTGAAGGGGACTCAATCACCTTGTTCCCGGAAGTATAGGGCTGGGGGCTGGACAATTAAAAATGCAAAATTAAAAATTAGAAAAATTATCTTTGTAATTTTTAATTTGTAATTTTTAATTCTCAATTCAGTTTCAAACAGAGCAAGTAAAGGATATTTCTTATGGGCATCCGTTCTTATCGGCCCTACACTCCCGGTACTCGCCAGGGTACAGTCTCAGATTTTGCTGAGATCACACGGAGTGAGCCGGAAAAATCACTAACCCAATCCAAGCATCGCTCCAAGGGTCGCAACAATCGTGGCGTGATTACCAGTCGCCGTCGCGGTGGTGGACACAAGCGTCTGTATCGGATCATTGACTTCCGCCGCGACAAGCACACGATCCCGGCTAAGGTAGTAGCGATCGAGTACGATCCAAACCGCAATGCGCGGATTGCACTTGTTTACTATCAGGATGGGGAAAAGCGATATATTCTTCATCCCGATAAGTTGACAGTGGGCACAATAATCGTATCGGGACCCGAAGCCCCAATCGAAATTGGCAATGCTTTGCCCCTGAAAAATATTCCCTTGGGAACGAGCGTTCATAATGTGGAACTGACACCGGGACGAGGTGGGCAGATTGTCCGTGCGGCTGGTGCAACGGCACAAGTTGTCGCCAAAGAAGGTAACTATGTCACCTTGAAGCTTCCTTCCAGTGAAGTCCGTATGGTTCGCCGGGAGTGCTACGCGACGATTGGGCAAGTTGGCAACATTGAAGACAGAAACCTGAGCTTGGGTAAAGCAGGTCGCAACCGTCACAGGGGACGGCGTCCGGAGGTGAGAGGAAGCGTGATGAACCCCGTGGATCACCCTCATGGTGGAGGTGAAGGAAGAGCGCCCATCGGCAGATCCGGTCCTGTAACGCCTTGGGGTAAACCCGCCTTGGGAGCCAAAACTCGGAAACGGAAGAAGCAAAGTACTTCTTTGATTGTCCGCCGTCGGCGGAAATCCTCGAAGCGCGGACGCGGTGGGCGGCAAGCCTAAGTCTAAAGAGTTGAAGGTCAGAACTTTCAACTGCCAACTTTAAACCTTCTAACTTTCAACATTGAATTATGGGTCGTTCTTTAAAAAAAGGTCCTTTTGTTGCTGATAGTCTTCTCCGGAAGATTGAAGTCCTTAATGCTAGGGGCGAAAAGCAAGTCATCAAAACCTGGTCGCGAGCCTCGACGATTTTGCCACAGATGATCGGTCACACGATCGCCGTTCATAATGGTCGGACACACGTCCCCATTTTTGTAAACGAGCAAATGGTGGGACACAAACTTGGTGAATTCGCGCCGACTCGCACATTTCGGGGACACTCCAAAGGAGATCGGAGAGCCGGTCGTTAGAAGGTTTGAGTGGTTGTTCACTCTCAACTTCTTAGAGGAAAGAAAACTATGGCGATAGATACTACAGCAGAAACCAAAGCGATCGCTCGCTACATCCGAATGTCTCCCTTTAAAGTAAGGCGAGTTCTCGATCAAATTCGAGGCCGCTCCTATAGGGAAGCTTTGATCATCCTCGAATTCATGCCTTACCGGGCTTGTGACCCCATCTTAAAAGTCCTGCGCTCCGCTGTGGCAAATGCTGAACACAATTCGGGTCTCGATCCCGCCAGCTTAGTCATCACGAAAGCTTTTGCCGATATGGGACCAAGCTTAAAGCGCTTTAGACCTAGAGCTCAAGGTCGGGCTTATCAGATTCGCAAGCCAACGTGTCACATCACAGTCGCTGTTTCTCCGCAAGTTGAGGAATAGCCATTGGTTATTTGTTCTTAGTTATTGGCGATCGACAACTAACAACTAACAACTAACCACTAACAACGCAAAGGAAGGATTCGTGGGACAAAAAATACATCCAATAGGCTTTCGACTGGGTATTACTCAAGAGCATCGCTCTCGCTGGTTTGCCGACACCAAGCGCTATCCAGAAGTACTACAAGAAGACCATAAAATCCGACAGTACGTCCAAGACAAACTCAATAACGCCGGGATTGCCGAAATCCGCATCGAACGCAAAGCTGATCAAATCGATCTAGAAGTCCATACCGCTCGTCCAGGGGTGGTTGTTGGTCGTGGCGGTAGTGGAATTGAGAATTTACGGACTGGTCTTCAAAATGCGTTGGGCAGTAATCGTCAAATTCGCATCAACGTGATTGAAGTCGCGCGGGTGGATGCTGATGCAGGGCTGATTGCTGAGTACATTGCCCAACAGCTAGAGCGAAGAGTTTCCTTTCGGCGAGTTGTGCGTCAGGCAATTCAACGCGCCCAACGCGCTGATGTTCAGGGAATCAAAATTCAGGTGAGCGGTCGGTTAAATGGTGCAGAAATCGCCAGAACCGAGTGGACTCGCGAGGGACGAGTACCCCTACATACCCTGCGGGCAGATATTGACTATGCTTACCGCACGGCTAAAACGATTTACGGAATTTTGGGCGTAAAGGTTTGGGTCTTCAAAGGGGAAATCATTCCAGGTCAAGAAGAACAGCCAGCACCGACGAATGCTCAACCCCGTCGCCGTCAACAACGACGCCGCCAGCAATTTGAAGACCGCTCAAACGAATAGTCATTAGTCATTGGCAACTAACAACTAACAAAAGACAAAGGACAAATTATGTTAAGTCCTAGAAGAACAAAATTTCGTAAACAGCAGCGTGGACGGATGGGAGGTGTCGCGACTCGTGGTAGCGAGTTGAACTTTGGCGAGTTCGCTCTACAAGCCACAGAGCCAGCTTGGATTACAGCTCGTCAAATCGAAGCGGGTCGGCGAGCCATGACGCGATATATCCGCCGGGGTGGCAAAATCTGGATTCGCATTTTTCCAGATAAGCCCGTCACTCAGCGAGCCGCTGAAACTCGTATGGGTTCTGGTAAAGGTTCTCCAGAGTTTTGGGTTGCCGTCGTCAAGCCGGGACGGATTCTCTATGAAATTTCTGGTGTTTCCGAAGAAATTGCCCGCGAAGCGATGCGTCTGGCTGCAAATAAATTGCCCATTAAAACGAAGTTCATCACCCGCGAAGGGGAACAACAGGTATAAGTTATGCCTCTGCCTAAGATACAAGATGCCAGAAACTTAAGCGATGGGGAACTAGCTGATGCAATTTTAGCCGCGAAACGCGAGCTATTTGAACTGCGGATGCAAAAAGCAACCCGACGCTTAGAAAAACCTCATCAATTCAAGCACGTTCGGCATCGCATCGCTCAGATGATGACGGTAATCAGGGAACGCGAACTCGCTGCCGCCAAAGCAGACGCTCAAAAACCCACTAATGCTGCATCATCAGCAGCTGATGCCCCACAAACTGATGCAGGAGAAGAGTAAACCCCGATGGCAGTCAAAGAACGAGTTGGTCTGGTCGTCAGCGACAAAATGAACAAAACCGTCGTGGTCGCTGTAGAAAACCGGACAGCGCATCCGAAGTACGGCAAAATTGTCGTGCGTACCAAGCGATATAAAGCTCATGATGAGGAAAATCAGTGTAAAGAAGGCGATCGCGTTCGGATTCAGGAAACGCGCCCTCTGAGCCGTACCAAACGTTGGAAGGTTGCTGAAATCCTCACCACAGCCTCTCAATCATAAGACTTGTTGTTAGTTTTTAGTTTTTGGAGAACTAACAACGCACCCCCCAATAACTAATAACTAGCAACGAAAAAGGAGGAACACCCATGATTCAACAAGAAACATACCTGAATGTCGCTGATAACAGCGGTGCTCGTAAATTAATGTGCATCCGTGTCTTAGGTGCTGGTAATAGGCGCTACGGCGGCGTGGGTGATGTAATTATTGCCGTCGTTAAAGACGCCATCCCGAATATGGCTGTGAAAAAATCAGATGTCGTAAGAGCAGTGATTGTTCGCACCCGTAAAGGATTGCGCCGTGACAGCGGTATGAGTATTCGCTTCGACGATAACGCTGCCGTGATCATCAACAACGACGGTAACCCAAGAGGAACCCGCGTTTTCGGACCCGTGGCGCGGGAACTGCGCGACAAAAACTTCACGAAAATTGTTTCTCTAGCTCCGGAGGTACTCTGATGGCAAGTAAACTCATGGGCGCGAAAGATGCCTCAGTGCGCTACAAAATGCACATCAAAAAAGGTGACACCGTTCAGGTGATTACCGGTCGAGATAAAGGCAAAGTGGGAGAAATCTTACGGACTTTACCGAAGACCAGCAAGGTAATCGTGAAAGGGATTAACATCAAAACCAAGCACGTCAAGCCTCAGCAGGAAGGCGAAACCGGTCAAATCGTCACCTTTGAGGCTCCCATCCACAGCTCCAACGTCATGCTTTACTCCGATAAGCAAAAGACTGCCAGCCGTGTTTGCTATACCTTTAACGATGAAGGTCGTAAGGTGCGGATGCTTAAGAAAACTGGTGAAATTATTGACTAATTAGTTATTAGTCCTTAGTCATTCGTCCTTAGTTCAAAAGCTAATGACTAATGACCGACGACCGATGACCAATGACCAATTCCCTGACTAAGCCCAGGGGTGAGAAGGACAAAAACTATGCCAGAACGATTGAAAACTCTCTACCAAGAAACGATAGTTCCAAAACTCAAAGAGCAGTTCGGCTATCAAAACATCCATGAAGTTCCTCAGTTAGTGAAAGTCACGGTTAACCGGGGATTGGGTGAGGCATCTCAAAATGCCAAGGCGCTGGAATCGTCTTTGAATGAAATTGCGATTATTACAGGTCAAAAACCTGTGGTAACGCGAGCTAAAAAAGCGATCGCTGGTTTCAAGATTCGCGAAGGGATGCCAGTTGGTGTCATGGTTACTTTGCGTTCAGGACGGATGTACTCGTTTCTTGATCGGTTAATCAACTTGGCACTGCCTCGCATCCGCGACTTTCGCGGCATCAGTCCAAAAAGCTTCGACGGTCGTGGAAACTACACCCTTGGCATTCGAGAACAACTAATCTTTCCCGAAGTCAGCTACGATAGCGTCGATCAAATCCGTGGGATGGATATTTCAATCATTACAACAGCCAATACCGACGAAGAGGGTCGCGCCTTACTCAAAGAGATGGGAATGCCCTTCCGGGATAACTAAAGCTGTATTCAATAGGAAGGAAAAATGGCGGCAAACGACACAATTGCAGATATGCTAACTCGCATTCGGAATGCGTGCTTGGTGAGGCATCAAACGACAAATGTACCATCTACGAGAATGACTCGTAGTATTGCCAAGGTACTCAAAGACGAAGGCTTTATTGCTGATTTTGAAGAAGCTGGCGAAGGCGTCAAAAAACACTTAGTGGTTTCTCTGAAATATAAAGGGAAAAACCGCCAACCAATTATCACTGCCCTGAAGCGCGTTAGTAAGCCTGGGTTACGAGTTTACTCCAACCGTAAAGAATTACCGAGAGTTCTGGGTGGCATTGGCATTGCGATTATTTCTACATCTAGTGGCATCATGACCGACCGGGAAGCACGACGCCAGGGAGTTGGTGGCGAAGTTCTGTGCTACGTGTGGTAAAAATCAGCAGTCAGAAGAAGTCTCTCACCTGTAAATGGGTGAATTCTGGAGTTTCAAGGAGGATAAAGTCATGTCGCGTATTGGCAGACGCATTATAGACATTCCCAATAAAGTAACCGTGAAGATTGATGGTCAACACGTTGCTGTTAAAGGTCCAAAAGGAGAACTTGACCGGGTTTTACCAGAGCAAGTAACAGTAGAACAAGACGGTGAAACCCTACGGGTGGTGCGACGGGATGAATCCAGAGCCGCACGTCAGCGTCATGGTCTATCTCGGACTTTGGTCGCCAATATGGTTGAAGGCGTTTCCAAGGGATTTGAAAAACGTCTTCAAATCCAAGGCGTTGGTTATCGAGCGCAAGTTCAAGGTCGCAACCTAATTTTGAACGTTGGTTACAGTAAGCCCGTTGAAATTGTGCCCCCTGAAGGTATCCAAGTTGCAGTTGAAGGCAACACTAACGTAATTGTTAGTGGAATCAATAAAGAAATTGTGGGCAATACAGCAGCTCGAATTCGCGCTGTCCGCCCACCAGAAGTGTACAAGGGCAAAGGCATTCGTTATGCCGGGGAAGTAGTCAGACGTAAAGCAGGTAAAGCAGGTAAGAAGTAAAAATGAAGCTTACTCGTAAAGACTCGGTACGGCGCAGGCATCGACGGGTGCGCCGCAAAGTAAACGGTACGGCCGAACGTCCTCGGCTAGCTGTGTTTCGCTCTAATCAGCACATCTACGTGCAGGTAATCGACGATAATCAGCAACATACTTTAGCAGCAGCTTCCACGCTAGAACCCTCTCTTAAGTCAGAAATAAAATCCGCAGCAAGTTGTGCTGCCTCAGTTGAGGTGGGCAAGTTAATTGCTCAACGAACGCTTGAGAAAGGAATTTCAAAAGTCGTTTTTGACCGAGGGGGCAACCTTTATCACGGTCGTGTCAAAGCTCTGGCAGAAGCTGCCCGTGAAGCCGGACTAGAATTTTAGAGTGGCTAATGGCTAATGGCAAGAAACAATTAGCACTTAGCAATTAGCTAACTGAGCAAAGGATATAACTATGGCAAATCGTCGCAAAAGTAACCGCGCTAAAGAGAAAGAAACCACCTGGCAAGAGCGGGTTATTCAAATCCGTCGCGTCAGCAAGGTTGTCAAAGGTGGCAAAAAGTTGAGCTTCCGGGCGATTGTTGTTGTTGGCAATGAGCGGGGTCAAGTTGGTGTTGGTGTTGGCAAAGCCAGCGATGTAATTGGCGCTGTCCGTAAAGGCGTTGCCGACGGCAAAAAGCAATTAATTGATGTCCCTTTGACCAAATCTAACTCCATTCCTCACCCTTCTAATGGCGCGGCTGTTGGTGCAAAGGTGATGATGCGACCCGCTGCTCCTGGAACGGGTGTAATTGCTGGCGGAGCGGTGCGTACAGTTCTCGAACTAGCTGGGGTTCGCAATATCCTGGCAAAACAACTGGGTTCTAATAATCCCCTCAATAATGCCAGAGCTGCAATTAACGCGCTTGATTCTTTGCGTACCTTTTCAGAAGTGGCTGAGGAACGCGGCGTTCCCGTCGAGAACCTTTACGCTTAATAAATGTTGTTTGTTATTTGTTGTTTTTAATAACTAATAACCCGCAACTAATAACAAATAACCAATAACCAATGACATAAGATTATGAGAATCAATGATGCAGTGCCTCAAAAAGGCTCTAAAAAGCGCCGCCGTCGCGTTGCTCGTGGGATCTCCGCCGGTCAAGGTGCTAGTGCTGGTTTAGGGATGCGAGGTCAAAAATCGCGATCAGGTCGGAGTACGCGACCCGGCTTTGAAGGGGGTCAGATGCCGTTGTATCGCCGTCTGCCTAAGTTAAAGCACTTTACGGTCATCAATCCCAAACATTACACTACGATCAACGTGGGTAAGTTGGCATCACTCCCTGCCGACACCGAGGTAACTTTGACCTCACTATTGGATGCAGGTTTGATCACGAAAAATGATGGACCCTTGAAAATTCTTGGCGACGGGGAGCTGAATGTGTCACTAAGCATTAAAGCTGCGGCTTTCACTGCTGGTGCCCGCAACAAAATTGAGGCTGCCGGTGGTAGCTGTGAAGTCATAGAGGCGTAAACGCCTGACTTGCGCTATCCCTCGGCGATCGCATCCCCCCGTATCCTATAGAGGTAGCCCTTTATGGTCGTCAGTCGAGACAAAGCCCCAACCGCTCAAGAAACGTTTATGCAGATGGCGCAAGCTGCCGGTCTCCGAGGTCGGCTGCTTGTCACCGTTGGTCTGCTAATTCTGGCTCGCTTTGGAGTCTTCGTTCCCATTCCAGGAATTAATCGGGCAAGACTTTCAGCCGATCTTCAAAACAATCCAGTCATTGGATTTCTGGATATTTTCTCCGGAGGCGGGATCGCCGCTGTGGGAATTTTTGCCCTAGGCATTTTGCCTTACATTAATGCCTCAATCATCCTACAGCTACTAACGGCGGCTATCCCTGCTCTAGAAAAATTACAAAAAGACGAAGGAGAAGCTGGGCGTCGCAAGATTTCTCAGATTACCCGGTATGTAGCCGTAGGCTGGGCAGTGATTCAAAGTATAGGGATTACTGTAGGGTTGCTTCGACCCTATGCAGCAGTAGATGCTGGCCCCTTGTTTATTGCCGAAACGTCATTAGCTCTTACTGCGGGTTCCATGTTTGTCATGTGGATATCGGAACTCATCACTGAACGTGGAATTGGTAACGGAGCCTCGCTATTGATCTTTATTAATATCGTTGCATCTCTGCCCAAAACCTTGGGTCAAACCATCGAACTTGCTCAGACAGGGGGGCGAGAAACGGTGGGTAAGGTGGTGATTCTGCTGGTGGTTTTCCTCGTCATGATCGTCGGGATTGTCTTCGTGCAAGAAGGGACCCGCCGAATTCCCATTATTTCGGCAAGGCGTCAAGTTGGTCGTCGCCTCTACCGAGAGCGGACGAGTTACCTGCCGCTACGGCTTAACCAGGGAGGTGTTATGCCGATTATCTTTGCCTCGGCTGTTTTGGTTCTTCCTGCCTCACTTGCTGGCTTCGCTCGCAGTAGCGGTGAAAAGGGATTTTTAGCACCAGTCAGTCAAACCCTGAACGAGATTGCCAATTATATGAGTCCAAATGGGCCGACTCCCTGGCTATATGTATTGGTCTATCTAGTCTTGATTGTGTTCTTCAGCTATTTCTACGCTTCCCTAATTGTCAATCCGGTAGATATGTCGCAGAACCTCAAGAAGATGGGAGCGAGTATTCCTGGGATTCGTCCAGGGCGGACGACAAGTGACTACGTTGAGCGGGTGTTAAATCGGCTAACGTTCTTGGGAGCCATTTTCTTAGGATTAGTGGCCGTCGTACCAACGGCTGTGGAGAGCGCTACTGGCGTCACTACATTTAGGGGTTTGGGAGCCACATCATTGCTGATTTTGGTCGGGGTCGCCATTGACACGGCTAAACAAATTCAAACTTATGTGATTTCTCAGCGCTACGAAGGTATGGTCAAGCAGTAGTCATTGGTCATTAGTCATTAGTTCTTTGCTAGTGACTAATGGCTAATGGCTAATGGCTAATCCTCAAAAGGCCAACTCTCAATCAATAATGACTGATGAGTGACAGCTAATTATTAATAACTAATCAATGACAACACGATTAATTTTTTTAGGGCCTCCAGGGGCAGGAAAAGGCACTCAAGCCAAACTTTTGGCTGAGATTTTGAAAATTCCTCATATTTCTACGGGTGATATTTTACGAGGCGCGGTAGCTCAAGCGACCCCTCTCGGTCAAAAGGCGCAAGCTTACATGGAGAAGGGTGAGTTAGTTCCTGATGAGTTACTCCTGGATTTAGTACGCGATCGCCTCAATCAATCAGATGCCCAAAATGGTTGGATTTTAGATGGCTTTCCTCGCAATGTTAGCCAAGCGTCTTTCTTGGATAAGCTATTGCAAGAAACCAATCAAACTTGTGAGTGCATCAACCTAGAAGTTCCGGATGAGGTACTGATCGAGCGGATGTTGGGACGGGGACGCACAGACGATACTCCAGAAGCCATTCGCACCCGTCTGGATATTTATCACAACGACACAGCACCTTTAATTGGCTACTATCGCGATCGCTCTAGTTTGAGAGTAATTGATGGCGACCGCCCTTTGGAGGACGTTACAGACTCTCTAAAACAGCTCGTTGTTTCCTAGCCTCTCCCCGGCAAGCAGAAGAGAACTCACTTCAATCACACCTTTCAAAACAGTTCAATACCTAAGCAAGCAGATCGGTCGATAGGAGTCAATATTTGATAAAATATGTTAAGACTCCCTGGATCAACATCCAACGGTCTGGAGTGTATGGGGGTGGTTAACTGAATTGAGGTTTGCAAAAATTGGCTAAACAAGACTTAATTGAAATGGAAGGCACGGTAACAGAATCCCTGCCCAATGCCATGTTTCGAGTTGATTTGGATAATGGCTTTAATGTCCTTGCCCATATCTCTGGAAAAATTCGTCGAAACTACATCAAAATCCTACCGGGCGATCGCGTAAAAGTTGAATTAACACCCTACGATTTAACAAAAGGTCGAATCACTTATCGCCTGCGGAAAAAATAAGACAAAAAAGCTTACCTTTATCGAAAACTTCATTGATGTTGACGAAAAAACCTATCAATAAAATGATATAATGTTAAGCTTGCAGTATGGCCCAAATAAGGCATGAAAGTTAGAGCGTCTGTCCGAAAAATTTGCGAAAAATGCCGCGTCATCCGGAGACGCGGTCGAGTTATGGTGATTTGTCAAAATCCCAAACATAAACAGCGTCAAGGCTAGTCTAGAGACTCTTAAGACTCATTTGTAGCACAAAACCAATAAAAGGGAGAAAAAAGCGTGGCACGGATTGCCAGTGTAGACCTTCCTCGCGACAAACGTGTAGAAATCGGTCTGACATATATATACGGAATCGGTCTGTCGCGGTCTAAAGAAATTCTGGCAGCAACGGGAGTCAATCCTGATACGCGAGTTAAGGATTTGAGCGATGCCGAAGTAGCTGCCCTGAGAGCCGCCGTCGAAACCAATTATCAGGTAGAAGGGGATTTAAGGCGCTGGGAGTCAATGAACATCAAGCGTCTAGTAGATATTGGCACCTATCGAGGTCGTCGCCATCGTCTAGGGCTGCCAGTACGCGGTCAAAGGACTCGCACGAATGCCCGCACTCGTCGGGGTCGGCGCGTTGCGATCGCTGGGAAGAAAAAGGCACCCGCCAAGAAGTAATCAATGTATTCAATTCAACCAACACGAGTTTTATAGAGCGACATGGCGCGACCAACTAAGAAAACAGGTGCAAAGAAGCAAAAACGCAACGTACCTAACGGCATAGCTTATATCCAGTCCACCTTCAACAACACTATTGTCACAATTACTGATACTAGAGGTGATGTAGTTTCCTGGGCTTCAGCAGGATCGAGTGGCTTTAAAGGAGCCAAAAAAGGCACTCCTTTCGCGGCTCAAACCGCTGCTGACAGTGCTGCCCGACGAGCCGCCGACCAGGGGATGCGCCAAATTGAGGTAATGGTGAGCGGTCCTGGTGCTGGTCGAGAAACGGCGATTCGGGCGCTCCAAGGGGCACAGCTAGAAATTACCTTGATTCGGGATGTGACGCCAATTCCCCACAATGGCTGTCGTCCACCTAAGCGGCGTCGAGTTTAATCACCAATTTGTATGTAGTCGAGAGAGTAAGAAGTGTCAGCTGGGAAGTGCTTTATGCCTAGACCAACCGCTGGGACTTCTCTCATTGGTATCTTGCACCGGATTCTTGGTCAGGAGCAACGGATAAGAAAGCGCACTCTGGTGCTTTCTGTGGGGATTTATGAATAAGGGAGGTTACTCCGTGGCGCAGTTTTCGATTGAGTGTGTAGAGTCTAAGACTCTGAAGAATCAGAGTCAATATAGCAAATTTGTCCTGGAGCCTCTAGAACGCGGTCAAGGCACAACAGTAGGCAACGCCCTGAGGCGGGTTCTACTGTCAAACCTGGAAGGGGCAGCCGTAACCGCTGTTCGGATCGCTGGGGTTAATCATGAGTTCGCCACCATTGAGGGGGTGCGAGAGGATGTCCTGGAAATTCTGCTGAACATGAAGGAAATTGTCCTCAAAAGCTATACATCTGCGCCCCAAATCGGTCGAGTCATGATTACGGGACCTGCAACCGTAAGAGCCGCTCAGTTCGATTTACCGTCCGAAGTGGAAATTGTCGATCCAGGTCAGTATATTGCTACTCTTGCAGAGGGTGCAAGACTGGAGATGGAGTTTCGCATTGAAAAAGGTAAAGGCTATCGCTCCGTAGAGCGAGGGCGTGATGATGCGGCGGCTGTAGACTTTCTCCAGATTGATGCTGTGTTTATGCCAGTCAATAAGGTAAATTACAGCGTTGAGGATGCTCGTATTGACGGCTCCCTGGAAAGAGATCGGTTGCTTTTGGACATCTGGACAAACGGTAGTTTGACTCCTCAAGAAGCTCTTAGTCAAGCTGCTAATATCTTGGTGGATCTGTTCAATCCCTTGAAAGATATTAATCTGGAGTCCATTAAAGACGAATATCCAGATGAACAAGATCCAAACGGTCAAATTCCGATTGAAGAATTGCAATTGTCCGTGCGAGCTTATAACTGCTTGAAGCGGGCGCAGATCAACTCAGTTGCAGACTTACTGGACTATAGCCAGGAAGACCTCTTAGAAATCAAAAACTTTGGTCAAAAGTCTGCTGAAGAAGTGATAGAAGCCTTGCAACGGCGTTTGGGAATCACGCTGCCGCACGAGAAATCTGCAAAAACTAGCTAATCGTTAGGCTACTAGCTAATGGCAATAGACAATTAGCCCTTAGCAAGGGACGATAAACAATTAGCAGTTTTTTTGGAGTGTATAGGAAGAAAAGAAAATGCGTCACCGCTGTCGTGTACCACAACTGGGAAAGCCTGCCGACCAACGCAAGGCTTTGATGAGAGCCTTGGCGACGGAATTAATTCGTCACGGTCGAATTACAACTACTAAAGTTCGGGCAAAAGCCATCCGGGCGGAAGTAGAAAAAATGATTACCTTAGCCAAAGACGGTTCTCTAGCTTCGCGCCGTCAAGCATTGGGTTATATCTACGATAAGCAATTGGTTCACGCCCTATTTGAGGGAGCAAAGGAACGATATGGCGATCGCAATGGTGGCTATACCCGCGTCCTGAGAACCGTACCGCGTCGTGGTGATAATGCCGAAATGGCAATTATTGAGCTGGTCTGAGGCAATTAAAAGTTAAAAATGTAAAACTAAAAATTTTTTGCATTTTTAATTTTTAATTCTTAATTTTTTATGTCCCCTACCGATGCTAAACCAACCCAGCGAGTTGCCCTGGTCATCCAATACCTGGGTACTCATTTTTATGGGTGGCAAAGGCAACCTCACCATCGCAGCGTGCAGGAAGAAATCGAAAAAGTTCTATCTAATGTAGAGCATCGACCTGTAACTCTACACGCGGCGGGCCGCACTGATACAGGGGTTCACGCAGCGGCTCAAGTCGCGCATTTCACGGCTACGGGACCAATCCCAGCCCATCGCTGGGCAGCAGTTCTCAATAGTAGGCTGCCTGAGGACATACTAATCCGGGCGTCAACGTCGGTAGCCGCCGACTGGCACGCTCGATTCAGCGCCAGTTGGCGTCGTTACCGATATACCATCTATACGGATGCCCGACCTAACTTGTTTGTGCGACCCTTTAGTTGGCATTATTATCATGCACCGCTAGACGAATCCTTAATCCAAGCTGCTTTAACCCCCCTAATGGGTAAGCACCACTTGGCAGCTTTTCACCGTGCTAATTCCGGGCGATCGCATTCTTGGGTAGATGTCCAAGCGGCTGAATGCTACCGCAACGACCCATTTATTCATATTGAAATTCAGGCTAATGGATTTTTGTATGGCATGGTGCGGCTTTTGGTGGGAATGTTGGTACAAGTAGGGAGGGGGGAGCTACACCCAAAACATTTCACCGAGCTTTGGGTCAATCAGCGACGGGAAGAAGTAAAATACGCCGCCCCAGCCAAGGGTCTGTGCTTGTTGCGCGTGGGTTACCCCGACTCACCGTTTCCCCCAGAAATTTGGTTTGATACGCAGCCAAAATTTCTCCTACCGACTGTTACCCCAGCAGAATACTGCCTAAATTGAAACGTTAACCTTTGAAGCGCTGAAACAGAGACTGATGGAAAAAACATACCTTCCCCCTCAAGACACCCTTGAACGAAATTGGTACGTTGTAGACGCTACTGATATGCGCCTAGGACGGCTAGCCAGTGAGATTGCTATGGTTCTTAGGGGTAAAAATAAACCCACCTACACTCCCCACATGGATACAGGTGACTTTGTTGTCGTTGTCAACGCCGAGAAAGTTGTTGTCACTGGCAAAAAACGGACTCAAAAGCTTTATCGCCGTAACTCTGGTCGTCCTGGCGGGATGAAAACTGAAACGTTTGCTAAACTGCAAGACCGTCTGCCAGAACGGATTATTGAGCAAGCTGTTAAGGGAATGTTGCCCAAAAATTCTCTCGGTCGCCAACTGTTCACAAAGCTGAAAGTTTATGCCGGAGACAGCCATCCCCATCAAGCGCAGAAACCACAAGTCCTAGCCATTCAAACCATCCCAGGAGGAGATCAATAATGCAAGCAGCAGAAACCAATGATCGCGCTATGTATTGGGGCACCGGTCGCCGTAAAGCGTCAGTAGCACGGGTGCGTTTAGTGCCCGGTAGCGGTCAGCTAATTGTTAATGGACGACCAGGAGACAATTACTTTAACTACAATTCTGGTTACATCTCAGCCGCCAAAGCCCCATTAGAAACGTTGGGTTTGGAAAATGAGTATGACATCTTGGTCAATGCCCACGGTGGTGGTTTGACCGGACAAGCGGACTCAATTCGTCTGGGAGTGGCTAGAGCTTTGTGCGAACTCGATCCAGAAAACCGCTCGCCTTTAAAAATAGAAGGCTATTTAACTCGCGATCCACGCGCCAAAGAGCGTAAGAAATACGGCTTACATAAAGCTCGTAAAGCTCCCCAGTACTCGAAGCGATAAATCAATTTTTAGTTGTTGGTTTTTAGTGAGGAAAACAATGAACTAATGACCAACAACTACAACCTGATGCTGACAGCCAAAAGCTAAAATTAAAAATAGGTTGATAAAAGTTTAAGAGTAGAGGAGTAATCATGCCGAAATCTGATATTCATCCCAAGTGGTATCCAGAAGCCAAGGTCTATTGCAACGGGGAAGTTGTGATGACCATCGGCTCGACCAAGCCAGAAATTCATGTCGATGTTTGGTCGGGTAATCATCCCTTCTACACAGGGACACAGAAAATGATCGATACCGAAGGGCGAGTTGAGCGCTTTATGCGGAAATACGGAATGCTCGAAAGCGAAGGTGTTCCAGCAGATCAGTCTAACTCAAAAGAAAAATAGCAAGTTGAAAGAGCTGCGAACACCCAGCAACTAGCTTGCTGGGTTGTTGTTTTGTTTGTGAGCAACCAAGCTATTTCAATGGAGCGATCGCACGAGTCATGGCTGAAACTTACCTGCTGGAGAAATTACAATCTGTTGAACAAACCTTTAATGAGTTAACGCGGCGTCTGGCAGATCCAGACATCGCAACCGATCCCAATGAGATGCAACGGGTCACTAAGGCCCGTTCCTCACTAGAAGAAGTTGTCGATACTTACGACACATGGAAAACAACACAGCAAGATTTAGCAGGGGCGCGGCAAGTCCTCAAGGAAGCAAGCAGCGACCTGGAGATGCAAGAAATGGCGGCGCTGGAAGTTGAGGAACTGCAAGCGAAGCTAGAGGAACTAGAGACGCACCTGAAAATTTTACTCTTGCCCCGTGATCCCAATGATGACAAAAACATCATGCTGGAAATTCGCGCTGGAACGGGCGGCGATGAAGCGAGTATTTGGGCAGGCGATTTGGTGCGAATGTACTCGCGCTATGCGGAAACTCAAAACTGGAAGGTCAAGTTGCTGAGTGAGTCGCTGGCAGATATGGGTGGCTTCAAAGAGGCAATCCTAGAAATCCAGGGCGAGCAAGTTTACAGCCAACTCAAGTTTGAAGCAGGCGTCCATCGAGTGCAGCGAGTGCCTGTAACGGAGGCTGGGGGTAGAGTTCACACCTCAACGGCAACAGTGGCAGTGATGCCAGAAGTGGATGACGTAGAAGTCCAGATCGACCCAAAGGATATAGAACTCAAAACGGCTCGTTCTGGGGGTGCGGGTGGACAGAATGTCAACAAGGTGGAAACCGCCGTTGACTTAATCCACAAACCCACAGGCATTCGGGTTTTTTGTACGGAAGAGCGATCGCAACTGCAAAACCGAGAACGAGCGATGCAGATTCTCCGCGCCAAGC
>JGI12467J12023_1012336_pt1 | contig 17638 bp, 11 predicted proteins | sample SoiCrureplicCD5C_FD_12023 | JGI IMG/M metagenome (IMG submission 12023)
GTCGTAAGACTACAGCATATTTTATTTTGTGGCTGAAAGTTAATGTGAAAACACAATTCATAAGAAACACATTCTGACCCTGCGGTATCTGACTCAACTTGTTGCATAAATCCTAAGGATAATTGCATAAATCATAAAAATAAGGGTGATAAGTCATACAGCTTCGACTTTGTGACGTTGATTAACTTTTTCGATTCAAAGCTGGCGTGAAGTATAGCTAGCGCACGGTACATCGCTCTTGATTGAGAAGGAGTCTAACAAAGGGATTAAGAGTCTAGCAGCGTAAAGGTTATGAGCTAATTGGAAAATGATTTTGTGTCTCCAACTTTTGCCCAAATAGAGGTTGAAAATCCAAGATGAAGACGAAAACTCCTCAAACGCCAACCAGAAGTTCCATGAGTGGGATCGCAGTTATTGGCATGGGCTGCCATTATCCCGGTGCAAGTGAAATACGACAACTTTGGGAAAACATACTTGCAAAGCGGCGTCAGTTCCGGCAGCTACCCGATCAGCGATTACCGCTGTCTGAATACTACGACGCAGACCCCGCAGTACCGGATAAAACCTACGGAACTCGTGCTGCTGTGATTGATGGCTTTGAGTTTGACTGGGTCAGTAAGCGCATTCCCAAAACAACTGTTGAGTCTACAGACATCGTCCACTGGCTAGCGCTTGAAGTCGCATTAAAAGCTTTGGAGGATGCTGGGTACACTCGTGCAACTGTTGCCAATGAACGTTCAGGTGTTGTTCTGGGAAACACGCTAACTGGGGAGCAAACGCGGTCTAGTACGATGCGATTGCGCTGGCCCTACGTCCGGCGAGCCTTGCGTGCAGCAGCAAAGGTCAAGGGTCTACCACCACAAGTTGTGGAAGAACTTGTAGAGACTATGGAAACGTTCTACAAGTCTGCCTTCTCACCAATCACTGAAGATACCCTGGCTGGTGGTCTTTCTAACACCATAGCTGGCAGAATTTGCAACTTTCTCAACTTCCACGGTGGCGGATACACGGTAGACGGGGCCTGTTCTTCATCCCTGATCGCAGTGGCTACTGCTGCTACCGCTCTAGCCAATGGCGATCTCGATCTGGCATTAGCTGGAGGTGTTGATGTCAGTCTGGACACCTTTGAACTGATCGGATTTGCCAAGACGGGGGCACTGACGGGTCAAGATATGACGGTCTACGATCGCAAAGCTAATGGCTTCCTCCCCGGAGAGGGCTGTGGCTTTGTTGTCTTAAAGCGTTTAGAGGATGCACGAGCCGATGGCAACTACGTGTACGCAGTTCTGAACGGCTGGGGGATATCATCTGACGGCAAAGGCGGAATCACAGCACCCACCTCGTCAGGTCAGGCCATGGCACTGCGCCGCGCCTATGACAAAGCTGGTTACAGCCCCCATGAACTTGATTTCATTGAGGGACATGGTACGGGTACCCCTGTGGGCGATCGCATAGAATTGGCAGGCATCGCCCTAGCTATCAGTTCTAACGGGGAAATAGCCCCTCGCACCGTAGGTGTCACCTCCTTTAAATCCCTCGTGGGACACACCAAAGCCGCAGCGGGTATTGGTGGATTTATCAAGGCAGTCATAGGTGTAAATCAGCGGGTTCTGCCGCCAACAGCAGGCTGCAAAGATCCTAACCCAGTGTTCGATACTGCTGCCCAATCTGTTTATCCCATTCTGCAAGGAGAAATTCGCCCATCAAGTGATACGCTATGCGCTGGTGTTTCTGCGATGGGATTTGGTGGCATTAACTGTCATGTCACTATCTCTTCTGGTGATGCTCCAGCAACCCATCTCAAACCATCGCTTGGTGAACGAGCGCTACTAGTTTCCCACCAAGACACAGAAGTATTTTTCCTTGGTGCAGTATCGATACAAGCCCTACTGCAATGCACTCAAACAGTCATCAAGCAAGCGGCAGGTATAAGCCTCGCGGAACTGGTGGATTTGGCTGCACATCTGGCGCAAGCAACAGAATCTGCGTTACCTGTCCGGGCTGCGGTCATCGCTGGCGCTCCCAATGAGCTAATAGAACGCCTCCAACAGTTAGAGCATATGCTCAATGACACCCCCCCAGCTAAAGGAGAAGTCAGAGTTTCGCCCCAGCAAGACATCTGGATATCTAATGAAGTCAAGCGTAGCCGCGTTGCCTTCCTCTTTCCTGGTCAGGGTTCACAAAAATTAAATATGGCTCGCACCCTAGTGGAGCGTTATGACTGGGCGCAGGAATTTCTGCACCAAGCTGACAACTGGCTGGGGGAAATGGGATTTGAGCCAATCAGTGATTTAATTTATCGTCCCCTAGACCGTGCTGCCAATCAAGAACAGGTACAAGAGTGGTTTAAGGCGCTAACCCGTGTGGCTCCATCTGCCATCTGCTTTGCTTCCCTACTTTGGCAACGCTACCTAGAACGTCTGGGCATCAAACCAGTAGCTGTGGGTGGTCACAGCCTGGGAGAATTGACCGCGTTTGGTACAGCAGGAGCCTATGACGACAAAACTCTCCTGTGCTTTGCTGCTATGCGCGGACGAGCGATGTCTGCATCGGCGGACAATGCGGGAACTATGGCAAGTCTTGGCTGTTCCCAGGAAACTGCGCTGCGACTCTTGTCAGGAATTCCTGGTTATGTCGTTATAGCAAATATCAACAGTCCCATGCAGACTGTCATCTCTGGTGAACGCGCCAGCGTGGAAGCAGCAATAAAACGTGCGACAGGTGAGGATATACAGGCTCGTCTTCTCTCTGTTGCCAATGCTTTTCATTCTCAAATGGTGGCAAAAGCGGCTGAAGATCTGCGTACATCTGCACCTATTCCAGAGCAACTCACAGAAACCTTGGTGCCGTTGTTTTCCAGCGTCAACGGAAAGCAAGTTCAACCCGGAATACCCTTGCGGGAACACTTTGCTCATCAAGCAGTTTCACAAGTAGATTTTGTTTCTTTGGTGAAAACGATCGCGCAAACTTGCGACTTGATGGTGGAAGTAGGTCCAGGAAAGGTTCTTTCTGGTTTAGTAGCAGCGACTACCAAATCCCATCAACCCCAATGTTTTGCCGTTGAATCAAAACCGGGAAGCGACTGCGATCTCAACATATTGTTGGGTAGTTTCTTTGTTCACGGTGGTGCAGTCAACTGGGAAGCTTTGTACGAGAACCGTCTAGTACATCCCTTTGTCCCAGCATCACAACGTCTGTTCATTGACAACCCCTGTGAGCGACCTTTCCCAGCTTCCCTAGAGCAGACAAATACAGTCGCAACCAAGGTACATATTCCCAATACAACCAACCTATCTATTCCTCAACAAGAACTATTACCGCCAACCGATGCAGAAGTCGTCGAAGCTCTCTCCGTCTACTTCTCGCAACGTGGCTCATTCTTAGCTGAGTTAATCAGAGCCGATATTGAAACCTTGCCACTCCTCTCAAATAGTAATGAATAACAATCATGGTTAATTCCCTAAATTCCTCCCATCTGCCATCTCAGGAAGAACTGGTCAAGTTTCTATCTAACTACTTTGCTCAACGTGGCTCATTTTTGGCACAAGTTATTCGTGCCGACTTGCAAACTTTGCCGCAGTTGACAAACTCGAATCATCAAGCGCACCAGAATGGTAATGGTAAAGCTAAGCACAATGACGTACCTGCAATTGTTGCCATTCAACCTCCGGTGATTTCCCATCCCGTCGCCCAACCACACCCAGACACTCCCCAGGTCATTACCCAGCAGAAGCTAGACGTTGAGGCAAGTCTCATAGATTTGGTGGTGCAGCAAACCGGGTATCCGCGAGACAGTATCACCTTGGAATTACGACTGCTGGACGATCTCAATTTGGATTCCATTAAAGCTGGTGAATTAGTTGCATCTGCTGCAAAAAAATGTGGTGTTGCAGGTCAACTTGACCCCTCGGCTTTGGCAAATGCCAGTTTAAACCAAGTTGCCCAAGTAATTCGCTCTAGCATGGTAGAGCGGGTTGAGGATCTAGTCACAACTAACAATAACGTGGCAGTTGCCCACAATAACGATCAGGTTGTGGAGAAATCTCTTGACCTAACCAAGCTGCTACTACAGTTAGTAGAAGAACGGACTGGTTTTCCGCAAAACAGCCTTAAGATGGATTTGCGCTTGTTGGATGATTTGAATCTTGATTCCATCAAGGCTGCGGACTTGGTAGCTACTGCGGCTAAGCAGGTTGGTGTGGGTGGTAAGTTAGACCCTTCGACTCTAGCGAACGCCACGTTAGCCGATTTAGTTGTGGCGCTTGAGAAAGCTCAGCCACTGGCTTCACCTCTGGCTGTTAGCGCTTCCACATCCAACAATCATGTCAACGCTACATGTGCTAATCCTTCAAGCTGGGTACGCAACTTTGCCATTGAATACATAGCTCAAGATGCTCCACAGCGAGAGCCAGAAAATTGGTCTGTGGCTAAGGTTTTGATTGTCTCCGATGTAGTTGACACTTCCGTAGCCAAGGCTTTGAGTCAACAACTCCTCTTACTGGGAGCGCAGATAGAACAAGTCAGCTACCAGCAATTGTTGGCAGATGACAGCCTATTCTCAGTCAGTTTTTCCCACTATATTGCGATACTGCCCCATTCTTATTCCCAGGAAAAATCTCTACCCTTGCTAGAGATGATGGCACGACTCAAAAGTATTAGCACCGTTACTGCTAATACTTGCGTCGCATATGTGCAATTTGGTGGTGGTCGCTTTGGTAGTGGTTCTCAAGCCCCAAATCCAGAAGTGTGTTGTGCTGCAGCATTTGTTCGCAGCTTACACCTAGAACGCTCAGATTTACGGGTGCGGGTGGTAGACTTGGCGCAGGAAATTGAGTCAAACCGGGCGGCGGAGTTAGTCATCAGTGAGCTATCAGGAAATGAAGCGATCGCCACTGTCGGTTATGATGCAGAACTCGTGCGCTTAGTGCCCCAATCTCGTCTCCAGCAACCTACCAGCTACAGCCAGCGTTCCCTCTCCTGGTCAGAGCAAGATGTCATTTTAGTAACAGGTGGTGCTAAGGGGATTACTGCTGAGTGTGTCCTCGCTCTCGCCCAAGCCACTGGCGTGAAAATGGCTTTAGTTGGTCATTCTCCGGCTCCCACTCCAGAGCAACCACAGAATGAGATTGCACGCACACTACAGCGGTTCCAAGCAGCAAATTTGACTTGTCGCTACTACTCCTGCGATATTACTCAGGCTGATGCCGTCATAAAATTAGTTGCAAAAGTTACTAATGAACTAGGAGTAATTACAGGGGTAGTACATGGTGCGGGTCTGAACACTCCCCGTCGAGTTGAACAGGTGAGCCTGGAGGCGGCTGTTGCGGAAGTTTCTCCCAAACTCCTGGGTGCTGAAAATATTTTACAAGCCTTAGCCTCAGCGCCTCCCAAACTTTTTATTGCCTTTAGCTCAATTATCGGCGTAACCGGGATGCCCGGAAACGCCTGGTATGCCTTCGCCAATGAATCTTTGGCTATTATGCTCTGCAACTTTGAGAGCAAGCATCCCCAAACTCAGATTCTGTCGCTTGCCTATAGCGTTTGGGGTGAAGTCGGTATGGGAGCCAGGATGGGCAGTATCAAAAACCTGGAGCGGATGGGGATTAGTGCTATTTCTACTCAAGAAGGAGTTGGTCGTTTTCTCAAGCTGTTTGAGTGCGATCCTGGGGTGAAACAGGTGGTGATTGCGGCTCGTTTAGGCGGACTCGACACCTGGAATCCTTTCCCCCTACCACCCACAACTGGGCTGCGTTTCATTGAGCAAGTGCTTGATGTTGAACCCGGTATTGAGTTGAGAGTGAGAACTCACCTGAGCCTGGAACGGGATCTGTATGTACAGGACCACATCTGGCGTGGTTCGTATCTGTTCCCGACAGTATTTGGCTTAGAAGCAATGGCACAGGCTACCGCCTATGTTACAGGTGAAGCCCAGCCGCAAATTGTGCGGATTGAAGACATCTCCCTCAAGCGTCCAATAGTGGTTAATCCAACTACAGGGGTAGAAATTGAGCTATATGCAGAGGTGATGGAAGTCGATGTCAACAGCGAACACCGAGTAAAAGTTGGTATTCGCACTGAACAAACAGGCTTCACAACCGACCACTTTGCCGCCATCTTCGTGCTAGCTACACCGACATTAGGAGCGAAGGTAGCACCGCAATTGGGTAAGGCGCTGACTCTAGATCCGCAGACTGATCTTTACGGAGACTTGCTCTTCCAGGGACCCCGGTTCCAACGCATGGGTTCAATTTTCTCACTCAATGAAAAAAGCAGTGTTTTCCGTTCCTACGTCAGCCCCGAAGCTAAACTATTAGCAGAAAGCTTTGCCCCAGGTCTGGGTAGCTATCTCCTGCTGGGAGACCCTTACTTCCGAGATGTTTTGCTCCAGTCTGTGCAGTTGACGATTCCACAGGATATCTGTTTACCTGTCCAGATTGACAAAATTGAATTGTTCCGGAATTCCAGCGCAGATGATGGTTCAAGAGTAGTCACAGTCCAACTTTTGGAACGAGAAGATCGCGAGTATCTGAGCGAGGTTGTTGCTACTGATGCTCAGGGATATATTTTGCAACGGCTAACTGGCTATCGTCTGCGGATTCTGGAAGAGCATCCCGAAAATCCTACTGCTGCTGAATTGGCGAATCCCGAAATTCGCGATCACAACCATCTCGAAGAGGTCTTAAATACTACTTTTAAAGAGTTTGGCTTACAGCAGCCCGCCGTGGCTCTGGGATATGCTCCCAACTTACAAGCACAGTCTAGAAAGCAGCGGCGTCAGCAGGAGCAACCAATTATCGCCCATGCCTTGAAGACGAAGCTAGGATTGAACCTAGAAGCGGAGATCGACTTCGGCATCAAAGCCCTATCTTCAGGAAAACCGGAATTGATAGGTGCAAGTGTAGCTGGACTCAACCTGTCTTTATCTCACTGCAACCGCTACTGTCTATGCGTTGTTGAGGGAACCCCTCAAGGGTGTGATATCGAAATGATTAGCAACCGCACAGAGGCAGACTGGGTGGCACTTCTCAGTTCCGAACGCAGTGCTATAGTAGATGAGCTAGTGCAACGGGGTGACACGCGAGACCGAGCAGGAACCAGGATTTGGTCTGCATTAGAAGCCGTTCGCAAGGCGTTTAATGGCAGCCAACCAGAATTCTCTGTGGTCGCACAACAGGGAGAGGGAGTGCTGCTCAAGACCCAGACTCCCACAGGTGATTACTTAGTAGTTACAGTGCCTGTCAAGCTCACCCGCCCGCCAGAACGGATGGTAGCTATCCTGGTACCGCAACCCCAACCACAGAAAAAATCCCCGGTCACCCAATCATTGTCATTAGCTCCCCACGCTGACCCCGCTCGCCACAGCACACGCTATACCCAAGATGGGCCGCAGGGACAATTAGTCTACGAGCAACGTTTTCAAGTTAGTTTCAAAGACAGTGGCAGCATCAGTCGCCGCGTCTACTTCTCACAATACTTTCGGTGGATTGGGAAGATCCGCGAACTGCCGATGGAGAGTATTGCCTCACAGATGCTATCCGACTTCTTGAGCGGTGATTGGGGCATGGTGACCAATGCTGTCAGTCTGCGAGTCTTAGGAGAAGCAACCTCCTACGATGTGATCCAAGCCCGTGCCTGGGTGGGAAATATGGTTGGCTCTTCTTTTGACACGTACATTGAGTTCTGCAAAGTGCTACCGGATGATTCTCTAGAGCGGCTGGCGATCGCTGAAGTGAAGGCAACCTGGGTACGCTTGGTCAGCTACGGAGTGCCCTCACCCATGCCCTTCCCGCCATATCTTCAGGAGTATCTTGATCTGTTTGCTGCCAAGGAGCCAGCAACTCTCGATCTGAAACAACCAGCGACTCTCCCCCTGCCACATCTGCCATCTAGCCTTGCCCAACTGAATAGTGGCTCGATAGTTTACGAGACTCCTATTTCCTTGAACCGTTATGGTAAGTTACTCCGGTCTGAGGTCTTCCAAACAACCCTGGAAGAATCGAACCTGGTAGGTAATGTCTACTACGGCAATTACTTTATCTGGCAAGGACGAATTCTAGACCTTTTCCTGTACTCAGTCGCACCGGATTACCTGCGAGTTTCTAATCCCCATGGTGAGATAGTTTGCCTCTATAGCCGGATGGACTACTTGCGGGAGGCAATGCCCTTTGATAAGATTCGCGTCTTTCTCTATGTTAAGTCAGTCTCCCAATCTGGAGCCTTGTTTAACTTTGAGTTTTTCCGAGAGCAACCTGACGGCAGTATGGAAAAACTCCATGTCGGACAACAAGAAGTAGCTTGGGTGACTCGGCTTGCCGATGGTACTCCCATAGCTGCAAACTGGCCACCGGAAGTCATGCAAGCACTGCTGGAAATGCCCTCTGTAGAGCAAAGGGAAGCGCTCGCACTATAAATAGACTCATGCTTTGAACCAGTAGCCAAACACTTGGCTACTGCCCCTCTTAGCTTTTGCTCAAAGCAACTTTTTCTATACACCAAGGGAATGTTACCAATGCAGCACACAAATAAGCAGCTACGAGACCAGTTGCGACTCGTTCACATCCTAGCCTCAGTAATTTTAGGGGCTTACATATATTCTCCTTGGCGGAGTAATCAGACATATGCAATCGCCATGAGCTTCGCAATCTTCCCCATCTTGGCTTTAACAGGACTCTGGATTTGGCAAGCACCCCGTATCAACAAGTGGTTCAAGCAGATACCTAGTTCATCCCCACTTGAAGAAGTTAAAGATTAGGATTTTCGGGTTTGTCTACCAACTCAATTCTGTGGAATATTGTTACGAAAACTGTCACCTTGCATAAAATCGGTGTCTCTTTCCTGACAAATATTTAGCGGCTGAAAACCACAGATTTTGCAGTTTACAGATACGACCTGCTCCCTATTGCAAGCCCTACCAACTTTCCGTCACTGAATCTGAAAATTCAACTACAAAACACTTTGTCAATGAATAACAATCAATCCTTAGAATATGATGTCGTAATTATGGGCGCTGGTTTTGCTGGTCTGTGCCAAGCCCGGCACCTGATGCTCAATGTTCCAGGTATTCGTATTGCCATTGTCGATCCGCGTCCGGAAGAGCGCACGGATAAAGATTTACAAATCGGTGAATCAACAAGCGAAATTGCTGCTCTTTTTCTGGCTAAAGAATTGGGACTCCATGATTACCTGATTGAAAACCATGCACCTAAATCTGCGCTGAGTTTCCATTGGCCAAAAGATCCAGCTCAGACTGAGAATCTTGACGACTATTATCATATCTGGTCTAATCGGCAGTCAATTATTCCATCTTTTCAAATTAATCAAGCCAAGTTCGAGCAGGACTTGCTCCAAATGGATAAAAAGATGGGGGCAGTTTTCTATAACGGATCTGTGATCGATGTGGATCTGACTCCCAAGGATGCCATCAAGACTGTTGCCATCAAGGTTGGCAATGAAGAGATGGAACTAAAGGCGAAACATGTCATTGATGCCGCAGGTCGCAAGTTTATCATTGGACGCAAAACTGACAATATCTTCTTTGGACCAGAAAACCTTATGGGTCTTGACACTGGCTTAGCTTGGATGCGGGTCAAAAATGTGGATCGAACTATCTTCCACAGCGGATATGACCCGCTGAACGCATCGACCAGTCATTACTACTCGACCAATCACTATTTTGGTAACGGTCACTGGCTGTGGATGATTCCCATTGATACCAAATTAAAGGAACTGTCTATTGGTATCATCCACCATCATCAGGTACTACCCTCCGAGCAGGTAAATACTGAGGAAAAATTCCAGGAGTTCCTTAAGGGCAATCACAAGATTCTCACCAATATCATCGACAGTGGTGAAGTAGTCGATTTTAATTACTCGCCTAGGCTTGCCCATAGAAGTAAAACCTTGTTCTCCCCGGACAACTGGTATGTAATTGGCGATGCTGCCTACATCTTCGATGCCTTCTACTCCTATGGGACGACAACCATTGCCCTTGCGATTGAGAGCGTGACAGAGATTATTCGGTCTCAGATCGCGGGTGAGACAGATGTGGAGCAGAAACGGTCGGCTTATAACGACTTCAACCTAGCTTATTCACGCAACGTCAACTGTCTCTATCGCGGTCACGCTCAACAATTAGGTCATGCTAGCGTCATGAGCTGGCGCATTTATTTCGAGTATATGTGGTGGTTCGGAGTACAAGTGCCTATGTATGTTGGCAAATGGCACTTGGATTTGACATTCATCCCCATATATTTGAAGACTCTCAACGGCAATGTAGATGGACTCTTCGCCGATTTGTGTAAACAATTTAATCAACTAGTAGAACGTGATGCAAATATCGGGCTGATGGACTGTTACCGAGCCGATCAATTGCTCGGTAACTACCATACTGGGAAGTACTTCGATGACTTTCTAGAAAACACAAAATTTGAGCCTTGTCGCTCCAACGTCTTTGCTAGCTTAAAATACACCTGCTTCTATGTTGCCATCTGGTACTTGAGGTTCCAGTGGAAAGGCTTCGGTATGGCTGGCCTGCTGAAACCACGAAATATCTATCACTTCTTCCGACTGTTAGCTTTGTCGGTTCAAGCTGTAATAGGAGAGTTGGTCTATAAGTTCAAAACTAGAGGTTTGTCTGCCAATACTGAAGTTGAGGAAATGCGCCATGAATTTATCCAGAGTTATAAATTCCGACCTGAACTCCAGCCTTGGATTGGGGAAATCGCCATGAAAGAAAATCAGTTTTCCGAGCCCGAATCCCAGAATGCAGAGGAAGCAAAAACCTTGGAAGTAACAAGAATAGGCTAAATTTATCTCATCAATTCGATGAGAGTCACGCAATTGTTGAAAATTCGTTGTCGTTGAAAATAATCAGGAGAAATTTAACTATGTACATGACTCAGTCACAAGAGTATGATGTTGTCATTATGGGCGCGGGCTTTGCTGGCTTGTGCCAAGCCCGACACCTGATGCTTAACATTCCCAACATCAAAATTGCTCTGGTAGACCCACGCCCGATAGAACGATCGGACAAGGACTTAAAAATAGGTGAGTCCCTGATTGAAGTTGCTGCTCTTTTCCTTTGCAAGGAGTTAGGACTTCATGATTATCTAATTGAAAACCACCCACCAAAGTCCGGGCTAAACTTTCATTGGCCAAAAGATCCGGCTCAGACTGAGACTCTTGATGACTACTATCACATCTGGGCAAATCGACAGACTCCTATTGCTTCCTTTCATCTCCACCGAGCTAAACTCGAGCAGGATCTGCTCTACATGAATAAAGATATGGGAGCGGTTTTCTACAACGGACGTGTGGTCGATGTGGAGCTAACTTCCGGCGATGCTATCAAAACTGTTGAAATCAAGGTTGGTGGCGAAAAGATAGAACTGAAGGCCAAACATATCATTGACGCTGCTGGTCGTAAGTTCATCATTGGGCGCAAGACAGATAACCTTCTATTTGGCCCAGAAAACCTGCTGGGACTCAACAACGGCTCTACGTGGCTGCGGGTGGAAAACGTGGATCGCACCATTTTTCACTCAGGGTATCACCCAACGGGGGCATCAACTAGCCATTACTACTCTACCAATCACTATTTCGGTCATGGGCACTGGCTTTGGATGATTCCTATTGACAAGCACTCTATGGAGCTGTCAATTGGCGTTATCCACCATCATGATGTGATTCCGGCTGAGCAAATCAATACCCAGGAAAAGTTCTGTGCTTTTCTGAAAGCCAATCACAATGTTCTCGCCCAGATCATCGACAGTGGTAAAGTCGTGGATTTTAATTACTGGCCGAGGATTGCCCATAAAAGTAAAACCATGTTCTCTCCAGACAACTGGTATGTGATTGGTGATGCCGCTCATATCTTCGATGCCTTCTATTCCTATGGAACAACCATGATTGCATTTGCCGTGGAAAGCGTCACGGAAATCATTCGAGCGAAGCTAGCAGAGGAAGCAGATGCTGAAAACAAGCGAGCAGCTTACAACGAGTTCAACCTTGCTTACGGTCGTACTGTCAACTGTCTCTACCGGGGTCATGCTCAGCAACTCGGTCATGCCAGTGTGATGAGTTGGCGGGTTTACTTTGAGTATATGTGGTGGTTTGGAGTCCATGTACCTACCTATATAGGTAAGTGGCACTTGGATGTAAATTTTATCCCCAAATACGTCAAGATCGTCAACGCCAATGTAGACGGAATGTTCGCTGATTTATGCAAGCAGTTTAACCAACTTGTGGAACGGGGTGCAAACATTGGGCTAATGGATGGTTATCGAGCAGATCAGTTACTTGGGGGCTATGGTCCGCTAACGCACTTTGATGACTTCCTTGAGAACACCAAGTTTGAACCCAAGCGGTGCAACGTTTTTGCCAGCATGAAATACACCTACTTCTACATTGCACTTTGGTATGTGCTGTTCCAGTGGAAGGGCTTTGGTCTCCCTGGCTTGCTGAATCCACGAAATCTCTACTACGTTTTCCGTATGTTCGCATTGTCGGCAAAAGCTGCACTGGGCGAGTTGATCTACAAGTTCAAAACCAGGGGTCTGCCTGAGAACAGTCAAGTCGAGAAGATGCGCCAGGAGTTCAAGAGCTACCAGTACCGACCAGCAGGACAGCCTTTAAACAAAGAACTGGTGGGGTGAAACTCTAGGTGGCGGTCAGCCTAGCTTGGATTGACTGCATAAGCTCTTACAAAAATTAGGAGCTTTACGCCCGAAAATTTTGAACAGAACCCAAAAACTTAAGGAAGTTAGAAAGGAGTCGCCAATATACAGCACCCAGTTGTAAGAGTATGACGTTGTGATTATGGGCGCGGAATTTGCAGGACTCTGCCAAGCCAGACACATCGTCGAGAGTCAGTGACACATATGTACTAAGAGTTCAAGAGCTATTGAGATCAAGTTAGGAGGTGATGTGTTGTGTCGCTTATTGACTGTTCAGGTAAGGATTCAAAAGCTGCGTCTAATTCAACGCCAAGTCTAGATAACGGCCAGATTCAGAAAAGTTTTGATCTCATAGGATTGCATCTCTCGGAGTCAGAACTGGATAGACTTATGTTTGGAAATACCATTTCATTGGAAAGCAAAAGTTTAAGTGAAATTGGTTCAGTGTTTATCCTTTCAAGCGCGATCGCAGGAGTGAATTCAGGTAAAGCCAATACGATAACTTTTCCAGATATACTAAAACCAGTCACAGAGTTTGCATGTTGTTCTAAAATTCCAATCTACTCTTGGAATTGTGATCCCTTCGGTAAGTGCTGTCTATACCTGACTTCGGTAGATAACAAGCCTGCAGTTAATGCCTGCTGCGAGTTCTAGCAAGAGGTGAAAGTTAAAGTCAATGGGATATGTATTGGCAGGGCTGGTTGTATTTGTTGTTGTGTTGGTGCTAGCGGGTACAGTGTACCAGTCCATTGGAACTGCCAGCGATTCGCGTAAATATCCGCCCCCCGGTCAGTTGGTAGATGTGGGTGAACACAAGATGCATATCCATTGCACAGGTGAAGGCAGTCCAACAGTAGTAATGGACATTGGAATTGGGTGGTTCTCGCTCATTTGGAGCTTTGTGCAGCCAGAGGTAGCTAAATTTAGGCGTGTGTGTACGTATGATCGCGCCGGATATGCTTGGAGCGACCCAAACCCAACACCTCGTAACAGTCAGCAGCTGGTTCAGGAACTGCATACACTGCTGACAAATGCTGGAATTAAAGGGCCTTATGTACTGGTAGGTCATTCATTGGGTGGACTTAACGTCCGCCTATTCGCTAGCCATTACCCCAGCGAGGTTGTCGGGATAGTGTTAGTCGATGCCGTACATGAAGAAACATATTCACGTCTGCCAGAGTTTCGCAAAACCATGACTGCGAACCTGCGGCTGTTTCGCATCTTATCTATGGCATCACGGCTAGGCTTATTGCGTCTGTTCATGGGTTTAAAGCGGTTCGATATAGCCCCAAAATTTGTCTGGAAGTTGCCATCGGAGATTCAGCCAGTAGTCCTTGCCCAGTTCCTGCCAAAAACTTTTGATGCGGCAGCTGCTGAAGCTGTCTCCTTGAAGAGGAGCGCAGAGCAGATTCAAGTTACAGCAGCCCTCAATGACATCCCACTGGTGGTACTCTCCCATGGTGTCAATATGTTTTCTAATCTGTCAGATGAAGAAACACAACGGGCTGAGCCAACCTGGCAGGAACTGCAAGCAGAACTGGCGAGCCTCTCGTCAAAAGGCACACTTATCATCGCGGAAAATAGTAGTCACGATATTCACACCGACCAACCTCAGTTGGTGATAGAGAGCATTCACCAAGTCGTTGAGGCAGCTCGGCACGGATAGCATCCAGGAAGGAATGGCTGTAGTGCTATGCAATTCCCTTAACTTCGCTAAATATCGCTCGATGCTATCAAGGAGCATAAAGATGAAAAATGTAATCCTGAAAAGAGGAAGCGTAAGTCAAGCCAAATTGATTCCAGATATTGTGGGGTTAACTGCTCTCTCATTCTTAAACATTTTGGAGCCTGTCGATGCAGTGGTGTTTACCTGCGACCCAGGAAATCATTGGGTGGATACCTGCCCAAGTGGCTCCTATGATTTCTCTACTTCTGCCACCATCAGTGTTAACTTCGGTATCAATCCGAACAATCAACCAGATTTCACAACAACACTCTTAGGTACATCAAGAGTCTTCCTAGGAAATCTGATTGATGCGGTTATTGGTGATCCCCTGCTTGGAGATGTTGGCAGGATGGATGGTCATCTGGATGTCATCCAAACCGAGATCTCCACACTTACAGTAACCGGACTAACTCTCTTGAGAGATGCAGTCAACGTTATGGCAGGTGATGGTGTTCCCGACCGAAAGCCCACTCCTTCTGACTCTATCCTCCCCTACGAGTCGCTATACAACGGGGGCAATCATCGAGAGAGCAGATAATCCAGCCCTAGCCGACAGCTTCTTTGATGTCTTCTTTGAAGTCCAAAATACGAAGGCCGTGGTACTCACCTTTGCCCCCGTCCCCGTTCCCGAACCCTCCACTGGACTCTTGTCCGTCCTTGGTGGACTGGCGATAATTTTTGGATTCATCAGGAGAAAGAAGCTAGTTAAGAAGGCATAAAGGTTCTTTTGTAAAGATTGTCTGAGGGTACAAAGATTAGTTAGGCCATCTTCGTCCTATCCTAGAAGGCTTCTGCCAGATCTGCATAAGCCCTGATATCAATTCCAACAATGAAGGAGAAACCGATATGGCAATTATCAATGGCACCATTGGAAGGGACATTCTAACTGACACTGTAGTAAATGACATTCTGTTTGGCGGCGACGGCAACGACGTTCTGTTTGCTAACTTTGGCGACGACACTCTGTTTAGCGATAACGGCGACGACGTTCTGTTTGGCGGCCCTGGCCTTGATATTCTGTTTGGCGGCGATGGCATTGACGCTCTCTTTGGCGGCGATGGTCTCGACGCTCTGTCTGGCGGCGATGGCATCGACGTTTTGAAGGGCGACGACGGCAACGACGTTTTGAAGGGCGACAACGGCGATGACGTTTTGGAGGGCGACAACGGCGACGACGCTCTCTTTGGCGGCATTGACAACGACATTCTGTTTGGGGGCGATGGTATCGACGCTCTCTTTGGGGGCGATGGTATCGACGCTCTCTTTGGCGACGATGGGAACGACGCTCTCTTTGGTGACGATGGGAACGACGCTCTCACTGGTGGTGCTGGTGCTGATGACTTTGGTTTCAATAACACAACGGGAGGGATTGATTTTATTACAGACTTCGTGGTTGTTGATGATACTATCCTTGTCTCTGCTTCTGGTTTCGGTGGTGGGTTAACAGCAGGTGCTGCTATTCAGGTTGATCAGTTCGTAATTGGTGCAGCAGCGAGTAATGCTAGTAATAGGTTTATTTATAACAACGCCGATGGTATTCTGTTCTTTGATGTAGATGGCATAGGCGGGATCGGACAAACGCCGATTGCAAGCCTAGCGCCTAGCCTAACCTTGACTAATAATGACATTTTCGTCGTTGCCTAGAGACTGAGAGCATTGTCAACTTAAGTGACTAGTGAATTAGACCAATAACCATCCAGGTAAGGGTATTCTGTTGCAAAAACTGGTAATGGTTTGGTAGAGCTGTTTTGAGTGTCGAATGCCGATAGCCAGGGAAGCTGGGCGTTGCTGAATCATTACGTGATTCAGGCAGTCTTAGGAATCGTTTTGTACTTTAGGTGGTGCAGCAGCAACTGAATGGGTGTGGTCATAAGTAGTTAGTTGGCACAAAAAGACTTCCAAGTCTTCCTTGTCCCCCAAGTCTTCCTTGTCCCCAAGTCCATTCCTTTACCAACAGGTTTTGACCACAGCCCAACCGAATCAAAAACCTAACATATGTTGAGGACTGAAGTCATGCAAAAAGTACGTGATACATATAAATGGAAGCGTCAAGGAGCCATTATCTTAATGGTTGCTGTAGCTTTAGCTACCGGTGCAGCTACTGTATACAGCCTTTCACTTTCCCCGCTTACTCAGCAAAGGTCTTCCCCAACTCCCTCAGCCAGTAAAGTGGCTGTTGATGCCGTTGCTGCTTTGGGGTATTTGGAACCTCAAGGAGAAGTAATTCATCTGTCCGCTCCAGCTTTTATGGAGGGTGCAAGAGTTGAGCAACTGCTAGTGAAACGAGGAGACAAAATTAAAGCGGGGCAAGTTATTGCGATTCTCGACAGTCGCGATCGCCTCCAGGCTGCCCTCCAACAGGCTCAAAAACAAGTTCGAGTTGCAATAGCTCGTCTAGAGCAAGTCAAAGCTGAAAATCACAGTCAGGGATGGATTTTGACGGAAGTGTTTGATGGTGATAGTTGCAGCAGCGAAGTTTGGATATTTGATGCCGATCATCTTGATGCTGAACCAATTTGTAGGCTGGCATTACCCTCTGTTATTCCTTTTGGGTTTCATGGCACCTGGAAATCTGTCTAATAGTTAACAAATCGAAGCTTAAAACTCTGTTCCAAACCCATGCTTAGTAACGTTTGTCAAATTTTACCTTATGGAATCAACAACTAGGGCTCAGCCAACAGAAATTCTAGAAATCAATGAACTTCAGAAGGGACTCAATCGGGTTGGATTGACTCTGTCAGAATCTGAACTCAATGAACTTAATATAGGAAATACTATTTCCTTAGAACGCATGGAGTTAAGTGAAATTGGTTCAGTCTTTATCCTTGCCTCAGCAATTTCTGCTCTGAATTCAGGTAAGCCTAAAAAGCCTATTACCTTTCGAGACTTACCACAAGCATTTAAAGAGTCTGCATGTTGTTGTGGTCTTCCCCTCTACTGTTGGAGTTCTGGTTTTCTGGGGAACTGCTGCCTTTACCTGACTTTGTTGGATGGCAAGCCAGCGGTTCGTACCTGCTGCCAAATTTAGGAAAGTACCGAATCAATCCTTCACCAATATCGCTAAGAGTCTCCTTGAGAAGTCTGCTTTACTAAATTGTTGTGAACGGTTCCTCCTAAATTTACAACCGATATGCTTTTTTCTGCCTTTTGTATAGATGTTTCAGATAACTCACCAGCTCACAATAGCGATATTTTGCTGCTCACCCACCCCACGAAAGCCAAGGAAATAATGAAATAT
>JGI12467J12023_1016759_pt1 | contig 14718 bp, 12 predicted proteins | sample SoiCrureplicCD5C_FD_12023 | JGI IMG/M metagenome (IMG submission 12023)
GAAAAAGGTTACTGGATTTACCAAGAAATATTTCATAACCCCAATTTATTGACAGGTGTTGCAAAATCAGGTGTAGGGTAATTCAGCATGAAGCTTTTTGAGACTATTAAAGAAATGGGTCATGAGCAAGTTTTCTTCTGCCATGACAAAGAGCAAGATCTTAGGGCGATTATCGCGATCCATGACACAGGGCTGGGGACAGCTATGGGTGCGACACGTCTGTGGCCTTACGCTAGCGAGGAGGATGCTTTGCGAGACGTTCTTCGTCTTAGTCGCGGCATGACCTATAAGGCAGCCTGTGCCAACATTCCTGTCGGTGGTGGAAAAGCAGTAATTATTGCTCATCCTGAAAATAAAACAGAGGGAATGCTTAGAGCATATGGACGTTTTGTTGAGAGTCTTAATGGACGTTTTATTACAGGTCAAGACGTAAATTTGTCTCCTGAAGATGTTCGTAAAATTAGCCATGAAACCCAATATGTTGTGGGGGTATCGCAACAATCGTCTGGACCAGCTAGGATGACAGCTATAGGAGTTTTGTTGGGGATAAAAGCTGCTGTCGAGTTTCGGTTGAAAACCAAAGAGTTAAACACCCTTAAAATAGCCATTCAAGGGGTTGGTAATGTTGGCATAAATCTGTGCCACTATTTGCATGAGCATGGAGTCAAACTTTTTGTAAGCGACCTGAGGAAGGAAAAAGCAGAGGAGATTAAATATCTCTATGGAGCAACTGTTGTAGACCCGAATGAAATTTACTCTCTTGAGGTTGATGTTTTTTCTCCCTGTGCTTTAGGAGGAGTTCTTAACAGCTCAACAATTCCTCATATTAAAGCTCCCATCATTGCCGGTTCTGCAAATAACCAGCTTGAAGACGAACAGATACACAGTAGGCTCCTTGAATCTCGGAAAATCCTTTATTGCCCAGATTATGTAATTAATGCTGGAGGATTGATTGATGTCTACAATGAAATGATCGGATATAGTGAAGAAAAAGCTTTGAAACACCTTAATAACATTTATGACACTCTCCTTGAGATTTTTAGAAAGGCCGAAAAGGAGGGAATAACTACACATGAAGCTGCTAAATGCCTTGCCGAGCAGCGCATTAGGAAAGCTAAAAACATAAATTTGATGGATAACTATGCAACATTACCATGTTGATTTGATGCCCAAATTCAGTTTTGAGGTGCTGACCATAGGCTGTAACAAAATAATGGTAATCAGATGGAAAGAGAAGGGTTAATGAAGTTCATGTAGTGAAAAAAATAGGCAATACGAGTTTTTTATGAAATTAAGTGATGCATTGGTTCAAGCCCTAATTTCTTTAGATGTGCGCTATGTATTTGGTGTCAGCGGCGCAAATATTGAACACCTTCATGATGCCATTCATCGGTTGGGGAATGGAAAGCTACAGTCGGTGATGGCTAAAAGTGAGGATGGGGCAGCTTTCATGGCAGACTGTCGGGCACGGGTTCACCGAACCTTGGGCGTATGCTGTTCAACGTCTGGTGGGGGAATGATGAACCTGATTGCTGGTATCGCTGAGTCCTATGCCGAGTCAGTGCCAGTTCTAGCTTTAGTCGGACAGCCACCGTTAGCGCTTGAAGGAAGGGGAGCCTTTCAAGACTCATCGGGAATTGGTCGTACAGTGGATGCCATGAAGCTTTGGGGTGCGGTGGCTAAGTATGTAGCGAAGATTTCCAACCCGGACGACTTTTGGTATCACTTGACCGAGGCTGTTAAAGCCGCTCTTTCCGGTCGTCCAGGACCAGCGGTTCTGATGTTTCCCCGCAACATCTACGAGCAAGAGGTCGAACCTTGTCCAGAAAACTGGGCTGACGAGCTGAGAAATCTCATCCGTCCGAGAGCGGTTACAGTGGACATGATTTGTCCTCTTTTCGAGGAGATTCGTCGAGCCAAAAATCCTGTACTCATTTTGGGACATGGGGTGCGACGGTGCAGCGAGCCGCAGACTGTAGTCAACTTTGCGCGTGCTGTCGGTCTGCCAGTTGTTACGACCCTATCGGGACGTGGCGAGTTTCCGAACGATGACTCCCTCTATTTGGGAACGCTGGGTGTTGCTGGTCATCCCTCCGCCCACGCCTACTTAAAAGAGCATGCGGATCTGCTCATTGTTGTAGGAGCAGGTCTCAATTTCATGACACGACAGCCACTCGGTTATGCACTCGTTGACAAGAAGATTGCAGTAGTGAATGTAGATGTCGGCGAGATTGCCCGTATTTTCTCTCCCGCTCTGGTCGTTGAAGCTGATGCAGGAATGGCTTTCAAAGCGCTTTTGGAGTTGCTGAAGCAAAAGCCGTTCAAGGTTCAGCCACTTCAAGGCTACGTACCTCAGATATTCAAGCCGCTTCTTGCCCCACCCATTCCACCAGACGACCGCATGCTGAGAGCCGAGGAGCAGCCTCTGTTACAAAGTGAGGCGATCGCTATTGTGCAAGATTTGCTCCCGGAAAGTGGACATGTCCTATACGACGCAGGCAACTGCGCCGCTGCCGCACTTCACATGACAAGAGTACCCTCTGGAGCAAGTTCGACAATCGCTCTTGGTATGGGAGGAATGGGTTATGCGATCGCGGGAGCAATTGGTGCCCAACTAGGCTCACCACGCGGCACGAGGACAGTGGTTTTTGCCGGTGACGGTGCCTTCCTAATGACCGGATTGGAAATTCATACAGCCGTGGACTTAGGACTGCCGATTCTGTTTGTCGTGTTCAATAACAACATGCATGGCATGTGTGTAACACGTCAACAGCTCTTCTTTGAGTCGCGATTAGAATGTGTACGTTATGCACCCGTGGATATTGCTCTGATTGCTCGGGGATTGGGTACTCCCCATCGGCTTTGGGTGGGAAGTGCTGGCACGGTTGACGAATTGCGCTATCAACTTGAGGACTATCGGAACCATGCAGACCTTCCGGGCGTTCTGGAACTTCGCCTCTTGCGCGAAGAGATGCCACCGTTTACACCTTTTCTGCCCGAATATGTACCGACAATTCCTATTGGCAAAGAGGAGTCAAAGGAGCTTACCAAGTTGCAATTTATTCCTGAAAGTTTACCTTCATTAGTGTCTTCTCCTCATTGAGGAGCGTATATTAGGACGCGACTTGGTCTTAAACAGTCACAAAGATCTTAAAAGGAGGTAGAACGATGCCAGGTGCACAGATTGTAGACGTTGTCAGTTTTATGCCGGAACGTGTCGTCGATAATACCAAGCTGGCACTGGATGGCGAAGACGATAACGAATTAGATAAAAATGCTTTTTTCAAGGGAGTCAAACAGAGACGCTTCGCCTCACCGGAATACCAGTCCTCCGAGCTTGGTAGCAAAGCTTTGAAGCTCCTGCTTGAACGGACTGGTATAAAGCCGGAAGCACTTGACCTCATTTTGTGTTCGTGCATGTTTAGCGATTATTTCTGGCCCGGTATTGGACCAGCCATCCAAAATGGGGTAGGGGCAAGTCAGGCAACGATTTTGAATCTTGACACAGGCTGTAGTTCCTATCTGTCGATGCTGAATACTGCCCGTGCATTCATCGAGTCAGGGATTTACAAAACTATTGCCATCGTCACCGTAACAAACTTCATCTCACGCCTCCCGGAATTTCAAAAGTCGAAGAAGTCCTGGGTGCTTGGTGATGGGGCATCAGCAACCCTGTTAGTTGACGGTAAGTCTAGCTTCTTGGCTAGTTATGAACGCTCTCACGGAGAACACTACGGGCTGTTTGTCTTCCAACCCGATATGGTTGACGGTCGGGGTTTGAACTATTGGGAACGTGGGTGTGGACCGATTACTGTCAACTTCTCGCCAGACATGGTCACGGCTATACGATCTAATGCTCTGGAACTAGTACCTGACGCGGTCTCAAAATGTCTCTTTAAAGCTGGGCTATCGACAGATGATGTCTCATTGCTCATCACTCATCAGCCTAATGCCTTTTTTATAAAAGAGTGGCGCGATCGCATTGGAATTGGGGAGCCGCGTGTTCATGACACTCTCGAATGCTACGGAAACCTTTTTCAAGGTTCGATTCCCGTAACCCTTGCCGATGCCATAGAGAAGAACAAAGTGCAAGCTGGTGATTTGCTTGCTCTTGGAACATTTTCAAATGGAGGAGATTTTGTCAGTTCTATGGTCATACGTTGGGATTAGCACTATGTGATAGATGTGTCAAGTTAGCAAGATTTACAAAGTTTGAAGCTATTTACCATATTAGGAGGAAGCCATGTTAGTACGCGATAACCTAGGACCTTGGAGCAAGGATAGTCTCGTTGTAAATGGAACTAAGTCAAGAGAGATACCAGGACTGTATACCTGCGAAGAGCACGATATCCCGGATGTCATGACAAAGCTCAAAGAGATGACCAAGGAAACTTATTCACACGAGGAGATCTTCGGCAGCTACTCCCACCTTGGCGAGTACATTCATTGTCCAGTGGATATGGCTTTTGAATACGCTGCGAACATCTATAGTTTGGAGGAGTGGACATTCAGCTTGCGTAGCCTTAAGCACCTTGGCGGTGGTCTTTACAAGGGTATCGAGTATTTGGCCAAGGACACCTCCATCTACGTTCGCGCCGAGGCTTACCGCGACTGCCGGGTGGTGGACTACCCCTGTGCCTGGGATCAGGGTGACGAACTTTGGATGCGATACCATTTCCGCTTCGTTGACGCAATGCCCACACTTCGCAAGCCTGGAACTGTTATGCTTTGGACGAACTGCAAACATCCGTATTACGACCGTAGCGTTACTAATGTTCCAAACTATATCTCCGATGCTCGTGAGCGCACGGATCGTAATTGGGTTGGCGATATTTGGCCATATTTTGATGCAATCCACCGCATCGAAGCAATGAACTTGAAAGCTATTTTGGAGTATCGCTTTGCTAATGGCTAGAACACTAATTCACTAATCCCCGAAACCGTTTTTTTTGAGTTGGAGTAACAATTTTTTAGTGTTTTCAAGGAAAAAAATCGGTTTCTCGACCTCACGTTCTAATACTGAATCGGTGTTCTAGCTGTGAGTTACCAAGTTCTTGAAAGTTTCAATCTCACACAATCTTTTCCCCTAGACTATTTAATAGTTTGCTTTCCGTCCTAAGAGCAGACAGTCAGGCGAACTTGGCATTGTTGAAATGGCACAGTCAAAGCGATCAGAAGAAGGTTCATCTAGTTCACAGACTAATCTAGGAGAATAAAGATATGCAAATACAGAAAAAACGGTTTGATGACTACGATTACAACTTGAATGCCGATAAATGGTGGAAGGAAGATACAAATCTCCACGTCCTATACTATTTTAACAAGCCCAGATTTGAATTCTTTGACAGTTATGTCCCGAATTGGCAGGGTTTGAAGGCATTGGATGTTGGTTGTGGAGGAGGCTTTACGTGTGAATTCATGGCAAACAGAGGTATGATTGTATCAGGGATAGATCCGTCTCAAAACTCCATTCAAGTAGCTCAAGAGCATGCTAGCCAAAGTGGGCTAAAAATTGACTACAGTCATGGTTTCGCTGAGGATTTACCATATGATGACAATTCATTTGACCTTGTTACATGTGTTGATGTTCTAGAGCATGTTGCCGACTTAAACAAAGTTATTGCAGAAATAAATCGGGTTCTAAAAACAAACGGTCTGTTTTTGTTTGATACGATAAATAGGAATTTTAAGTCTAGAGCCATAATGATTTGGCTTCTAGAAAATATCACGGGGGATATTGCCCGTGGAAGCCATGATTGGCGAAAGTTTATTAAGCCAAAAGAGCTACTTGGTTTACTAAAAACGAATGGATTTACTGACGTTGCAATCAAAGGCTTCAATTTTAAAGGAAGAGACAAAAAAACGGGGGAAATCCGAGTCAGAGTAGATAAAGATACATCTGTGATGTACATCGGCAAGGCGGTTAAGACCTAAATCGCTACTCCCGGACAGTTTTTGCAGCGAAGCCTGCCGGGAAAATCAATTGAATCGAAACAAAGTATTGCAGGAGGAAATGCTTATGATGATCCAGGATAAACCTACGCCAGCATCTTTGTCTATGGCTACTGTAAAAAAGTTATCTATAACTATCACTGGAGTGGTGTTTTCGGTTTTGGTAAGTAGTTCTAGAGGAGAAGCTCAAGTTGTTGATTTCCCAAAGGTGACATCGCCCCCAACTGGAGAAGCTTTTGATTTCCCAAAGGTAACACCGAACCCAGACCCGTCGCCGGTATTGTTTGCGGAAGGCGAACAGATTAGCTTTCTAAAAACAACTGAAGATACCAATGGACAGTATACCTTATTGGAGGTTGTAATTCCGCCGGGGGGCGGTCCACCCCCGCACATCCACCATAACTCAGACGAGTGGTTCTACTTCATTGATGAGGGGTTTACGCTATACATGGGGGACGAACACTATCCTGAGGGTGTAATCCCTGGCATCAATGCTCCTAAAGGAAATGTCTACGGCATAAATGCCAACCCAGGAACTTTGTTCTATTCTCCCAGAAACCATATCCACTCACATACTAATACTGGAACGAAGCCTGCGAGAGAGCTGATAATTGCCTCACCCTCTGCTGATCTTGACAAATGGTTCCAGCTAGGAGGTGTGCCAATTACAGACCCGTCTAATCTGCCAGCCTTAGACTTTAGCAAACTGGGTTTAGCTGTATCAGTAGCCCCGAATTACGGATTAACCATTAGTTCTAATTTTGGTGAATTCGTAGACAAAGTATACTCGGATTTTCCCGATGAAATGGTTAAGGACAACCATGCTGACGAATTAATAGCATTGTTAAATAACAATCCTAAACCAGTACCCGAATCTTCTTCTGTTTTGGGTGTGTTAGCATTTAGTGCTTTTTGTGCAATTTCAATCCTGAAGCGCAAACACAAATTAGTTAGTAGGGTTGCAACAGTTGCCCCTAAAACTACACAAAACTGTTCAAACCAAGGTAGTCAAGAAAAAATGGCGACTTGCGGCGTCCGGAAGTAATCCTCAATACCCTCAAAGGTTGAGATGATATAGGCTATGATGAACTCTATATTTCTTCAAAAACAGTTATCAATAGCCCTTGCCGGAGCAGTATTCTTCACTCTGGTAACAGCAAAAGTCGGTCGAGCTGTAAATCTTACCAACGACAGACTAACCTCTGTAAGCGAACGTGACTTCTCGGTTGACTTCACGAACTGCTCCGAGTATGCTGGGCTTGCTCCTATGCCTATCTCTTCTGCACGCAACCTTCTTCCTCAGCCCTATGCAATTGCTGGAGCAGAGACAGGGAGTGCGGCGCTAGTTGTTCGGACAGCTCAGTGCAAGTCTACCCGTGTCGAGGGTACAGAGCCGCAACCCAGTGTGGTATCCCAAGTCGGCATTAACATCGTGTCGCCCGACGGCACAGGCGACGTTAACAACTACACTCTTTGGTACACAACGGACAACTTACAGCTTGCCACCAGCCTCCAACTCGCAGGAGTCAACGCGGAGTTTGTTCCAGGGCTAACTTACACGGTTACCCCGACGGGTAATTTCAGCCTCCTCGTCCCGCGCCCCGCGAGCGCTCCGTTTACACTAAGCGGAACCGTAATGGAGCCTGAGCAGAATGATCCCAGCTTCCCGTTTGTGGCGAACTGGTGGCAACTCGGATCGACCGCTAACATTCAGATGAAAACGTCAATCCCCAACCTCCGTGTTGGTAGTGGCAACATTACGCTGCAAACCGATCCGAATTCAGAGCTGGGTGCTTTGATCGGCGGCGGCAGCATGACTTTCACGATCCTGAGCTTGCCTGCACGCTTCCAATATGGGCGTTTGGATGTAACTGTCACAGAAAGTCCTGGTTCTGTTTCTGTACCAGAATCCTCTTCTGGATTGGGAATATTAGCGTTTGCTACTCTCGGAGCAGGCTTGCTCCGAAAGCGCAAGCACAAGCTAACACAGGAGAATGAGAGTCAGGTGTAAGCTCTAGCTGTGATTCATTCAGCCGAACTACGCCCTTCCCACTATAAGATTAGGTATCGATAAGGGCTGAAATGCCTATCAGGGCTAGGTTTAAATTACAGAGTCTATGCCGGAATGGGAGTAAGTAGTAATACTAATGAATTTTCTTTGAATACAACTGCCTGTTTTAGGATGTTCACTTCAAGTTAGGAATTAGTTCTGATTGAACAGGATTTACCTCATATAAAAGTCGAGTTTAGAAGGTGTCTCTAAAGTCTATATAACTTAGTTTCCAGGAGCATAATGAACTTCAACCTGAGGCAGTAAAAGGATAGTACTCAATCTTCTTCACATCTTAAAATCGGCTTTTTGACAAAGCGTTGCTATTATATTTTCCCTCAAGCAATCTGAGAGAAATTCCCCATGATTTTTGATTCCCACTCCTATATAACCAAAGGCGGCGTTTACATATCTCGCTCCATTAGTGAGATTTCAATGGACATTGCCATTGAAAAGATTTTGTTACGCCTTGATTCCCAACGGGGAGGTTTGCTGGCCAGCAGCTATGAATACCCAGGACGATACAAGAGATGGGCTATAGGGTTTATTAATCCACCGCTTGAACTCGCCACACGCGAAAACTCTTTCACGATCGTCGCACATAACGAGCGAGGCATGGTACTTCTTCCGTATCTGGCAGAGCGTTTACACAAGCACTCGCAACTTCAGGATGTTATTCTGGAGAAGAATTGTATTACTGGTACCATCAAGCCGACAGAACAATTATTTCCAGAAGAAGAGCGAAGCAAGCAACCGTCTGTCTTTACGATCATCCGCGATCTTTTACATACTTTCTATAGCACCGAGGATGAACATCTAGGACTGTACGGTGCATTTGGCTACGACTTAGTCTTCCAATTTGAGCCAATTCCCAAGCATAAAGAACGCCCCACAGATCAGCGGGATTTGGTGCTGTATCTGCCTGATGAACTGGTGATTGTTGACTACTATCTGCAACGTGCATTTCGCGTTCAGTATGAATTCGAGACCCAGCAGGGCAGCACCGATGGTCTACCGCGTACAGGTGAGTTCATTGATTACAAAGGTGAGTGTCGTACCCCTACTCAAATCTCTGACCATGCACCTGGAGAGTATGGCAACCAAGTTCAGAAAGCACTCGATTACTTCCGCCGAGGCGATTTATTTGAAGTCGTTCCCAGTCAAAACTTTTTTGAAGCCTGTGAAGAGTCCCCCGCCAAGCTGTTCCAAACGCTACGGCAGATCAATCCAAGCCCCTATGGGTTCATCTTTAATTTAGGTGGGGAGTATCTCATCGGTGCATCTCCAGAGATGTATGTGCGCGTCGAAGGAAGGCGTGTCGAGACCTGCCCGATCAGCGGAACAATCAAGCGCGGACAGGATGCAATTGAGGATGCTGAACAAATTCGTCAGTTGCTCAACTCAGGCAAAGATGAAGCTGAGCTAACCATGTGTACTGACGTAGATCGCAATGACAAGTCGCGTATCTGCGAACCTGGGTCAGTCAGAGTGATTGGTCGTCGCCAAATTGAGTTGTATAGTCACCTGATCCATACAGTAGATCATGTCGAGGGTTTACTGCGGCCTGAGTTTGATGCCTTAGATGCATTTTTGAGCCATATGTGGGCAGTAACGGTGACAGGCGCACCAAAACGGGCAGCCATGCAGTTTATCGAACAGCACGAGCATAGCGCCCGACGTTGGTATGGTGGAGCAGTTGGACGCTTAACCTTCAACGGCAACTTGAACACCGGCCTTATTCTGCGGACTATACGCCTGAAAGACTCAATTGCAGAAGTTCGAGTTGGCGCTACTGTCCTTTATGACTCTGTTCCAGAAGCGGAAGAACAGGAGACTCACACCAAAGCGGCTGCCCTCTTTCAGACACTTCGCGATGCCAAGCAGACGAATACCGAAACTCTGTCAAGCCGATCAGGACTTGGCGACGCGAGAACTGGCTTTGTCCAAAGCAAACGTGTCTTACTCATCGACTATGAAGACTCGTTTGTTCACACCCTTGCCAACTACATCCGTCAGACTGGTGCCACAGTCACAACACTACGGCATGGGTTCTCTGAATCGGTTTTTGATACTGAATGCCCAGACCTCGTTGTCTTATCTCCTGGCCCTGGCAGACCCAGTGACTTTCACGTACCAGAGACAGTCGCAGCCTGCATAGAACGACAGATTCCAATCTTCGGAGTTTGTCTGGGATTACAAGGAATTGTTGAAGCGTTCGGGGGTGAACTGGGAATTCTCGACTACCCACAACATGGTAAGTCATCTTGTGTTTTGGTCACCGATCCAGAATCGCACCTTTTCAAAAACTTACCGCAATCTTTTGAAGTGGGTCGATACCACTCGTTATTTGCTCTGCCCCATCGCCTGCCTGAAGAACTGAAAGTTACAGCTCTTTCTCATGACGATGTGATTATGGCCGTCGAGCATAAGACACTGCCAATTGCCGCCGTCCAGTTCCACCCGGAATCTATCATGACCCTTGCTGGAGAAGTAGGTCTGACAATCATTACAAACGCGATCGCCAGCTATGCGAAACCTGGAAGCTCCTCAAACACGCTGCGAGAGGAGATGACTAGTCATGAAACTGTGGATGGACACTCTCAAATTAATGCCAATGCGGACTTTTCAACTGTCCTATCTTAAGGCGATTGCCTTACGGCACCACCCCGAAGGGGCGATCGCATTCACAGTTGTTGGTCACTCAAACTCCCCCAATGCATATCCGTTGCCATCTGTCAAACTCATCCCTTGCCGACCTCGAACTCAGCGATCGGGTTGCTGCTGTCGGTGAAAGTCCGCGCCATATTCTCGAAGAGATTGTCTGGCACAAAGAGCAAGAAGTTGCTCAAATGCGCGAGCAGCTCTCTTTAGCAGTTCTTCAAGACCAGCTAAATGATGCCCCTCGTCCCTTGGATTTCCTAATGGCTTTATGGCAGAGTCCAACTCGACCCAGTCTGATTGCAGAAGTCAAGAAGGCGTCACCGAGTAAAGGGGTAATCCGGGCTGACTTTAACCCAGTTGCGATCGCGCAAGCGTACCAGCGAGGCGGCGCAGCCTGTATATCAGTGCTGAGTGAGCGGAAATTCTTCCAGGGTAGTTTTGACAATCTGCATGCTATCAGACAGAGCGTTGCACTACCCTTGCTGTGCAAAGAGTTCATTATTGACCCCTACCAAATCTGTCTAGCGCGAGTGACTGGAGCAGATGCTGTACTGCTAATTGCAGCCATCCTGTCCAACCAAGAACTCCAAAACTTTCTCAACATTGCCCACAGTTTGGGCATGAACGCTCTGGTAGAGGTGCATACGTTGGCTGAACTCGACCGGGTGCTAACGCTTTCAGACTTGCGATTAGTGGGGATTAATAACCGTAATTTGGAAGATTTTACCGTCGATCTAGGAACCACACAGCAACTGATAGCAAAGCGACGCGAACAGTTGCAGAGCTTGGGCATCACAATCGTGAGTGAGTCTGGTCTGCACACAAGAGCCGATTTAGCCCTTGTAGCTGACGCTGGTGCCCATGCAGTTCTGATTGGAGAGTCTTTAGTCAAACAACCTGACTTAGAACAGGCTGTATTCAGTTTGTTTCATAGGGGTCAGGGGTCAGGGGCTAGGGGCTAGGGACTCTTTCCCTTAAGGGGAAAAGGTAAATAAATCAAACCTTTCACCTTTGCCCTTTGCCCTTTCCCCTCACCCCCTAAAGTGCAAACTATATGTGCAACAGCTTATGACTTCTATATCCCATTGTTTTGAGTCTTTACGTAATCGCCGTCAGTGTGCCCTGATTCCCTTTGTCACAGCGGGTGACCCTGACTTGGAGACAACAGCAGAAGCCTTGCGGGTCTTTGATCGCAATGGTGCTGATTTGATTGAATTGGGCGTTCCTTACTCAGATCCACTGGCAGATGGGCCTGTGATTCAAGCCGCAGCAACCCGCGCTTTGTACAAGGGTACTCGATTGGAGCAGGTTCTAGAGATGGTTCAGGCTGTCAGTCCCAATCTACAAGCCCCTCTAATTCTATTCACTTACTACAATCCGATTTTGAACCGAGGGATTAAAAAGTTTTTACAGCAAATTGCGAGTGCAGGGGTACGAGGATTGGTCGTGCCTGACTTGCCATTGGAGGAGGCAACGGATTTGATCCAGTCCGCCGCCGCCTTGGGAATTGAGGTGATCTTACTAGTGGCTCCTACTAGTTCAAAAGAACGCATTGAAGCGATCGCTCTTCAGTCTCAAGGATTTATCTACCTGGTGAGTGTAACTGGCGTTACAGGCATGCGCTCTCAATTGCAAGTACGGGTTAAAGATTTACTAACACAGATGCGAAGCGTGACCGACAAGCCTATAGGCATCGGCTTTGGCATTTCTAGTCCCGAACAGGCTCGTCAAGCGATGGATTGGGGTGCCGATGCTGTGATTGTCGGGAGTGCCTTTGTGAAACGTTTGGTAGATGGCACGCCAACACAAGGACTGCAAGCAGTAGAGGAACTCTGTCGAGATTTGAAAGCAGCGATTACGCCTACAGAAATTAAGCAGGCATTTTCAACTTCACTGGCTAGGTAGCGGAGGTTCTAACTCGTGACACTCAAAAATAATATTTATGCTGCTCCACCTACTATTCAGCGACCCGATACATTCGGTCGATTTGGGCAGTTCGGCGGTAAGTACGTCCCTGAAACTCTGATGCCCGCTCTGAGCGAGCTAGAAACAGCTTTTCAGCAATATCGCACTGATCCAACTTTCCAATATGAACTGCAAAACCTAATGCGGGACTACGTGGGACGACCCAGTCCCCTGTACTTCGCTGAGCGTTTAACGGCTAACTATGTTCGACCTGATGGCACAGGACCGCAAATTTATCTTAAACGCGAGGACTTGAACCATACGGGTGCTCACAAAATTAACAACGCTCTCGCTCAGGTGCTACTAGCCAAACGCATGGGCAAGCAGCGTATTATTGCAGAGACAGGAGCCGGTCAGCATGGTGTCGCCACAGCAACGGTTTGTGCTCGATTTGGCCTAGAGTGCGTCATCTACATGGGTATCCATGATATGGGGCGGCAAGCTCTCAACGTGTTCCGGATGAAGCTGATGGGGGCAGAGGTTCGTCAGGTGGAGGCGGGAACAGGAACGCTCAAGGATGCCACTTCGGAGGCGATTCGAGACTGGGTGACCAATGTAGAGAATACTCACTATATTCTTGGCTCCGTGGCAGGCCCTCATCCATACCCACTGATGGTGCGTGACTTCCAGGCTGTGATTGGGCAGGAAACTCGCGCTCAGTGTCAAGAGAAATGGGGGGGACTGCCAGATATTCTTCTGGCTTGCGTAGGAGGTGGTTCCAATGCAATGGGGCTTTTCCACGAGTTTGTGGATGAACCAACCGTGCGGTTAATTGGAGTTGAGGCAGCAGGTGAAGGAGTTAACTCTGGGAAGCATGCGGCTACCTTGACACAAGGTCGAGTCGGAGTTTTACACGGTGCCATGAGCTACTTACTCCAGGATGAGGACGGTCAGGTTGTTGAACCACATTCGATTAGCGCTGGATTAGATTATCCGGGTGTTGGCCCTGAACACAGTTATTTGAAAGACATTGGTCGTGTTGAGTACTACAGCCTAACTGATCAGCAAGCTTTAGAAGGATTTAAGCGACTTTCTCAATTGGAAGGGATTATTCCAGCGTTAGAAACTGCTCATGCGATCGCCTATCTAGAAACGCTCTGCCCACAACTGAGCGGCAGTCCACGCCTTGTAATTAGCTGCTCCGGGCGTGGTGACAAGGATGTACAAACCGTTGCCAAATTTTTGACGTAAATCTAGGAAGACTAAGCAGGACTGGGTAGCGTTACTTAATCCCCGTACAAAGCACTCAAACTCGTCCGCAAACGCTTTTTATACTTATGATTGTCACTCAAGCACCTGTTAAAAACATTACATTAACCCCCGATTCTTCGCTCTGGCCTGCTTTATTGCAACAATTGCTAGACCGTCAATCGCTGTCAGTTACCCAAGCTGCCGATCTAATGCGGGGTTGGTTAACAGAAACAATTCCCCCAGAGCTGTCGGGCGCAATTTTAGCGGCGATTCAGGCCAAAGGCGTGTCCGCAGAAGAGTTAGTTGGCATGGCTCGGGTTTTGCAATCCCAGTCCTTACAACCAGGGACTGGTGCGGCAACCACGGGTACGTTTTCCCTGATTGATACCTGTAGAACTGGAGGAGATGGAAAGTCAACCTTCAATATTTCCACGGCTGTCGCCTTCGTTGCTGCCGCTGCCGGGGTGAAAGTTGCGAAGCATGGCAATCGGTCGGCATCCAGTCAAGTCGGATCGGCAGATGTTTTGGAAGCTTTGGGACTGAATCTCAACGCGAGCGCCCAGAAGGTTCGAGCAGCCCTTCGCGAGGTCGTTCATCAGTCATTATTACTTTCTTTGCGATTTCTCGCTAATCCCAAAAAAATGAGAGCTATTCCCCACGGATTGCTACAGTTCTAAGCCAGTACTACGCTTTTTAGGCTTGCCGTAAGTTTGAATATTTCGTGTGATAGAAGGAGGTCTAGGTGGTTTCTTGGCTTCCTGTTCAACTAAGAGTAATTCAGCATCACGGTCTGGCTCATAGCTCACACCTCGGTACTTCTGGATGCCAGGGAAAGTATACGCCTTACCCAGCTTAGTCCCAGAGAAAGTAATTCCATCCATAGAGTAAGTCAGCCCCTG
>JGI12467J12023_1004320_pt1 | contig 14537 bp, 11 predicted proteins | sample SoiCrureplicCD5C_FD_12023 | JGI IMG/M metagenome (IMG submission 12023)
AGGCAACGATCCGACTTTTCCGACTTTATGCTCCGACTTTTCCGACTTGCTTTAGGCCGATAACCCAAACATACTATTGAATAGCATGCACCAAAAGAGATAGAACAGTACCAGTCATGCTGTTGATCTGCTCTATAGATAGATAGTAAAACCAGGGCGTCCGACTTTTCCGACTTTATGATCCGACTTTTCCGACTTTATGATCCGACTTTTCCGACTTGCTTTATCGGGATTATAGACACATACTATTGAATAGCATCCACCAAAAGACAGAAAAAGGTAGCGCTCGAGCTGTTTACCTGCTCAATCTAAAGGTAGAGGCTAGCACCAGTCAGGTTATATATCTGCTCTACAGGATGCAGGTAGCAGTGATCTTACCTAGTAAGCAGTTCTTGGAGAGAACTTTCTTAACCAGCCAATCGATGGGTTTGCTCAATGAGCTGACCTAAATCTAATTTTTTAAGCTGAGTTCCTCGCTGCAGAGCATACAAACTCCCCAAATTGCAGCTCAAATTCTAGGGAAATTTATAGCCTTTAGAAGGATAAATTGTTTCATTTATGAACCCGTTAATAGTGCCTGGAAAATTAGATTCTTTAAGTCTGATAGCTCAGTATGTCCTCGCGGCAGCAGCGGAGGCTGAGCTGGAAAAAAAAGCATCTTACGGGCTGCGCCTAGCAGTCGATGAAATTGCCACAAATATCATCATTCACGGTTATGAAGAATCGGGCCGTGAGGGGAATTTGGAGTTATGCGCCGAACTCAGCGATCGAAATTTGACAATTGTTATTGAGGATACAGCAGTCATTTACGATCCCATCGAGCAAGCGCTACCTAGTGATTTGGATAAACACATGCACGAAAAAGGTATTGGAGGGCTAGGAGTTTATTTGGCTATTCAAGGCGTAGATAAATTTTCTTACGAGCGGGTAGAAAATCGCAATCGCAATGTATTTACGGTCGAGCGGAAAGGTAATAGATAGGAGAGGGCACCCAGGGGATTAAAGCGCCCTAATTTCAAACTAGAGAAGGCATACTGCTTTTTGATTTAGCGACGTATAAAAACAGGAGTACAACTGTGGGTTCTTACCTTAAACAGACTAATCCAGACAATTTACAGAGTTCTCTTTTGCCGTCAGTTAATTTAGACTTAACGAGCCAAGTAGGCAACGCTGACATTCATCTCAAGAACCCAAAGTTACCCTTAAAATTGGGAAGATCTGTGAAGTTTCCCTTCAGTTTGAAGTTAGGCTTAGCGCTTTCCGTCCTGTCTGTTGGGGTTGCTACCACAAGTATTTTTTGGCTCCAATCAAGCATCCAGCGAAATTTGCTAAAAAACCAGGCTAAGGAATTAAAACAAATTGGCATCAAGGAATCTTCATCTTTTTCTAGCAAAGATATAGCAGAAATTAAGAACCTAGCCGCTCAAATTAATTCACAGAGTCTAAAACTATCCCAGCAAGAATTAACTTTGGTAACAGAAAATACTGAGTTTCCTGGGTTATCCAAAGAGGTGCATGACAAGATTGTAGCTTCAAAAAGGTATCAAAATCTGGCTCGCAAGTTAGGAGAGATTACGAATTACAGTCGGAGAGACGAGTCATCTGACATCTACATCAGGGCATCCTATCTAATCACCACAGTCCCTGAGTTTCCTGACCGCAAAATTGTGAGACTGCTGGCTAGCGATAAAGGGTATCGCTATGAAGGTAATTCGCCAAAAATTAATAATGATTATGTTGGGTACTATTATTCCCCAGGTTCTCTGTCTATCCGCCCAGCTTTCGACGGTCAGCCCCAAGTAGACACTGAGTATTATTATGAGTATAAGAACAGACAAGTTGCCTACATTTCAACCGCCGTTCCCCTGAAAGATGATAAAGGTAAAGTTGTTGCAGTCCTCAACTTAGATGTCGATGTTAGTAGCCTAGCCATAGAAGTTGATAGCATCAAATGGACTTCCTTGCAAATTATTGGCAGTAGCTTATTCATTTCTTTGCTAGCAGGATCCCTGATCAGCAACTGGTTAGTGAGACCGATTCGGAAGCTGTACCAGGCATCAGAAAAGATTCGCAACCATAATTTTGATGTAGCTGTAGAAGTCAAAAGCCACGATGAGTTTCAACAACTGGCTGAGGCTTTTAATGCTATGGTTGCAGAGGTAAGTCGATACACTAACAACCTGGAATCTCTCGTAGAAGTACGAACCGATCTACTGAACAAGGCTAAAAACGAATTAGAAACCGATATCGAAAAAGGGCAAAAGCTGCAAATAAACTTTTTGCCCAACCCCATTTTAACCGTACAAAATTGGGAAATCTGTGCGGCGTTTCAACCAGCAAAAAAAGTTGCCGGCGACTTTTATGATGTTTTTCCACTTCCTAATGGCAGTATAGCATTAGTGATTGCAGATGTTTGCGACAAAGGCGTTGGGGCAGCCATGTTTATGGGGCTATTTCGTAGCTTTATTCGGCTGTTCTCTGGAGGAACAAATTTTAAGTTTTCCGATCGAGAAGCAACGGATAGCACAGCCGGAATGGAATTAGAATTTGACTTCTATCAAAGGCAAGCTCTCCAGGCAATTGAGATTACCAACAACTACATTAGTGAAGAACATGGTGAAACCGGTATGTTTGCCACAATGTTCTTCGGGGTACTCAATCCAGAAACAGGTTTATTAACCTATATTAACGGCGGGCATGAATCACCTTTAATTATCAATGCTTCTGGGATCAAGACTGCCCTCAAATCTACAGGCCCCGCCGTAGGAATGATGCCAAATATGAAGTTTAAAATTAAGCAGGTTCAGCTCGAACCGGGAGATATTCTATTTGGTTACACGGATGGTCTTACTGATGCCCGCAGCCCCAACAAGGAATTTTTCACAGAAAAGCGAGTGCTTTCACTCGTAAATCAGCCTTATTCCTCAGCATCCGAATTACTAGAACGTATGAAAACCGATGTGTTTACCCATATAGACTCTGCACCGCAGTTTGATGACATTACCTTGCTAGCAGTGCGACGGAAAATCCCCGGCACATCCTAATTCAATTTTAGGAAACTGGGTTTTCAGTTCTACTGAAAGTATTGGTTCTTTATTCACCACTAAGGAGTTACTAATGACTCGAGTCAACTACTATAAAGGTTTGACAGCAGACTATTCAAAACCTGGATTGGTTTCGGACGAACTTAAGCACACAATGATTGAGTTAGCCGAGAAAATTGTGGCAATGAAGGAAGAAAAATTGCCCGAAATTAGCTCAGATTATACCCTCGAACAAATCGAAAAAGAAAATCAGGAATGGTGGCCGACTCACTGCGAGGCATTAAGACAATGCCGGGGTGACATCTTAACAGGTGAATATCGCGACGATTTGGTTTACTTATGCCAAGACGGCCCCTATCGCGGTTTAGACGAACAAAAAGAACGCGAGAAACACTGGTGGGCTTTAATTGCACAGCCCGGGGTGACAATGTGCTGGCCGATTGTGATGTTTTTTGGCGAACACACTTACTTTGAGTGGAAGTGTGTGGACGACGAAACTAACGAAACCCTCGCCAAAGGAAATGTCACTTGGGTGCGGCGCGGCCACCGAGGAGCCTGCTACCTCAAAACCGAACAATTGACTTTCTACCGAGATGTTTTTGCCCCTGATTCACTTTTAAAGCTAATCAAGGCCTAAATACCTCCTATTGTCTGGTGGCGAGAGGTAGAAATTTCGTCAGAGGAATCTATCTCAGAAGACAATCATCAAAAAACAGTTTACAATAGCAAGGATTTTGTAGGTATGGCAACTGAAAGCAAGGGCAAAATTGGTGTTCTGATCGAAGAACATTTTGATCCTACTGAATATCGGGAATTCAATGATTTTTTTCCGAAACACGGTTATGAAGTCGAGTACATTTCTCACTTGTGGGGAAATCAACAATTAACTTTCGGATCGAACCCAGAAAATGATAAAGTTGAATATCATGTGACTGTCGCTACAGAAGTCAAAGATATCGATCCTTCTGCCTACAAAGGCATCATTGCAATTGGGGCTTATGCTACCGATCGCCTGAGATATCAGGCGAAAGTCAAAAAAGGCCAAAAAAACCAAGCGCCAGCGGTAGAATTTCTCAGAAAATCCATGCAAACCGAAAGTGTAAAGCTGGGAACAATCTGTCACAGTTTGTGGCTTTTCTGCGCCGACTCAGACTTACTGAAAGGGCGGAAAGTGACCTGCGCTCACAACATCATTTGCGATGTGGAGAATGCAGGCGCAGAAGTTGTCTACGACGAAGAAAATGAAATCACCGTTGACTTGGTGGTAGATGGCAACTTGATTACAGGGAAGCATCCCGGCGTTGTAGAGGAATTCATGGAGGCTTTTTTGAAAGAGATCGAGAACAAGTAAAAACACAGACGAGTAGGCCGAAACATTCTAATCAATTAGCAGAGAAAAGATAATGGAACGGATGAATTTTTCCTTCTCCGACATGATCGGAGGCTATGTTACCCAGTTCAACCGTAGCGATAAAAGCTTCGGCATCAAGACATCAGACGGTCGCGAATATACTGCGTACCTGACACCAACTACTTTCGGCCGCATTACCCAAAACCTAGAAGAACCTTACCTAAGCGCCACCGAACGGTTTGCAGAACTGCTGTACCCCGGCCAGCACGTCTTTGCTTATGGTGTCTTTTACCCTCAAGGCGAAGGACACAAATTTGAAGCCAAATCTTTAGTTTTTGCTGGCGAAGGGTCGCAACAATATCGCCACGAAGAACCGGACTGGTGGATTAAGCAAGTCCGATCGATCGCTGACTGCTACCTGAAATGGCAATTTGGCTACCCCAAGCAGCCAATTGACTATAAGGAATATCGGACGATGCTGAATCTGTCCGGGAGCAAAAAGCAAGACGACTACTTGCAAGAAACTGACACGGTTTCCCGCTTGGTTTATGGGTTTGCTTCAGCTTTTTTAATGACAGGCGAAGACCGCTTTTTAGAAGCCGCTGAAAAAGGTACTGAATACCTGCGCGATCACATGAGGTTTTACGACCCCGATGAAAACCTGATTTACTGGTATCACGGGGTACGGGTCAAAGGACAGCGGGAACAAAAACTTCTCACTTCTGAGTTTAGCGACGACTACGATTGCATCCCCGCTTACGAACAAATTTACGCTCTTGCCGGCCCGATTCAAACTTACCGAATTACTGGCGACCCGCGCATCCTTAAAGATGCCGAAATGACCGTAGATTTGTTTGACAAGTTCTTCATCGATAAAGAAAAAGGCGGTTATTTCTCCCACATCGATGCCCTTACCCTCGATGCCCGCGCCGAGTCCCTAGGTCGCAACCGCGCTCGCAAAAATTGGAACTCAGTCGGCGACCACGCACCTGCGTATTTAATTAACCTGTATCTGGCAACAGGCGACCAGAAATACGCCGACTTTTTAGAGGACACTTTTGACACGATCGCCAAGTATTTCCCTGAGTACGAAACCAGCCCGTTTGTTCAGGAAAAGTTCAATGAAGATTGGAGTCCTGACAAAATCTGGGGCTGGCAGCAAGACCGGGCTGTTGTCGGTCACAACCTGAAGATTGCGTGGAATTTGATGCGGATGCAATCGCTTAAAGCCAAAGATAATTACAAAGAATTGGCTGAAAAGATTGCGGCTCTCATGCCCGATGTGGGGAGCGATCGCCAACGCGGCGGCTGGTACGATGTCGTCGAACGTATGCTCCAACCAGGTGAAGAACAGCACAGATTTGTCTGGCACGATCGCAAAGCTTGGTGGCAGCAAGAACAAGCAATTTTAGCTTACTTAATCCTCAACGGCCTCACTCAAAACCCAGAATACTTGCGCCACGCTCGTGAAGCCGCGGCCTTCTACAGTGCCTTCTTCCTGGATCATGACGACGGTGCTATTTACTTCAATACTTTAGCCAACGGACTGCCGTACTTGCTGGGAAATGAGCGCTTCAAAGGCTCTCACTCCATGTCTGGCTATCACTCCACCGAACTGTGCTATCTCTCTGCGGTTTACACCAACCTGCTGATTACTAAGCAGCCGATGGATTTCTACTTCAAGCCAATGCCGGGAGGATTCAAAGACAATATCCTGCGAGTTTCACCTGATATTTTGCCCCCCGGTAGTATCAAAATCGCTGCTTGTGAAATCGACGGAGAACCCTACACCAACTTCGACGCAGATAACTTAACTGTTAAGTTGCCGGATAGCAAAGAGCGGGTGAAAGTCAAAGTGCAGATTGTCCCGGTATAGTCAGCAGTTTGTTACCTAAAGTGAGAAGGAATGCAGCCTGAATTGCTAGTTTTATAATTAACAAGTATAGGCTGCTTCCTCTTTCTGTCAGGGGATAATCGTTTTCTTCCTACCTGGGAAGAATCTCCCAATTCTAATTTAGTTGCAAAGAGGTTTACCGTGGATATTGCTATTAGTAAAACAGCAGAAATAACAGTGGTAAAGTTGGAGGGAGATATCGATGCTAGTAGCGCACTAGGAGTTCAAGAAAAGGTGCTGACGCTGGTAGAACAGGGGAGTAAAATTCTCTTAGATCTGACTCTAGTCCCCTATATGTCTAGTGCTGGCTTACGGATGCTGCTGTCACTTTATCGGCACGTATCCGCTAAAGAAGGCAAACTTGTATTGGTGGGGGTTGCTGAGGAAATTAAAGATACAATGGAAGTAACTGGATTTCTCAGCTTTTTTACAACTTGCGACACGTTAGATTCAGGAATAGTGGCGCTGAACTCAGCCTAAAAATTAATCAAATTAAGTCAATCTTTGGTTTGTGTAAAGTTCGATCGCTGTTCAGAATTTTCAATTAGTAGGACAGGTAATGGAACGAATAGACATTCACCCCACTCACAAACACGGCGATTTTAAACTGCGTGTAGGTCGCCCGATGCCTTTCGGAGCAAGTCTAGTGCCCGGAGGAGTTAATTTCTCGGTATTTTCCAGCTATGCCACATCCTGCACGCTAGTGCTATTTAAAAGACACGCTAAAGAACCGATGGCGGAAATTCCTTTTCCCGATGAGTTCCGAATTGGCAATGTCTTTACCATGACTGTATTCGAGATCGATTACGAAAATATCGAATACGGCTACCGCATGGACGGGCCTTTCAATCCAGATGCAGGTCATAGATTTGACAAAAACAAAATTCTCCTAGATCCCTATGCCAAAATTATTGGCGGTCGAGATGTTTGGGGCGTAACGCCGGATTGGAATGATATTTATCAACACCGATCGCGCATTAGTTTTGACGACTTTGATTGGGAAAATGACCGACCTCTGGGAATTCCGCCGGAGGATCAAGTTATCTATGAAATGCACGTCCGCAGTTTTACCCGCCATCCTTCCTCCGGCGTGAAACATCCGGGAACTTTTGCAGGCATCCGCGAAAAAATTTCCTACTTTAAAGAGTTGGGAGTCAATGCGATCGAACTCATGCCAATTTATGAGTTTGACGAATTTGAACATTCTCGCCCCAGCCCGATCACGGGGGAATTGCTGGTAAATTATTGGGGATACAGTACCGTTGGTTTCTTTGCGCCCAAGGCTGGCTATGCGGCAACTGGCAAACTAGGAATGCAGGTGGATGAGGTCAAAGCACTCGTCAAAGAACTGCACAAAAATGGCCTTGAAGTCATTTTGGATGTCGTCTTTAACCACACAGCAGAAGGAGACCAACGCGGCCCGACAATCTCATTCCGGGGGCTGGACAATAAAACATACTATATGTTAACCCCGGAAGGTTATTACTTTAACTTCAGCGGTTGCGGCAATACGCTCAATTGTAATAACCCGATCGTCCGCAATATTGTGTTGGATTGCTTGCGCTACTGGGCGAGTGAATATCACATTGACGGCTTCCGATTTGACTTAGCAGCTATTTTAGGTCGCGATGCTTTGGGCTATCCGCTATCTAATCCGCCATTGCTGGAAACACTGGCATTTGACCCAATTTTAGCGAAGTGCAAACTCATTGCTGAAGCTTGGGATGCGGGTGGTTTGTATCAGGTTGGTTCCTTCCCCGCTTACGGACGTTGGGCGGAGTGGAATGGCAAATACCGCGACAATATTCGCAAGTTTTTGAAAGGAGATGCCACGGTCGGAGATGCGGCACAATGCTTCCAAGGTTCACCCAATCTCTACGCTCATCAAGGCCGCGGCCCGGCTACTTCAATTAATTTCATTACGGCGCATGACGGTTTTACCTTAGCTGATCTGGTGTCTTATAACGACAAACATAATGAAGCTAACGGGGAAAATAATAACGACGGCGGCAATGATAATGACAGTTGGAATTGCGGCGCAGAAGGGTGGACGGACGATTCGGGCATTAATGCTTTGCGATCGCGCCAAATGCGAAATGCGATCGCGATGCTGATGGTCAGCCAAGGCGTGCCGATGCTCCTCATGGGTGATGAAGTCGGCCGCAGTCAAAATGGCAACAACAATACCTACTGCCACGACAACGAACTCAATTGGCTGAATTGGGATTTATTAAAAACCAACGCCAGTCTATTTCGCTTCGTCAAAAACAGCATTGCCTTCCGCAACGCTCACCCCGTACTGAGAAATAAATATCACTTCCAGAACCGGGACTATGTGGGCAGTGGCTATGCAGATATCACTTGGCACGGCACCCAAGCGTGGAACGCCGACTGGTCGCCTAGCAGCCGCACCATAGCGTTCATGCTTTGTGGCAAACACGCCAAAGCAGGAAGCGTTGAAGATAACTACATTTATGTAGCGATCAATATGCACTGGGAGGCGCACTGGTTTGAAATTCCCGGTTTGCCGGAACAGTTGCGATGGCACGTTTCTGTGAATACCGGCTGCACGTCTCCCGATGATATTTGGGAACCGGGAACGGAAGCCAAATTAGAAAACCAGCACGGTATTCTGCTGGGCGATCGCTCGATCGTCATCTTAGTCGGCAAGTAATCTCATCATCAACTTAATCCCACTCACAAACATCTTCAAAAGGACAAAAAATTATGGCTTTCACTGCAACTCTAGAATCATCAGGTCATGCTGCCAAAATTACATTGACTGGCGAATTAGACGCAAATTCGGCACCGATATTCAGAGAAGAGATTGAGAAAGCGGCCCTCACCAAGCCCAAACATTTAGTGCTGATGCTCAAAGAGTTAGACTATATGGCGAGTGCGGGTCTGCGAGTCCTGATCTTCGCCAAACAAAAAATGGGAGTTGATGTCGATATTTACGTCGTTGGTGCTCAAGAAATGATACTTGATACTTTGGAAAAAACCGGATTTATTCAAGGTGTCATTGCCGTTGACGATTACGATTCTATCGAAGTCGAAAGCGCCTGATAGCCTTAGTAAAGAAGATTAGGACTTACGCACATACTATACTTGTAGGGTTCTTTGCACACCGCACTTTACCACTACATATAGTGTAAAAATAGAAAGAATGCAGCGTAAGTCCTGAAGATTTTAGATTTTAGAAGGACAAGCTGCCTCCTAAAATCTAAATTCTGTGTCAGAGCCATCTAAGGTAGGTTTCACCACCTCACTACTCAAGTTACTAGCTCCCTAACCATCAAGTACAGATATAAGAGATGCGAAAAGCATATTTTCTCAAAAAAATTCCTGGAATCAGTAAGCTTTTTTTGATGGTTTTTGCAGTTTGTGTTTGCACAATATTGAGCAGTCAAGTCTTTGCTCAGGTTCCATCAAACAAGCAACAGGATAGTAATGCCAATCTGCCATTAGTTGTAGCCAATCGATTTGAAATCAAACCCGAACAGCGCGATTTATTTCTGAAATTATCAACGGCAGCTCTCGCTCCTACGCGAGCTGAACCAGGCTGTATCAGCTACGGATTTTATGAGGAACCAACAGCACAAAATTCTTTTATCTACTATGAAGAGTGGAAAGATCGCAGAGCTTTAATCGAACATTTGCAGAAACCTTATGTTCAACCATTGCTGGCCAAGTTTTCAGAAATCCTTAAGGGTCCTCTAGTTGTTAGAGTTTATACTACTAACAGTGTTGCTAATGAGTTGCCTAAATAAATAGTAAGGAACCTTTTGCAAAATCTTAAACCCTAGTCTTAGGGCGTTAGATAGATTACTTGGAAATGCCTGCGTAGTAAAGTTTAATTAGGAAAGTAAAGCCTCATGGAAAATTACAAAAATGCCGTTTTGGATGATTTAGAGCTGCAAGAAGGACTGAATAAAATTAACCCTAAATTTGGTGATTTTGTGACAAGAGTGGCTGGAGAAGCTTGGGGGTTGCCGCTCATCGATCAAAAGACTAAAGCTCTGATTACTATTGCTGTAGATGTAGTGAATCAGGAGCAAGTAGGCCCTGGGAGCCCTTTTGGAGCTCATGTCTTTATGGCCCTCAAGCAAGGAGCAACTCGTGAAGAGATTGAAGAATTACTACTGTTTATGTGCGTCTATGCTGGCTTCAATAAAGCAGCCGGTTGCTTTGGGGTGTTGAATGAGATATTTGCTCAAATGCCATCGGCTCAGTAGCGAACTTATCAACCAGTCTTGGACGCACTCCGACGCCTAGAAACCGAGTTTTTTGCCAAATCTGCGGGTCGCAACCAAGTATTATCCGAAAAAACCCGGTTACTGACTACTCGTGTGTCAGTCCTATCAACTTCTGAAATGCATAATTAGCAGGACTTACTTACGCAAAACCTATATGTCATGAGTCAAGTGAAACGTAGTGCCAGAAAGCATAGGGCGAGATTCTGCGCTTCCCTCAGCATGACAGTATTAGTTTGAAATGCGTAAGTCCTAATTAGAACCGACGTAAAATTTTTTGGTGAATTAAGCAATCATGTTAGAAATCGAACAAGATGACACTCGGAAAGCTAGCCACGCTGGTCACGACCACACTGAGGACAATACTCAGAATACTAGCACCACTACTGACAAACTACCCCCAGGATTTAGCTGGCCTAGTTTCTCTAAAGAGGACAGATATAACCCCAATGCACCCTACAATCAAGCTCCTCAATTCCAATGGCCTAAAAATATTGGATTGCCAATTCCCAAAAACTTCTCTTACTCGAATATTTTAAAGGAACCTAGTGGCGATCCTAACGGGGCAAACTTATCGTTTTATACGGGATTGCAACAGGAAACTAGCCCTGGTTCAAATCAGTGGGACTCTTTTCCTGCCGGCGAAGCGCAGCAATTTTTAACTACCAGCATCAGCAACGCTGCTTTACAAGGATTAAATCCCCAAACTCAACAAGGTCTGCCCGTTGATTTAACGGCTATTTCAACTTCATCTCAGGATCGGCCTTACACGCTGGCTTTGACTGTCACCCCCTACAATACTGGTCCGATTCCTCACACTCACTGGGCTGAAGATGAATGGTTCATTTTATTGCAAGGGGAAATGGATGCTTGGTTACCCCTTGCTAATAACACTCCCTATAAAATCGGCGAAATTCCCGGGCAAAATGGTATTCCTAAAATTGAAGACTACTACTATGTACACATGACTCCTGGGCAAGTTGGCTTTTTGCCTGCCGGATACACCCACAACTACAGAAATACAAGCCCTACTAAAGAACCTCTGACTTTTTTAACGATTTGGTCGAGGCAGGATCAAAATGCGACACCGGGAGGTATTGAGGAATTTTTTGTCCAAAATGGTATTGGCATCTTTGCTGATACTGCCAATGACGCTGCTGGGATTGGCTCACTCTATAATAAAAATCCTGGTTCACAAGCGTCTATTGACAACCAGCAAAGATTGACAGATGCTTTCAACCGCTTCCCCAATTACTATGTTTCGCTGAGCCAGAATTTTGGAAGTTATTTAGCGGATGGAGGCAATTGGAACCCAGCCATTCCCGAAGATACTCAAGCTATCCCCAGTCCCCCCCCAACTGGACCCTTTGCCCCACCAGCGCCCAATGCTCCCAGTAATTCAATTAATTTTAATATTCCTCTCGATCCAGCACCAATCAAGCGATTGAGTATTAATACGGGAGCCGCTAATTCTCAGCAATTGCTAAGTTTAGTCAGCAATTACGATCAAAATACTGAACAACAGCAGGGTAATTACTCGACCGATTTTTACCGAGATCCGAACAATCCTCAAAATTTGCTCTTGATTGAAAAATGGTACAAGTATTCAGACTTGGATCAGTATCAACAATCAGATAGTTACAAGCAATTTGAAGAGGGACTAAAGTCAATAGGAGCTGGAGTTAATACTCCTACAATCGATATAATCGAAACTGACAGTCAAGCCAACAGTCAGAAAATTTTAATTGGCACATTTAAAGCCAAGGCAGGGACTCGCGATCAAATAAGATCTCTGGTAGAGGAGCAGACAAAAAGAACTAAAGAAGCCGAACCGAATAATCTCGCTTTTGAGTTTTATGAAGATCCTTTGCAGCCCAACCAATACTTATTCTATGAAAAGTATGTTGATGGAGCAGCATTAACTGAGCACTTAGAGGCACAGTACACCAAAGATTTTCTTGCGAATTTTTCGCTGCTTTTGGAAGGCAATGGAATCTCAGATACAACCGTTTCTCAGGTGAGGATTGATTCGGTTCGTACATCGTCGGCTAGCGATCCGCTAACGGGTGTATACCAGGGTCAGAAAAACGGTGTAGATCTTCTCACCGGTCTGTTTAAAGAAACACCAGAGCTATCTGTCTCTTTAAATGCCAGTAATGGGATTGTAGCTGTCAATAACAAATCCAATACGCCCGGTGTAGGGATTAATCTTTTGTTCGCGGCTGGAAAACCGAGCAATCAACCTGTTGAATATGGCATCTTTGCTGTTGATGATGCTAATAATCGGGTGAATGGTCTTCTGCCAACCGATAGCGGATACTTAGAAGCAGTGCGGAAACGAGCGATGGTTTTATTCAATACCACTGCTAATAATTCTCCCAGTGCTGCTAATACATCCCGAAACATTCCTGTTGAAACCACGGACAAATTAGCTATCTATCAAATTGGTGGCGGGTCAATTTTTGATGCTAATCCTGCTATCAAGTTCTCATTCCAAGACCCTCAGTTTTCTGCACAGCCAAGTGCCGATGCTCTGTCTTTTCAGTTTTCTGACGGTTCGGGAGGGGCGATCGCATTAAATGGGCCTGTAGAGAGCTTTGACGATATAATTGGCAATCGCCAGACTAAGGGTCGCAATGTTCTGGATACTTCCACAATTGTCGATCGCAAAATCAAAGCAGACATCGACATAACTAAAAGTCCCCAGCCTAATGGTTTGACCCATCGGATTGGACTTTACGAAGTCCTCAACAAGAAAGGTGATGTCAAAGATCCGTTAACGGGTGAAATTGTGACGGCAGAAAACCCAAATTACCCGAATGTTGTTCTATCTAAGTCAAAGAAAATTGAGCTTGAGACGAGTGCTTTAAATCAAGGTCAACTGAGTAATTCTGGAACCTATGTGTTGGATAGCGGGAAGTTGTACGCGCCGTATATGACAACTTTCGATTCGCAACAGCGATCGTCAGCGACTTATTTTGCTTATAAGGAAGCTAATCTCGATCGCTCAAGCCATATTATTTCCCTAGGAACTAATCGTTTTGGCCTGGAAGATTCCCCCAGTGCTGTTGCTAAAGGTGACTTTAACGACATCACAATCAGTATGAAATTTAATTTTGTCGATCCACCTTTTGCGATATAATAGACAGGATAAATTTCTGCTAAAGATTGGTTTTACTTAATTTTTGGATAGCCCAACCTCGCGCTTCTGCTTTGAGATAAAAGTGTGAGGTTGGTCATCCCAATAATCGCTCTCTGAGATTTAAATTCTGGGTAGTGGTCAAGAAGTAATGATGGTAAAATAGTAGCCTCGATAAGTTTTTTGTAAACTATGCCGAATTGTCCCCTTTGCTCTTCTTCCCGAACCGTGAAAAACGGTCACATTCACACAGGAAAACAAAGATTCAAATGTTAGGACTGTGGTCTGCAATTTGTCGAGAATCCAGACAAGAAGGTGATCGACCCAGCCACGAAAGAACTAATCGACCGATTATTGCTAGAACGCCTCTCTCTTGCCGGCATCGCCCGTGCAGTCAAGGTTTCGGAGCAATGGCTCCAAGATTATGTTAACCGGAAATACGCCCGAGTGCCCCGAACCGTACAGGTGTCATCAAAAAAAAAGGGAAAGCTAGCGATTCAATGTGATGAATTATGGTCGTTTGTAGACCATAAAAGCAATAAACAGTGGGTATGGTTAGCCTTAGACGTTAAGACCCGTGAAATTGTCGGGGTTTACATTGGGGCCAGAGACTCGGCCGCCGCGAGTGAATTATGGAAATCCTTACCGCCAGTCTATCGACAATGTGCTGTCGCCTACACGGATTTCTGGGGGGCTTACTCGAAGGTGTTACCGAGTAAGCGACATCAGGCGGCCGGGAAAGAGACGGGTAAAACCAGTTATATCGAGCGCTTCAATAACACTCTCCGACAACGGGTGTCTCGTTTGGTACGAAAGACCTTATCTTTTTCCAAGTCGTTAAATAATCACATCGGTG
>JGI12467J12023_1072494_pt1 | contig 14318 bp, 13 predicted proteins | sample SoiCrureplicCD5C_FD_12023 | JGI IMG/M metagenome (IMG submission 12023)
CGCAAGCTGTGCGAGTTCGAGTCTCGCCGTCGGCACCAAGTAGTGGGGGCAGCAGGCCCTGTCTGCTGTTTGTGACGATAATTAAATTTGGCGGCGGATAATGGAAAACTACTTTCCAATCCTGATGTTCGTCTTGGTGGGTGTGGCGGTTGGTGTCGTGCCGGTTGCCTTGGGTTATATCCTTGCGCCAAGTCGTCCAGATCCTGAAAAGCTTTCTCCTTACGAGTGTGGTTTTGAGGCGTTCGAAGACGCGCGCATGAAATTTGACGTGCGCTACTACCTCGTTGCCATCTTGTTCATCCTATTCGATCTGGAAATCGCCTTTCTGTTCCCATGGGCAACCATATTCAAGGATATCGTTGCTACCGAATCGATCAAGCTGTTCGGTTTCGTGGAAATGCTGATTTTTATCGCCATTCTGGTCATCGGCTATATCTATGCCTGGGCCAAGGGCGCCCTGGAGTGGGAGTGAGCTGAGTCATGAGTATTGAAGGTGTTCTCCAGGAAGGGTTTGTTACCACTACGGCGGACAAGCTCATCAATTACATGCGGACTGGTTCGCTGTGGCCGATGACCTTTGGCCTGGCTTGCTGTGCTGTTGAGATGATTCACGCCGGATGCTCACGCTACGACTTGGATCGCTTCGGTGTGGTGTTTCGGCCCAGTCCGCGGCAATCTGATGTGATGATCGTTGCCGGTACGCTCACCAACAAAATGGCTCCTGCGCTGCGCAAGGTCTATGACCAGATGGCCGAGCCTCGTTGGGTTATTTCCATGGGTTCCTGTGCCAATGGTGGTGGCTATTACCACTATTCGTACTCTGTGGTGCGTGGTTGCGACCGTATTGTGCCGGTCGATATCTATGTCCCTGGTTGCCCGCCCACTGCGGAGGCTCTCTTGTACGGCATCATCCAGTTGCAGAACAAGATTCGCCGCACCAACACCATTGCCCGTTAATTGCCAAGGCTGATCGACTATGTCCGCCAAGCTGGAAACGCTTAGCCAAAATCTGCAGAAAGTCTTCGGTGAGAAGATCAGGTCTCTGAAGCTCGCTTTGGGCGAGGTGACCATAGAGGTTTCTGCAGCTGATTATCTAGAAGTGATGAAGGGGCTCAGGGATGATCCTGAGTTGGCTTTCGAGGAACTCATTGACCTCTGTGGAGTTGATTACTCCACCTATGGTGATGGTGTCTGGGAGGGCAAGCGCTTCGCTGTTGTGACTCACCTGTTGTCGGTGGCTCGTAACTGGCGTCTCCGGGTTCGGGTGTTTGCCGAAGATGACGAGTTTCCCTCTGTGGATTCGGTTATCGGTATCTGGAATGTTGCAAACTGGTTCGAACGGGAAGCCTTCGATCTCTACGGTATTGCATTCCCAGGGCATCCAGATTTGCGGCGCATTCTTACCGACTATGGCTTTGTCGGCCACCCGTTCCGCAAGGACTTCCCTGTTACCGGCTATGTGGAAATGCGCTATGACCCGGATCAGGCTCGGGTGATCTACCAGCCTGTCACCATCGAGCCACGCGAAAATACGCCGCGCATTGTGCGCGAAGATACTTACGGGGATGCTGCCCATGGCTGATATCCGCAATTTCACGCTGAACTTCGGTCCTCAGCACCCTGCAGCCCACGGCGTTCTGCGCTTGGTTCTCGAACTGGATGGTGAAGTCGTCCAGCGTGCTGACCCCCATATCGGCCTGCTCCACCGCGCCACCGAAAAGCTGGCTGAAACCCGCACCTGGGTTCAATCGGTTCCCTACATGGACCGTCTCGACTACGTATCCATGATGTGTAACGAGCATGCCTACTGTCTGGCGACGGAAAAGCTTCTTGGCATCGAAGTGCCGGAGCGGGGCAAGTACATTCGGACCATGTTCGACGAGGTAACCCGGATCCTTAACCACCTGCTGTGGATCGGCTGTCACGCCCTCGACGTCGGCGCCATGACCATGGCTCTTTACACCTTCCGTGAGCGTGAAGATCTCATGGATGTGTATGAGGCGGTATCCGGGGCACGCATGCATGCTGCCTACTATCGCCCCGGCGGCGTCTATCGGGATCTGCCGGATCGCATGCCTCAATACGAAGAGTCCGTCTGGAAGAATGCCAAGGCGGTCAGGGAGTTGAATGCCAACCGACAGGGTTCGGTGCTCGACTTCCTGGAAGACTTTACCGAGCGCTTCCCGACTTATCACGCCGAATATCACACGCTGCTGACCGACAACCGAATCTGGAAACAGCGGCTGGTTAACGTGGGTGTAGTCACCCCCGAGCGTGCCATGCAAATGGGTTTTACAGGCGCCATGCTTCGCGGATCCGGAATCGCCTGGGATTTGCGCAAGAAGCAACCCTATGCGGCCTATGACCAGGTTGAGTTCGACGTCCCGGTTGGCGTGAATGGCGATTGCTATGACCGATATCTGGTGCGTATGGAAGAGATGCTTCAGTCCAACCGCATCATCAAGCAGTGTATTGACTGGCTACGGAAAAATCCCGGTCCGGTCATCACTGACAATCACAAGGTTGCACCGCCCCCGCGGGAAAACATGAAGTCCAATATGGAAGAGCTGATTCACCACTTCAAGCTCTTTACCGAGGGCATCCATGTTCCGCCGGGCGAGGCCTATGCCGCAGTGGAACACCCCAAGGGCGAGTTCGGCATTTACTTCATCTCCGACGGTGCGAACAAGCCCTACCGAATGAAGATTCGTGCTCCGGGCTATGCCCACCTGTCCGGGATGGATGAAATGTCCCGTGGCCACATGATTGCCGACGTCGTCACGATTATCGGCTCCCAGGATATCGTTTTTGGCGAGATCGACCGCTGATGTTTTCCGCTGAAACCCTCCAGAAGTTCGAACGTGAAGTCGGCAAGTACCCAGCCGATCAAAAACAATCCGCCGTCATGGCTTGCCTGGCACATGCCCAGGAAGAGAAGGGCTGGTTGCCTCCCGAGGCAATCGAGGCCGTTGCCAATTATCTTGGCATGCCGCCCATCGCAGCCTACGAAGTGGCGAGCTTCTACAACATGTACGACCTGCAGTCGGTCGGAAAATACAAGATCACGGTGTGCACCAATTTGCCCTGTGCTCTTTCCGGTGGATACCACGCAGGCGAATACGTTAAGCAGAAGCTCGGCATCGGCTTTGGCGAGACCACGCCCGACGGCAAATTCACTTTGAAGGAAGGCGAGTGCATGGGGGCCTGCGGCGACGCACCCGTCATGCTGGTGAATAACCGCAAGATGTGCAGCCATATGCTGCCCGAGCAGATCGACAAGCTGCTGGAGGAGTGTAAATAATGGCAATGCTTGGATCGATCACACCGGTCCTGATGGCCGGCCTGGATGGCGATGCCTCCTGGCAGCTTAAGGATTACGTGGCCCGGGGTGGCTACGAGATGCTTCGCAAGATCCTGGAAAACAAGGTTTCCCAGGAAGAGGTCATCAGCGAGGTCAAGAAGTCCGTGCTGCGCGGCCGTGGCGGCGCCGGTTTCCCGACCGGCCTGAAGTGGTCTTTCATGCCCCGGTCTTTCCCCGGCGACAAGTACGTTGTTTGCAACTCGGACGAGGGTGAGCCTGGTACCTTTAAGGACCGGGATATCCTGCGCTATAACCCCCATGCGGTTATCGAGGGGATGGCTATTGCAGGTTACGCCATGGGCGCGAACCGTGGCTACAACTACATTCACGGCGAAATTTGGGAAATCTACAAGCGCTTCGAAGCGGCTTTGGATGAAGCCAGAGCGGCTGGCTTTATCGGCCAGAACATTCTTGGATCTGGCTTCAATTTCGAGCTGTTCGCCCACCACGGCTATGGCGCCTACATCTGTGGCGAAGAGACCGCATTGCTTGAGTCTATCGAAGGCAAGAAAGGACAGCCCCGGTTCAAGCCGCCTTTCCCGGCTTCCTTCGGTCTGTACGGCAAACCGACCACCATCAATAACACCGAGACGTTCGCTTCCATTCCCTTCATCCTGAAGATGGGCGGCGAGGAGTTTCTGAATCTGGGTAAGCCTAACAACGGCGGCACCAAGTTGTTCTCGGTGTCTGGTCACGTCAATCGGCCCGGAAACTACGAAATTCCTCTCGGCACCCCGTTCTCCAAGCTGCTGGAAATGTGTGGTGGCATGCGGGGAGGGCGGAAACTCAAGGCAGTCATCCCTGGCGGATCCTCTGCTCCGGTCATTCCAGCCGACATCATCATGGATTGCACGATGGACTATGACTCCATCAGCAAGGCCGGATCCATGCTGGGTTCGGGCGCCGTCATCGTGATGGATGAAACCGTGTGCATGGTGAAGGCCCTGGAGCGCTTGTCCTTCTTCTACTACGAAGAATCTTGCGGCCAGTGCACACCCTGCCGGGAAGGCACTTCCTGGATGTACAAGGTAGTTCATCGGATTGAGAACGGCCAGGGACGTCCTGAGGATATCGATCTCCTCAACGGTGTGCTGGGCAACATCATGGGCCGCACCATCTGTGCCCTTGGTGATGCGGCTGCGCTGCCGGTGCAGAGCTTCCTCAAGCACTTCAGAAGCGAATTTGAGCACCACATCGAACACAAAACCTGCCTCGTTCCTAAGGACGTGCAGTGGGCGGGCAGTGGTTTCCACAAGGTTCAGGCCTGACGGAAACCCCCCAAGCGAATAACGAAGAGACTGGCTACAAGGTAGCGACATGCTAGAAATCGAAATCGACGGCAAGAAGGCGCAAGTACCTGATGGCAGCACGGTAATGGACGCCGCCCAGCAGGTGGGCGTCTACATTCCGCATTTCTGCTATCACAAAAAACTTTCGATCGCTGCCAACTGCCGTATGTGCTTGGTGCAAGTCGAAAAGGCACCGAAGCCCCTGCCGGCCTGCGCGACGCCGGTGACCAACGGAATGAAGGTCTTCACCCACTCCGAGTTGGCCGTGAAGGCCCAGAAGGGGGTGATGGAGTTCCTGCTCATCAACCACCCGCTGGATTGCCCCATCTGTGACCAAGGCGGCGAATGTCAGCTTCAGGACATGTCGCTCGGTTACGGTCCGATGAAGAGCCGTTACTCCGAAGAGAAACGCGTTGTCTTCCACAAGAACGTCGGCCCCCTCATCTCCATGGAGGGTATGAGCCGCTGCATCCACTGTACCCGTTGCGTCCGCTTCGGCCAGGAAATCGCCGGCGTCATGGAACTGGGTATGGCGAATCGGAATATGCATTCCGAGATCACCACCTTCCTCGGACGCACAGTCGATTCTGAGCTGTCTGGCAATATGATCGACCTCTGCCCGGTAGGTGCGCTGCTCTCCAAGCCGTTCCTCTACAAGGCTCGCTCATGGGAGCTCAACCGTCGCAAGTCGGTAAGCCCCCACGATTCCCTTGGTGCCAACCTTGTTGTCCAAGTCAAGCGCGATCACGTCATGCGCGTTCTGCCCCGGGAAAATGAAGCAGTTAATGAATGCTGGATTTCAGACCGGGATCGCTTCTCCTATCTGGCACTCAATTCCGACGAGCGTCTTACCAAGCCCATGGTGAAGCAGGGCGGTGAATGGCGTGAAGTGGATTGGAATGTGGCTCTTGATTACGTAGCCCACGGCCTGAAGGACGTCGCCCGTGGCCACGGCGGTGATTCGCTGGCCGCGCTGGCCGCTCCAAATTCCACCCTGGAAGAACTGCACCTGCTCGGTAAGGTCATGAAGGGCCTGGGCAGCGGCAACGTGGATTTCCGCCCCCGCCGCTCCGACTTTGCCGCTGACGGCAAGCGTGCCGGCACTCCTTGGCTGGGTATGCGGATCGCCGACATCAAGGACCTTGATGCTGCTTTGGTGGTCGGCTCCTTCCTGCGCAAGGATCATCCGCTGCTGGCTCACCGTCTGCGTCAGGCTGCGAAGAAGTACACCAAGGTCAGCCTGCTGTCGGTGACCAACGACGATCAACTGATCAATCTCCACGCCAAAATGGCTGTCGCTCCGTCCAGTTTACTGGGCAAGCTGGCTGCCGTGGTGAAGGCGGCTGCAGAGATCAAGGGCGCTGCCGTCCCGGCGAGCGTCGAGACTGCGGAAGTCTGCGAAACCGCTCGCACCATCGCCCAGAGCCTGGTGGACGGCGAGAAGAAAGCCATCTTCCTGGGTAATGTCGCTTCGCAACTGCCTGTCGCTTCCCAACTGCAGGCCCTGGCCGGCGAACTGGGCAAGCTAACCGGCGCCACCGTTGGTTTCTTCGGTGACGCTGCCAATAGCGTGGGTGGTTATCTGACCGCTGCTCAGCCCACCAGCGCCAATGCTCGCCAGATGTTCGAACAGCCTCGTCAAGCCTATGTCCTGATGGGTATCGAACCTGAATTGGACTGCTACAACCCCCAACTGGTCCTCGGCGCCCTCAAGCAAGCCAAGCTGGTGGTCTATATGTCCGCCTTCAAGCATGCACCCGCCCTGGAATACGCCGACGTAATGCTGCCGCTGGCGCCCTCTACCGAAACCTCCGGTACTTTCATCAATACCGAAGGCCGCGTTCAGAGCTTCAATGGAGTGGTTCGGCCCCTGGGTGATGCCCGTCCCGGCTGGAAGGTCCTGCGGGTTCTGGGCAACGTTCTGAACCTTACCGGTTTTGCCTACGAGTCCAGCGAGCAGGTAAGGGAAGAAGTTCTTGGCAAGGGCACCGAGTTTGTAGAGGGCCTGGATAACGGCCTTACCGGTATCTCGGTTAATCTCAATGCTCCGGCCCAAGGACTTCAGCGGATCGCCGATGTGCCAGTCAATTTCTCCGACCCCATTGTGCGCCGTTCCCAGCCCCTGCAACAGACAACCGATGCCAAGGCACCTTCCGCCCGCATGAACGAGCAGACCCTTGCTCAACTTGGGGTGGTAGCTGGGGCAAATGTGCTGGTCCGGCAAGGGCAGGGCAAGACGGTTCTCGTTGCTGCTGCCGACAACAATGTGCCCGTTGGTTGTGTTCGTGTCGCCTCTGGCCACGTGAGCACCGCAGCCTTGGGTGAAATGTTTGGCCCGATTTCCGTGGAGCGTGCATAAATGGATACGCTGATGAATTTCGGACAGGGGATGTTCGGTGGGGTCTGGCCTGCCGTCTGGACCCTGTTGAAGATCGTGATCATCGTTGCACCGCTGATGCTTGGCGTTGCTTATCTCACCTGGGCCGAGCGCAAGGTAATCGGCTACATGCAAGTCCGTATCGGTCCCAACCGGGTCGGTCCGTGGGGTCTGATTCAGCCCATCGCCGACGGCCTGAAGTTGTTGCTGAAGGAAATCATCGTCCCCAGCGGCTCCAATAAGGCGATCTTCATTATCGCGCCGATGTTGGCCATTGCCCCGGCCCTGGCGGCTTGGGCAGTAGTTCCTTTCACTGACGAGTTGGTGCTGGCCAATATTGACGCGAGCCTCCTTTACATCCTGGCGATCACCTCCATGGGTGTTTACGGCATCGTTTTGTCCGGTTGGGCTTCCAACTCCAAGTACGCTTTCCTCGGCGCCATGCGTTCTGCCGCCCAGGTGGTGTCCTACGAAATCGCCATGGGTTTCTCCCTGATTTGCGTACTGATGGTCTCGAACAGCCTTAACTTGGTTGAGATCGTTAAAGTTCAGGACACTGGCAGGTTCGCCGATATGGGCTTGAGTTTCCTGTCCTGGAACTGGCTGCCGTTGCTGCCGATGTTCGTGGTGTATCTGATCTCCGGGGTTGCTGAAACCAACCGTGCGCCTTTCGACCTTTCCGAAGGCGAATCGGAGATCGTTGCCGGTTTCCACGTTGAATACTCCGGCATGGCTTTCGCGCTGTTCTTCCTGGCCGAATACGCCAACATGATCCTGGTCTCGGCACTGACTTCCATCCTGTTCTTGGGTGGATGGCTGTCGCCGGTGGGCTTCCTGCCCGACGGAATCCTCTGGCTGTTTGCCAAGATGGGGTTCGTGCTCTTCCTGTTCCTGTGGTTCCGGGCCACCTTCCCGCGCTATCGCTATGACCAGTTGATGCGTCTCGGCTGGAAGGTTTTCGTGCCGGTCTGCCTGGTTTGGCTGCTTGTCGTCGGCGTGTGGATGATGTCCCCGCTCAATATCTGGAAGTGAGGAGAAGGTCGTGGGTAGCATGAAGGAAATCCTCAATAGCCTCCTCCTCAAGGAGCTATTGAAGGGCATGTCGGTCACGGGTAAGTATTTCTTTGCCCGCAAGATCACAGTCCAGTATCCGGAAGAAAAGACCCCAATGAGCTTCCGCTTCCGGGGGCTGCACGCGTTGCGCCGTTATCCCAACGGTGAAGAGCGCTGCATCGCCTGCAAGCTCTGTGAAGCCATTTGCCCGGCCCTGGCCATCACAATCGAAGCCGAGCCGCGGGAGGACGGGTCCCGTCGTACCACCAGGTATGACATCGATCTTACCAAGTGCATTTTCTGCGGTTTCTGTGAAGAAGCCTGCCCTGTCGATGCAATCGTCGAAACCCGCACTCTCGAGTATCACGGCGAGAAGCGGGGCGATCTCTACTACACCAAGCCGATGTTGTTAGCCAACGGCGACCGTTACGAAGCGCAGATCGCCAAGGATCGCGAACTCGACGCCAAATACCGATAAGGTCATCACGATGGATTTTCAGACTCTGGTCTTTTTCTTTCTGTCAGCGATCCTGATCTTTGCAGGGATGCGGGTCATCACGGCGCGCAACCCGGTTCATGCCGCCCTGCACCTGATTCTGGCGTTCTTTACTTGTGGTGGTATCTGGGCTCTCCTGCAGGCCGAATTCCTGGCGATCGCCATCATCTTGGTCTACGTCGGCGCCGTCATGGTGCTGTTCCTTTTCGTGGTCATGATGCTGGATATCAACATTGACCGGATCCGGCAGGGCTTTTGGAGCTACCTGCCTCTCGGAGTGCTGCTTGGCGTGCTTATGGTCCTCGAGATGGGGCTTGTCCTGGGCAGCAAGTACTTCCAGGTTCCCGCTGCCGAAGCCTTCGTCAAAGACGCGCCCTCCAACGTCAAGAGCCTGGGTGCCTTGATGTTCAGCGAATACGTCTATCCCTTCGAGTTGGCTTCCATCATTCTGCTGGTTGGCATGATTGCTGCGATCGTCCTGACTCACAGGGGACCGAAGAAGACAAAGAATACGGATCCGTCGAAGCAGGTATTCGTCAAGGCTAAAGATCGCCTGCGCGTCCTGCAGATGCCGGTTGAAAAAGATTGATTTCGGGACGCTTACGTTCCGATCGGTGACAAACCACAGGGAGGCAACTTGCTTACACTGTCACTCTCGCATTTCCTGATTCTGGGCGCGATTCTTTTCGCGATCAGTATCGTTGGCATCTTCCTTAACCGGAAGAACCTGCTGGTCCTGCTCATGGCCATCGAGCTCATGCTTCTGGCTGTGAACATGAATTTCGTTGCCTTCTCTCATTACCTGCAGGATCTGTCCGGACAACTCTTCGTTTTCTTCATCCTGACGGTGGCCGCGGCAGAGTCTGCCATTGGTCTCGCCATTCTGATCGTGCTGTTCCGCAACCTGAAGTCAATCCATGTGGATGACTTGGGCAGCCTGAAGGGTTAATCATGGAAATGCAGAAGCTCTACCTGCTTGTACCCCTGGCTCCGTTGATCGGGGCAATGATTGCCGGCTTGTTCTGTCGGGTGATTCCCCGTTGGGTCGCCCATACGGCTACCATCGCCGGTGTCGCCGTGGCCTTCATCACGTCAGTGATCATTTTCAAGGACGTCCTGGCCGGCAACACCTTCAACGGCCCGGTATACACCTGGCTGACCAGCGGCGACTACAAGTTTGAAGTCGGTTTCCTGATTGACACCCTGACCACCACCATGATGCTGGTGGTGACCTTCGTCTCCCTGATGGTGCATATCTACACCATCGGTTACATGCACGAAGATCCGGGTTACAACCGCTTCTTCTCCTACATTTCGCTCTTCACCTTCTCCATGTTGATGCTGGTGATGAGCAATAACTTCATGCAGCTCTTCTTCGGCTGGGAAGCTGTAGGTCTTGTTTCCTATCTGCTGATCGGCTTCTGGTATACCCGCCCGACCGCCATCTTCGCCAACATGAAGGCGTTCCTGGTAAACCGGGTTGGCGATTTCGGCTTCATCCTGGGTATCGGCCTTGTGCTTACCCATTTCGGTACCCTGGACTACGCTACGGTCTTCCAGAAGGCCCCTGAACTGGCCAATACCACCATCAATATTTGGGGTGCGGCCGAGTGGTCCTTAATGACGGTAACCTGCATCTGCCTGTTCATCGGTGCCATGGGTAAGTCTGCCCAGGTTCCGCTTCATGTCTGGCTGCCGGATTCCATGGAAGGTCCCACCCCGATTTCCGCCCTGATCCACGCTGCCACCATGGTGACGGCCGGTATCTTCATGGTTTCCCGGATGTCTCCCCTGTTCGAGCTGTCCACCACCGCCCTGTCCTTCGTGCTGGTGATCGGTGCCATTACCGCCCTGTTCATGGGCTTCCTCGGGATTATCCAGAACGACATCAAGCGGGTTGTGGCTTACTCGACCCTTTCCCAGCTTGGCTACATGACAGTTGCTTTGGGTGCTTCCGCCTATTCCGTGGCCATCTTCCACCTGATGACCCATGCCTTCTTCAAGGCTCTGCTGTTCCTCGGCGCCGGCTCCGTCATCATCGGCATGCACCACGATCAGGACATCCGCAACATGGGCGGCCTGCGCAAGTACATGCCCATCACGTGGCTTACCTCGCTGGCTGGTTCCCTTGCCTTGATTGGAACCCCGTTCCTTTCTGGCTTCTACTCGAAGGACTCCATCATTCTCGCCGTCCAGGCCTCCAACATCCCTGGCTCGAGCTTTGCCTATTTCGCCGTGATGGCAGGGGTGTTCGTAACCGCCTTCTATTCCTTCCGGATGTACTTCCTGGTGTTCCATGGTGAAGAACGCTTCGGCAAGGCGCATCATGACGACCACCATGGCGATCATGACGACGAAGAGGTCTCCCGTGATCATCACCACGGCCTGGCTCCGGGTCAGAAGCCCCACGAGACTCCTTGGGTGGTTTGGCTGCCTCTGGTTCTCCTCGCCGTTCCCTCGCTTCTGATCGGTTTTGTCGCCATCGAGCCGATGCTGTTTGGCGAGTATTTCAAGGGTGTGATCTTCGTCGATAACGAGGCCCATCCTTCCATGGCGCATCTCAGCAAAGACTTCCACGGCGCGGTCGCCATGGGCATCCACGGCTTGATGACCCCGCCTTTCTTCCTGGCTCTGGCCGGTGTGGGCCTTTCCTGGTTCTTCTACATGAAGCGCCCGGATATTCCGGCTGCCATCCAGAAGAAGCTCTCCGCCATCAACACCGTGCTGGAGAACAAGTACTACTTCGACAAGATCAACGAGGTCGTATTTGCCGGTGGTGCCCGTTTGCTTGGTAAGGGCCTGTGGCGCGGCGGTGATGTCGCCGTGATTGATGGCCTTATCGTCAATGGTTCCGCCCGGTTGGTGGGTATGGTTGCCTCCATTACCCGCTTCTTCCAGACCGGTTATGTCTATCACTATGCATTTACCATGATCATCGGCGTCTTCGTGCTGATGACTCTGTGGATTAACCGCGCCTAAGTCAGAAGAGCAAGGAATAACATGTCGTCCTACCCGCTGCTTTCCCTAGCAATCTGGATTCCGATCGCCGCAGGGCTCCTGGTGCTTGCTACCGGAGCCGACCGGAATCCGTCCCTGGCGCGGATCCTGGCTCTTGTCGGCGCAGTTCTCGGCCTCCTGGTGACGATCCCCCTTTGGACCAATTTTGATGTCGCCAACGGCGCCATGCAGTTCGAGGAGCTTCGGCCCTGGATCCAGCGCTTCAACATCAACTACCACCTTGGTGTCGATGGCATCTCGATGCTGTTTGTCGTCCTGAACAGCTTCATCACCATCCTGGTGGTGCTGGCCGGCTGGGAAGTAATCCAGGAGAAGGCGGCCCAGTACAATGCGGCCTTCCTGATCATGTCCGGTCTCATGAACGGCATCTTCACCGCCCTGGACGGCGTGCTGTTCTATGTGTTCTTCGAAGCTTCCCTGATTCCCCTCTATCTGATCATCGGTATCTGGGGCGGGCCGAACCGTGTTTACGCGGCTCTGAAGTTCTTCCTCTACACCCTGGCCGGCTCCCTGCTGTTCCTGGTGGCCCTGATTTACCTCTACATGCAGTCTGGCGGCAGCTTCTCCATCCTGGAATGGCACCAACTGCCCCTGGCCCTGAGCGCCCAGATCTGGTTGTTCCTCGGTTTCCTGGTGGCCTTTGCGGTGAAGGTTCCGATGTGGCCGGTTCATACCTGGTTGCCGGATGCCCACGTCGAGGCACCCACCGGCGGTTCCGTGGTTCTTGCCGCCATTGGCCTGAAACTGGGCGCCTACGGCTTCCTGCGCTTCTCCCTGCCCATCGCGCCTGATGCGTCCCAGGAACTGTCCGGCTTCATCATTGCCCTGTCCTTGATTGCCGTGGTTTATATCGGCCTGGTTGCCATGGTTCAGGCTGATATGAAGAAGCTTGTGGCTTATTCCTCCATTTCCCACATGGGCTTCGTCACCCTGGGCTTCTTCATGTTCAGCGCCATGGGCATCGAAGGCGCTCTGGTGCAGATGATCTCCCACGGTTTCGTGTCCGGCGCCATGTTCCTCTGTATCGGTGTTCTTTACGACCGCATGCACAGCCGCCAGATTGCCGATTACGGCGGTGTGGTGAACACCATGCCGAAGTTTGCCGCTTTGTTCATGCTCTTCTCCATGGCCAATGCCGGCCTGCCTGCTACCTCCGGTTTCGTCGGCGAGTTCATGGTTATCCTCGGCGCCGTGAAGCTCAACTTCTGGGTTGCTCTGATCGCCGCTTCCTCCATGATCCTCGGCGCTGCCTACACCCTCTGGATGTATAAGCGGGTGGTTTTCGGGGCCGTCGCCAACGATCACGTGGCAGAGCTGACCGATATCAACAAGCGCGAATTCTTCATCCTTGGCGTGCTGGCCATCTGCACCCTCTGGATGGGCTTGTATCCGCAGCCTTTCACGGAAGTCATGCACGCATCGGTCAATGACCTGTTGCGCCACGTTGCCATCAGCAAGATTCAATAAACGGTAGCCGACATGTTTGCCAATTTTGTTGTCCCCGATCTTCAGCCCGCCGCGTCTGAACTCTTTCTGGTGGCCATGGCCATGGTGGTCCTCATAGCGGACCTCCTGGTCAAGGATTCCCGGCGTACCATCATTTTCGCCCTGACCCAATTGACCTTGCTGGGTGCCACCATCATCCAGGTCACCACGATGACGGGCGAAGTCACGTATACCTTCAGCAACATGTTCGTCGACGACTTGATGGCGGACCTGCTCAAGGTGTTCCTATACATGACGGTCATGCTGGTGCTGTTCTATTCCCGGGGCTATGTCCTTGACCGCCAGGCAATGGCCAAAGGCGAGTTCTACTTGCTGGCGCTGTTTGCTACCCTGGGCATGATGGTCATGATTTCGGCCAACCACTTCCTGACCATCTACCTCGGTCTGGAATTGTTGTCCCTGTCGCTTTACGCGTTGGTCGCCATGAACAGGGAGTCGGTGACTTCTACCGAAGCCGCCATGAAGTATTTCGTGCTTGGTGCCCTTGCATCCGGTCTGTTGCTCTATGGCATGTCCATGATCTACGGCGGTACGGGCACCCTGGAAATCACTGCGATTGGTGAGCGCGTAGCTAGCGGCGCTGTGAACAAGACTGTCCTGATTTTCGGCCTGGTCTTCCTGGTTGCCGGCCTGGCCTTCAAGCTGGGTGTGGTTCCCTTCCACATGTGGATCCCGGACGTTTATCACGGCGCTCCCACGGCCATTAGCCTCTTTATCAGCTCTGCTCCCAAGCTGGCTGCCTTCGCCATCGTGATCCGGTTGCTGGTCGGCGGCCTCATCACCCTGTCTGCAGACTGGCAGAACATGTTGATGATTCTTTCCGTGGCCTCCATGGTCATCGGTAACCTGGCTGCCATCGCCCAGACCAATCTCAAGCGTATGCTGGCCTACTCAGCCATTTCCCACATGGGCTTCATGCTGCTGGGTATCGTGGCTGGTGTGGTGCAGGGCGACGCCCGGTTTGCCGTAAATGCCTACAGCTCTTCCATGTTCTATGTCGTCTCCTACGTCCTCATGACGGCTGGCGGCTTCGGCATGATCATGCTGCTGGCGAAGGCCGGATTTGAGTCCGACAATCTCGAGGACTTTAAGGGCCTGAACAAGCGTAGCCCCTGGTTCGCCGGCATGATGATGATCATGATGTTCTCCATGGCCGGTATTCCGTTCTTCATCGGCTTCTTCGCCAAGTTTGCCGTGCTGCAGGCAGTAGTGGTGGCC
>JGI12467J12023_1031339_pt1 | contig 13926 bp, 5 predicted proteins | sample SoiCrureplicCD5C_FD_12023 | JGI IMG/M metagenome (IMG submission 12023)
AGTAGGGTCGCACACTGCCTTGTCTTGTCGCAAACTAGCCAAGGTAATAGCAGTATAAAAGTCTCTTAATCATCCTTGAACACACGACGAATATTCAAAATTATCATTAGGAACTATCAATTATGCCTGTCTCTTCACTTAAAAAACTCGTCCTTCCTCCAGTGGTACTTTCAGCGGCGGTCTTTGCGGCTTTAACCTTACCGCTAGCTGTGCTTGGCTCGAAGCCAGTAACTATCCAATTCCAGGAAGAACCGATATTTCACGGTCAACTTAGAGATGTCGCGACCCCTTATCTGGGTTTGACAAGTGCATTAAGTCTGGGCGCTGGGTTAGCGAGTGTGGCGATTACAGGCTGGCGTAGTTCTACCCGTAAATCCTCCCAAGTCGAGGCTAAATTATCGGATTTAACGCAAAACCTTCGGGAAAAGGAAGCCCAGCTAGAAGCACTCAAAATCTCAGAATCTCGGCTGGAATCTTCTGGACTAAGCGCGTTTTTGGATGAGCAAGCAACAGCCGAACCTGTACAAATCCCCCCAGCTACAAGTATTGAGCCACAGCCGGAGCTACAGCCGGAGCCACAGCCGGAGCGACAACCCGTAGTTGAGCCACTCGTAATTAGGAATCAACCGCTTGAGGCTCAACCGATAGCCCAGTCTCAGCTAACCGGGCAATCAGCGGCAGCACGGTTTGCTAGTGCCCAAATTTTCTTGGGCTATGCTCAAACCAAGGCTACCCTCAAACCTGCTTCGACAGAGACTCCACTAGCGCCCTTACAAGCGAAGGAACTGTACACTCAACTCGAACAAATTAGGAGTCAGATGGCAACTCTGCAAGAGGTTCTCTCGGCTACCTCACCAGCCTCGCCACTATCTGAGGAAAAAAAGTCCGTCGATAGCGACGCGGCAATACCGACCAGTCCACGGCTACAGGTTGTTAAGTCTTGGTCTGTTCACAAAATGACTTCATGAGGGGTCAGACCAACATAAATTTACTGGGGAAATATCTATAGTTCGTTGTCGTGGGTCATTAGTGACAAAAGCACTAAGCCCAAGAACTAAGAGAACTAGAAACAGCACAGTAGTTTTTATACAACTCCTGACGTGCTAGCTTAGCGGATAGACCATGCAGCACAAACCCTGTGTGGTCGTATCAAGAGCGATGGCGTTTGTTTTATCGCTCTTAGTGTCACTCTGGGAAAATCACGCTCGACGCTAAACTCTAACTCGTCAGTGAGCACTTTGCGATAACTCAGATCTTGCTCCATTCTCAGCCCATAGCGTAGTGAGTTGTGGAATTAATTCCACGGCTCACTTATACCTGGCAAATGTAAGCTACAATCCCAGTTGCTAGAGTTGCCGCTAGCTAGATAATTTTGGCAAACGCTCAGTGAACTAATAGGTAATTTAGCCTTGAAAAGTCCGGAACAGTGAGAGAGATTGCTGTTTCAGCTAGATCAAGGCTGTTAAGCCAGACCAATTGATGGCTGGCTGCACCAACTTTCATTGGTGACCAAGGATAGTAGTTCAGCAATAGTTAAACGGAGGTAGTATGAGTCGCCAAACATCTATCCCTTTGCTACATTGGCGACAGGGTGCAGCAGACCAAAGATTCATCAGCCAAAAAACGTGGGCAATGAACCTAATGAGCTTCGACCATACCCGATGTGCCTCCTTCAATCCGATGCTATGGATTAACCTGCTTGGTGCTGGCTCGGCTGCCATTTTTTGGACGCTGGGACTAATGAATATTAAACCAGCTCAGGCCAATCCATCCAAGCAACAGGTAATGCATTCTGTCACACCACCGCCCACTACGAGCTACGCGCCCATCCTATCCCTAACGCTAAGGGAGAAAACACAGGAGGGGGAATTCCCCCGATTATTGACAGCCAACGGACAAATCAGGTCGGTGGCCGTCGAGAATGTTCCGCAACAGATTAGTACCAAAGCTTTGGTGCAGCCTCCTGAGACTTCAGTAGCTGCTATAAAACTAATGGTGCAGCCCGTTGATAGAGCGCAAGCTGTAGGACAACCAGTAACTAAAGGCGATGCTCATCTAGATTTTGAGCGCTCTGGGCTAGCCGGGACGAAGCACACCTGGACTTCGTCTCGCTTCGCTAACGCTAAGGGCTTTTCTAACGAAGTCGGCAGTAGTGCTAACGCTAGTTTGACGAAGTCTTTCCCGCAGGGTAGATTCGCTAACGCTGACGCTCATAGACTCGCTAACGCTGACGCTCGTAGACTCGCTAACGCTTCGCTATCGCTACCAGCCAGCCAGAATAAGTGTGCTAACGACAAAACCTGTAGTAGCCCAGTTTCCTCGGAAACGTCGGTAGCCTCTCGCGATCGCTCCAACTCAACGTTGGCGCAAGTGCCTTACTTATCACAAACTCTACCACCCCTCCCAGTTCCATCAACTGCGATTCCGGTAGGTTCTAATCGTTCTAACTCAACGATAGGTCAGCTCCCTTCCCTGCCACAGACTTCAAACCCAATGGCAGTTCCTATAACGGCAGTACCGGGAGTCTTTAATAACTACAACCCAACGGTGGGGCAGCCAACTTACTACCCCCAACCTGTAATGCTGGTGCCAGTTCCGGCAACAGGAATGCCAATGTCACCTACTGGGTACCCCCAAATGGGGCAACCGACTTACTATCCCCAACCTGTAATGCTGGTGCCAGTTCCGGCAACGGGAATGCCGATGTCACCCAACGGCTACCCCCAAATGGGACAACCGGCTTACTATCCCCAAGGCGTACCACAGCTTCAGAACCCAGTCGGTTTTAATGGCTACCCGCAGATGGGGCAACCGGCTTACTATCCCCAAGGCGTACCACAGCTTCAGAACCCAGTCGGTTTTAATGGCTACCCGCAGATGGGGCAACCGGCTTACTATCCCCAAGGCGTACCACAGCTTCAGAACCCAGTCGGTTTTAATGGCTACCCGCAGATGGGACAACCGGCTTATTATCCCCAAGGCGTACCACAGCTTCAGAACCCAGTCGGTTTTAATGGCTACCCGCAGATGGGGCAACCGGCTTACTATCCCCAAGCCGTACCACCCCTACCCGCACCACTGCCTCAGAACCCAGTCGGTTTTAACGGCTACCCGCAGATGGGGCAACCGGCTTACTATCCCCAAGGCGTACCACAGCTTCAGAACCCAGTCGGTTTTAATGGCTACCCGCAGATGGGGCAACCGGCTTACTATCCCCAAAGCGTACCACAGCTTCAGAATCCAGTCGGTTTTAATAGCTACCCGCAGATGGGGCAACCGGCTTACTATCCCCAAGCCGTACCTCCCCTACCCGCACCACTGCCTCAGAACCCAGTCGGTTTTAACGGCTACCCGCAGTTCGGGCAACCGGCTTACTATCCCCAAGCCGTACCACTGCCTCAGAACCCAATGGGTTTAAACGGCTACCCGCAGATGGGGCAACCGGCTTACTATCCCCAAGCCGTACCTCCCCAAGGCGCACCACTGCCTCAGAACCCAGTCGGTTTAAACGGCTACCCGCAGATGGGGCAATCGGCTTACTATCCCCAAGCCGTACCTCCCCAAGGCGCACCACTGCCTCAGAACCCAGTCGGTTTTAATGGCTACCCGCAGATGGGGCAATCGGCTTACTATCCCCAAGCGGCACAATCCACAACACCGAGTTCATCAATGATGATTCCGGTGAGTTCTAGTAGCTACAACCAAACGGCAGGGCAGTCCGCTTACTATCCTCAAATGGCTCCATCCCTACCCGTTCAACCCACACCGAACCCTGTAGGCTCTACTAACTACAACCCAATGCTAGGGCAGGCTCCTTACTATCCCCAAGCCCCGTCACCTCTCCCCAATGCTCCAAGTCCGAATCTCACGCTACCCGCCCCCACGCCAGCGACAATACCAGGGAATCAACAATCTTCCCTGTTTCCTAGCACGGCTTTGACGGCTCCTGCTTTAAGGCTTCAGGGAGCTTATGTTAACGTAGGTGACCAGTCTGCCGCACGGGCACGTCTATCGGCTCTCTATCCGCTGACTCCCCAAGTACAATTTGGGGCAACCCTCGATGTGATTACTGGGAAAAACGTCTTTTCTGACTCCCGTGGGGAGGGGTTGAATATCAACGAGCTTTACTTGGCGGCGGCTCCTTTTGCAGACTTGCCTAATCTTCGCTTGGTAGCGGGTCAGTTGGATTTAACGTCTTACTTTGATCGCAACAGCTTCGCGAAGGATGCAACAACGCATTTCTTCAACCCAGTTTTTCAGACCAATCCCGCTTTAAGTGCAACTGGGCTAGCTTCTCGCCCAACGGCTCTGATCAACTGGGGTTTGACGGATAACATTGAAGCGAAAGCCGCTGTTTTCTCCTCATCTCGAAGCCTGGGTGACTTTGCCCTGGATGGATTTGCTGGAGAAATCGGCTTCCGCTACGGCAATGCGATTGTTCGCGGCAGTTATGCCACAGATCGAGATGCTGGGTCGCAAGATGGCTTCCAGGAGATATTCCAAGCGAGGCGACCCGACGGCAGTGGTACGGGGCCACGAGCCGAGGATCGCGAAGAGGCTTACGGCGTCAATGCAGAATACTTTTTCCCCCAGCTAAATCTGGGACTATTCGGTCGTTATGGTCGGTATGAAAACCGAGGCTTAGATCGGGGAGGAGATACCTACAGTTTCGGCATTAACTTTTTAGATTTGCTTACCAAAGACGATCGCCTAGGATTAGCCTACGGTCGGGGTTTATCAAACGAGCAACTCCGTCGGGAAAATCAGGCTCAATTAGCGGACGTGTTGGAGCTGTTTTACGATTTTCGATTTCTCCCGAATCTACGGCTCGGTTTCACGCTTCAGCAACGCAATGGTTTTGAAGACACCTATGCTGGTTTTCGACTAAAAACCGAGTTCGATGTGACTCCTAGAGGGAGATTAACTCCATGAGTCACTCAATTCAACATCCAAAATTTAAAATTCAAAATGGAATAGCTTTAATATTTCATTGTTCATGTTTGATTGTGGGGATGCTAGGGAGTGGGTTGATGGTTACCATCCTTCCCACTGCTCAGGCTCAGACCGCACCAGCAGCTTTACAACAACCATTTTCGCTGCTCAGGCAAGGGCGAGTTAATGATGCGATCGCTGCCTTTAAAGCCGTCTTGCAGCGTTATCCTCAATCGTTGGAAGCGAAATTAGGTTTAGCTATCGCCTACAGGCGACAGGGTTTAATTGAAGAAGCTTGGCAAGCTTATCAAAATGTACTCGCTCAAGACCCCAACAATCTGCTGGCGCTCAAGTCAGTAGGTTTGTTGGGCACGTATCGCTCAGAGTGGCAGGTGCAAGGCATTGAGGCGCTGACTACCTTGCTAAACTTGACCCCAAATGACCCGGAAGCTAGGGCACTGCGCGGTCAGCTCTACGGTTACCAACAGCGGTTTACCGAGGCCCTGGCAGACTATCAAATTGCACTGCAAGGGAACCCCACGCCAGAGGTGTTCCTGGGTGCTGCCGAAGCGTATACCAATAGTGGCAATGCTCAACAGGGACTGGAACTCTTTAACCGCTACCTAGCTACGGGAAAAACCATCACCGGATATTCTGCGATCGCTTATGCTCGTGCTTTACGAGAAACGGGTAATCCCGCTCAAGCTGTGCAGGTGCTGGAGTCCCAGTTGCGAACCTCAAAGAAACTAGATGACTTAGAAATCCAAACTCGTGCCGCCCTGTCGCGGGCGTATCTGGCTAATCAACAATTGAATGAAGCGAGAGCCGTATTAGGGCCTTTGCAAGGCATACCAGATGCCGTTTTACCCTTAGCGCGATCGCTTAATGAAATTCGCAATCAAACTAATGACCCCAGTCTTGCCGATCCAGTGGTAAATCTCTACCGTCAGGCACTCGCCTCAACTCCTAATCCCGATCCGAGGTTAGTTCGCGAGGTGGCTGATGTCTTGAGTGGATTGCCCCAAGGACAGCAAGTCGCTCTACAACTGTATCGACAACTAATAGCCAGTCAACCGAACGACCGCAGTCTTTTGCTGAAGCAACTGTCCCTAGAAAGTCGGCTCGGTTTGATTAGCCGACCCGAACTCAGAGCGCGTCTGGCATCGGTAGTGCAACCGCTACCGACAGATCCGAGCGAGCGGCAAATCCTGGCGCAAACCTTGGCAGGAATCGACCCGCCAGGACCGGAGTTTCTGCCTGTATACCAAAATCTGCTAGCGACGGGCGTTAACGTACCCTTTTTAAATTTCCGAATTGCACAGTTATTGATCGAAGGCAACAATCTGGCAGGAGCAAGAGCCGCCTTAGCCGCTTACACAACAACCCCAGAGGGGGCTAGAGATTTAGCCCCACAATTGCTAGCCGCAGAAATCGAGCGTCGCGAAGGAAATTTAGAAGCTAGCGCCCAGCGTTATCAAGGATTGATAGCCAGCAACCGCGCGGACAGCGATACCTTTAATGCTGCCCTGCGCGGACTTTCAGGAGTTCGCCTGCAACAAAATCGCCCGGTTGAAGCGGTGGCGATTTTTGACCAGTTAGTGGCTCGCAATCCTCAAGATTTGACACTTCAGCTAGCCAGAGCCAGTCTTGCTTATCAAGCCAAGGTGATTCCCGAATCCCAAGCCGAAGCGGTTCTTAATTACTGGCTACAGACACAACCGTCTACTAATGTACCACCTGAGCTATTTACCCTGGTGAGTATACTCCCACCCGACCCCAGACGGGAACCTTTATACAATGCTTTGGTTCAAATTGATCCGAACAATATCCCCATGCAATTGCGGTTGGTTCAAGCGATCGCCAAGCGGAGTCCTGCGGAGGCAAAGGGGCGGGTGGTGCAGTTAGTGCGTCTCAATCCCAACAATATTAATGTTTACTTGTTACAGGGGCAATTTGCTCAAGGAATCGGAGATTTAGACTTGGCAAGTCAAGCGTATCAGACGATTTTGTCGGCTCAACCCAACAATGTTGATGTTCTGTCGGCCTTAGGTGGAATTCGGTTTGAACAACGACGCTTTGACTTGGCTACTGAGCTTTATTCTCAGGCACTTGCCCTCAAGCCGGACGACTTGGGATTACGCCAATCACTGATTAACTTGGATACCGCTCAAGATAAACAACTAACAGCTCTCTCTGCCCTAGAGATGCTGCAACTCGAACAACTGCAAAAAGGTGCGATGAACAATGACTTGTCCCGCCAAAGGCAGCAAATCCGAGAAGGATTTTTGCAACGGCGGGGTTTTCAACCCCCCTGGGAGCGTTTTTAACCTACAAACCCAGATGAAAGTGAAAATGCTGCTTTTACTACGGCTGTTAAGATTGAAAACTATTGCCAAAAGGTCTCAAGGTTTACTGAGAGCCGTTAGTGCCGTCGCGATTTTGTTCAGTCTGGCTGGCTGTATTAAGATTTCCTCTACAGAGCAGCGGGAAACCCCGGTTCAGCCCTCGCCCCCCAAGAAAGGGGTGCCATCTGCGGCTAGTTCCCCTTCCTTACCGGAATCCACGGCTAACCGGGAGCTACTAGAACAAAGCTGGGTCATCTACCGACAGCAATTTATTCAAGAAGACGGGCGAGTCATTGACTACCAAGCCAGTGATCGCTCAACCTCGGAAGGGCAAGCTTACGCCATGCTGCGGGCTGCACTGATTGATGACCCGGTTACCTTTGGTCTTACCTTAGATTGGGCGGAAAAAAACCTGAAGCGCTTAGATGCTAAAGGCAAACCTATCGACCAACTTTGGGCATGGAAATGGGGAAAGGACAAAGGAAAATGGGGTCCTATCGACAAGAATTTTGCCAGTGATGCCGATATTGATGCGATTACGGCTCTAATCATTGCCTCTCGCCGCTGGAATCGCCCGGAATATTTGGAGATAGCCCGCACTAAGCTGCGGGATTTATGGAATTTTTCCACGATTGCCGGATCGGGAGACAAGCGTTATCTTCTACCTGGGCCAGTGGAAGCGTTTGTGCCTACGCCATCTACCCTATACCTTAATCCTTCTTATTTTGCTCCTTATGCGTTTCGCATCTTTGCTCAGGTTGACCCCGATCGCAAGTGGCTGAGTTTGGTGGAGAGTAGCTATCAGGTACTCGAACAGTCTTCCAAAACTTCTACTGTTGGCTTACCGAGTGACTGGATTGCCCTCGACACCAAAACGGGTCGATTCGCGCCAGTGCCACCGGCTAGTAAGCTCGAAAGCGTGTATAGCTTTGATGCCTACCGGGTTTGGTGGCGGGTGGCTTGGGATGCGGAGTGGTTCAAAGCACCTGAGGCAGAGCGCTATCTGCGGACGGGGACTAAGTACCTTCAGGCACAATGGCGCTCTTCAGAACGCCTTCCGGCTCGGATTAGCCTCCAGGGGAAATCTACAGTTAATTATGAAGCCACGTCCCAATACGCCATGCTTTATCCCGCACTCCGTCTAATCGACCCGGAAATGGCTGAACAGCAGCTAGAGAAGAAACTCTTACCTCGATATAAACAGGGGATTTGGGATGACGAATCTGCTTACTATACCCAGAACCTTGCCTGGATAGGGCTACTGCCTCCCACAGTAATTAAGCCCGAACTTATAAAACCCTAGTAGTTATAGGAATTAGGGGCTGGAATTAGGAAAGTCTCCATTCCGCCTGCCCCATCCCTCCTGCCCGATCTACCAGATTTCTTACTCATTGCTTTATGAAACGCTTGTTTCTACGCTCTCAACTTAAAAAAGCAGGTCTTCACGGACGCGATCGCACTCAACGTCGTCTTGGCTTGCCGAGGATGACCTCATTGATGCGACTATTCATCCTGTGTGGCACATTAGTCTTAGTGCTAGCCATGAGTGCCAGCTTTGTAGTTGCCCAAAGCGATCGCGGCCTCAAACAGCAGGAAGACCAGTTAATTCGCCAGATCGTCCCCTTACCTAACGCCCCCAGTAAGGCTCCGATCTACAAACCTGTACCTGCTCCGGCTCCCCAGCCAGAGAGCGCTCCGCCTCCCGAACGGCAACCGGCTCCCGCTCCCAAGCAAGAGAGAGCGCCAGAGCCAGCGCCGCCACAGCGACAAAGGTATAACCCCGAACCGGCTGAACCTGCACCCCGTCGCGAACCGGCTGAACCTGCACCCCGTCGCGAACCGACGGAACCTGCACCCCGTCGCGAACCCGCCTACGAAGCCCCGCCTCCGGCGCGTCGTGCTGAGCCGGCACCGGAGCCAGAGACCACCTCTGGCAGCGATGAAACAGAGCCGTCAGACAACGTCTCAGAGCCGTCAGACAATGCCGAGGCTACCGAGCCGTCAGACACACCTAAGGTCGCCGAGTCCCTCCCTAAGGCTCAGTACGCTTTGGAATTCAATCGCTCTCCTGTAGTGGGCAATCGCTTGCGCTTGCGGGGTGTCTATTCCGAAGCGCGGCTCGGCTTTACCCGTCCCCGTGGCTGGAAGGTACAATCCGTCAAAGCCGTAATCCGCTACCAGCACTCACCCGCCCTAATTGCCAACCGCTCTAATCTCACCCTGCGAGTCAACGGCACGAGCATAGGTAGCGTACCCCTCAACCGCAAAGAGTCTCAGGTGGGTCAAGCGGCATTCACCATCCCGGCAAATCTGATTCAGGACTACAATGACCTGATTGTTGTGGCGCAGCAGAACAATGACCCTAAATGCAGCGATCCAAGTGATGTCACTCTTTGGACTGAGGTTCTGCCCGATTCCAAATTAATCTTTGGATACCAGCCGCAACCCACTCCCCTGAACTTTAGCCGCTATCCTTATCCCTTCTTTGACGACCTCAGCCTAGATACCAATCGCATCGTTTACCTACTGCCAAAGCTCAATGAGTCTTGGTTGACAGCAGCGCCTCGATTGCAGGCTGCCTTGGGACGATTAGCTGATTTTCGTCCCATTGATACTCGCCTGGTTAAGGATCTCAACCAAGTGAAGTCAAACGAGCGGTTAGTCGTGATTGGCACTCCTGCCGATCAACCCGCTTTAAAGTCGTTGGATCTACCCTTTAAAATCTCTGCTAACAAAATTCTGGATGGAAGCAAGAACCCCTTACCGGAAGAGTCTGGCCTGCTGATGCTGACCACGGCTCAAAAAGGTAGTGTCCCAGTGTTAGTCGTTACCGGAAATAGTCCACAAGCCGTTACTAAGGCGGCACAGTTTTTAGTACAGCCAGACACCAGCAAAATTGGCACGGGTCCGGCAATTGTCGTCAGCGACCTCAAGAACGTGCCAACACCGCCGTTGCGCCAGTGGCCCCGTTATTTACCGGAGAAAAATTCCTTCACCCTAAGTGAAATCAAGAAACAACCCAACGGTAAGCCGCTGCAAGACATTACGGTTCGGGGTTCTGGCGCACCACCCATCGAGATTGATTTTCGGGCTTTACCCGATGACCAGTTTACGCGGGGTAGTCACATGAACCTGAATTACAGCTATGGGCCGCAAATCAATCCTCGCACCTCGGCTGTAGAAGTATTACTGGATAATAATTTCATCGGTGGCGCACGCTTGACCTCAGAGGATGGAGCGACTCGACAAAATCTTAAGGTGGATTTACCCGCTAATCTGATTAGGTCTGACTCCAAACTCCAAATTGCCTTCCGGCTTAACCCCAGGGAACCAGGACAGTGTGGCAAGGTAACCGACCAACAACTTACAGGCACGCTTCATACTGATAGCAACTTCAATCTCAACCGGGAAAACTCTGTCCAACTGCCAAATCTGGAACTGCTAAGAACCGGTTTCCCGTTGACGGCTCCTCAGGATTTATCGGGTACGGCGATTGTTGTCCCGAATTCTCCTTCGGAGACGGATTTGCTCACACTCCTTACCTTCAGCGAACGCTTAGGGCGATTGAGTCAAGCAGATTCTATTAAGTTAAATGCTTATACCACTCAAGGGTTGTCTGACGACATCCGCAAGAAGAACCATCTGGTAGGAATTGGCATCCGGGAGAAGTTTCCGTTTCCCGAAGCACTGGAGTCGGGTGGCTTTCGCTTGAGCGAGGCGTTCTCGCGCCAGACGAATCAAGGAAGCATCCAAACACTGGCTGATGAGCAAGGCGTGATTAAGGAAGTCATCTCTCCTGAAAATAGCGATCGCGTAATTTTAGCCCTTAGCGCTCAATCCGAGCCGGGTTTAGAGAAAGTACGGCAGATCGTTAGTAAAGACCCTTGGTTCTTCCAGTTGCGGGAGGATACGGTATTAGTCGCTGCTGATCGGCAAGATGCCCTTAGCTATGACCCTGATGCTTACAAACTTGAGTTTTTGGAACGTGCTCCCTCAACGAAGCGCTTGGAGAACACGACTCCTTTAAGTAAGGTATCTCGCTTTCTTCAGGAACACTGGTTCTTACTACCCGCAGGTATTATAGCGATCGCACTCCTACTTTATGGCATCGCTCAACTCTATCTCAAACGCCTTACCGATCAAAAGAGTCATTAATGATTAGTAATTGGTCATTAGTTATTTGTTCTTAGACATCTCTAGACATTAAACTCAGCTCAAATCTTATAGAACTTGAGACTAATTCGGAGATATCTATTAATTTTTAACCAATGACCAATGACCAATTACCAATGACGGCTGACCAATGACTAAGAAGTTGCCATGTCTCTTTCCTCATTTAGATCTCGGTTGATAGGGCGTCGCCCGACTCGCCCCTCAGTAACCAGCTGGCTTATCGAGCTTCTGCCTCAGTTTTTTGACCGGGTGCTAGCATGGGCAGGGTCGCGCCAGTTGAAGTGGATTGTTTTGCTGCTGCTGTTATTATCTGTGCCTTTAATTATTACACCGCTCAAGATTTGGCAGCAGGCCATTGTGGCTTTAATATTAATAGCAATTGGTCAGATAGTTGTACGAATTGAATATAAACAGTCCGACCAAACAACTAGTGAGTATCTGCACTTATTTTTAGTGTGGGTGAGCCTTGTAACAACGCTGAGATACCTTTACTACCGCACGAGTTATACCTTAAATTTCAACACCTGGATTAACGGGTTCTTTTGTATACTGTTGTACGCAGCAGAACTGTATGCAATCCTGACTCTTATCCTTGCCTTCTTTCAAACCCTCAAGATTAAAGACCGTCAACCCATTGACCTTTCAAACTTTCCTCAAGACAAATGGTTTAAAGTCGATATCTACATTCCTACCTACAACGAAGACGTTGAAATTGTTCGTAAGACAGTATTAGGAGCTTTAGCGATCGATTATCCAGAAGACAAAAAACAAGTTTATGTCTTGGATGATGGAAGAGCGGAAAAGTATCGAGCTAGACGGGAAGAATTGCGCCAAATGTGTGAAGACCTTGGCGCGACAATGCTGACACGGGATAATAACGAACACGCAAAAGCGGGTAATATCAACACGGCCTTTCGTCGTACTCCCGGCGATTTAGTTTTAATTCTCGACTGCGACCACATCCCATCGCGACAGTTTCTTCAGCATACGGTGGGCTTTTTCTTCGACCAAAAAGTGGCGTTCGTCCAAACTCCCCACTGGTTCTATAACCCCGACCCCTTCGAGCGGAACCTATTTACCAAGGGGAGGATTCCGGTAGGGAACGAACTCTTCTATAAGGTGCTGCAAAAAGGCAATGACTTCTGGAATGCTGCCTTCTTCTGCGGTTCAGCGGCGGTGATTCGCAAAGAGTACGCGCTGCAAGTTGGAGGAATTGCCACAGAAACCGTTACAGAAGATTGCCATACCGCGTTTCGGCTGCATTCTCTAGGGTACGAGTCGGTCTACTACGACAAAATTATGGTGGCAGGTTTAGCGCCGGAGAAATTTTCCTCCTATGTCGGTCAACAGGTGCGCTGGGCACGGGGAATGGCTCAGATATTGCGCCTGGAAAACCCGATGTTTAACCGTAAGCTAAATCTCACCTTAGCCCAGCGGATTTGTTATTTCAGTGCAACTTCGCACTTTTTCTATGGCTTTCCCCGGTTGATGTATGCGATCGCTCCTACTCTATTTTTATTATTCGGCGTCAACCCAATCCAAGGTTTAGGTTCAGAAACCTTAGCTTATGCCCTTCCCCATATTCTCCTATCCCTGAATGCCAACTACATCACTTACAAACACGTCCGGTTTTCCTTCTGGAACGAGGTGTTTGAATTTGTTATGGCATTCCAGGCAGGATATGTCACTTTTATGGCATTGATCAACCCCAAGCTAGGTTCGTTTAACGTCACCGATAAGGGGCTATCGGTAACCAAACGGAGCTTTGACTGGGAATCGGTACGGGGATTGTTAGTCGTCGCCACATTAGTCGTTATCTCATTACTTGCCGTACCTTTTTGGCTGATACTACGCCCAGAGGATACGGAAGCCGCGCTGGTTAACGCTATGTGGTGTGTCTTTAACTTGATTTTACTGATGGCTGCCTTGCTTGTGGCTTTCGAGCAACCCCAACTGCGCACGGCGCACCGCTTACCGCGACAGCTGGGTGTCACGATTTATAGTTCCGACAATAGCTGGAGTGGTGAAACCATCGATGTTTCAGAAACTGGGGCACTCATTCGGTTAGATTGCTGGCCGAACTTACCAGATGAAGTAGAAGTCGAGATTGTGGGTGATTACGGCGCACGAGCCTTTCTGAATGGAAAGATTATTCGCAGGACGCCGATTAACGACAATCAAACTCATTTGGCAGTTGAGTTTGTCAACCTCACCCGCGCTCAACTTGATTCAATCGCCTTGGTTATATATTCCGATGTTAGGGAATGGTATTCGCAAAAACGCGATTATGTGGACGCTCCTCTCGCCTCCTTCAAGTTCCTTGCTAGCAGTTTGACCCGCTCCTTCCAAGAGTTTCAACCCCAACGGAACACTAAGGTGCGTAAGCGCGTTCGGGCAACCACGCAGCTATATTGGAACGGCGAATTTTATCTGGGAGAGGCTACTGAAATTGGAGTGAATAGTTTACGGTTGGAAT
>JGI12467J12023_1007908_pt1 | contig 13300 bp, 11 predicted proteins | sample SoiCrureplicCD5C_FD_12023 | JGI IMG/M metagenome (IMG submission 12023)
CCTGAGTTCGATATAAGAATCCGGATAACGAAAGAATGAGGGATACGCGCCTTAAACAAATACAGCCGATCTCGGTTTTTATACTTAAATCTAAATCTGGCCTATTAATTAGCCTAGAGATTTACGCTAAAGTCTTGCCGCTCTTAGCAGAGCATTAAGAAAATCCTACAGCACATGACGCTTTACACAATCCCTAAAATAAATTTTACAGGAGCAAAATCTAGGGAACGCCTTAGCCTGCTCTTTACCCTCCTGGAGTTACGAAAATGACTCAAAGCCTTTCCCAACCGACTGTTGAGCCTTCCACACTAATCGAACTCCTTCGTGGGAGGGCACTCCAGCAACCTGAAGATCGAGCCTATACCTTTCTGATTGATGGAAAGACAGAGGGACCTTCTCTGACTTATGCGGAACTCGACCGTAAAGCCCGTTCTATTGGTGCTTTGCTCCAACAGCATAGCGAACGAGGGGAGCGAGCCTTGCTGCTGTACCCACAAGGGCTGGAAGTCATAGCCGCTTTTTGTGGTTGCCTGTATGGTGGGTTCATTGCCATCCCTGTGCCTCCCCCAGATGGGGGTCGGATGAAGCGCACTTTGCCTAGACTGAGAGCGATCGTGAAGGATGCCCAAGCCTCCATAGTACTGACGACCTCTCAAATTATTTCCCTGGTAGAGAACGTTCGTTCGGATTTCCCAGAATTCGAGGAGATGCGCTGGATCGACACGGAACAGGTCGATCTCAAACTAGCAGAGGAATGGCAAGACCCAGGGGTCAGTAGCGATATGCTGGCTTATCTCCAGTACACCTCTGGCTCTACCTCCACGCCGAAGGGTGTGATGATCAGCCACAAGAACCTGATGTTCCATTCGGCCTATCTTAACAGGGCATGTGGGTATACACCAGACAGCATCACGGCAACATGGATGCCTTACTTCCATGATTATGGGCTGGTGGAAGGACTCATCCAACCGCTATATAACGGTACTCCCTGCTATGTGATGTCTCCCTTCGCCTTTGTCAAGCGACCGATTCAATGGCTCCAGACGATTTCTCGCTACAAGGCAACCCACAGTCAGGCTCCTAATTTCGCCTACGACCAATGCATTCGTCGGATTAAACCTGAACAACGCGACAGCCTGGATCTGAGGAGTTGGCAGGCGGCTGGCAACGCGGCCGAACCCATCAACCCCAAAGTGATGGAGCGTTTTTTTGAAACCTTTGAACCCTGTGGTTTCCGCTGGAATGCTTTCGCACCGGCTTACGGACTTGCCGAAGCTACGCTGTTGGTTTCAACCAACCCGGTACAGGAAACCCCTGTTTTGTGCATTCTCGATGCGGCAGCACTGGAAAAAAATCGGGTCGTTGAGGCGAAAAAACAGCAGGAGAATGGTGTGCGGACGCTACCTGGATGTGGTCGCTTGGTTTGTGAGACAAAGGTCGCGATCGTTCACCCTGAAAAGCTTACCCAATGTGGGTCTGATGAAGTCGGTGAGATTTGGGTATCAGACCCCAGTGTGACCCAAGGCTACTGGAATCGACCTGAAGAGACAAAGGAAACCTTCCAGGCATACATTGCAGACACAGGCGTTGGACCGTTTTTGCGTACTGGAGACCTGGGATTTTTGAAAGATGGTGAGTTGTTTATCACCGGTCGCATCAAAGACTTGATCATCATCAGAGGCACTAATCATTATCCTCAGGACATTGAATGGACAGTTCAGCAAACTCACCCAGCCCTGCGTCCAGATTACGGGGCAACCTTCTCGGTGGAGGTAGGTGGCGAGGAGCGATTGGTGATTGTTCAAGAGGTTGAGCGTCATGTTCAGAATCTGGATACTGATGAAGCGATCGCAAACATCCGTCAGGCAGTGGCAGAGGAGCATGAATTGCAGGCTTATGCTGTGGTACTCGTTAAGCCGGGAAACATCGAGAAGACTTCCAGTGGCAAGATTCAGCGCCGCGCTTGTCGGTCTAAGTTCCTGTCTGGAGAACTCGATGTCATTGCGGATTGGAGCGAGAATCCTAAACTTACGGCAAAGTACAGAGATCTACAGGGTGAAGTAGAATCCCTGGCGCAGCAAATGCAAGCTACCAAACCGTAAAATTCTTGCCATCTTGCCAAAGGCGCACCTCCTCCCTGGAGGGTTGAGCCTGCCACGAAAAGCTGGTCGAACTACTCTGCTAGACGCTACTCAATTGGAGAGCGATCGTTCCATGAACAATTCAACGCATCAACTAAAGCAGTACTGGGTCGCAGAAGCACTAGAGCGGGATTTGGGAGACCCCAACAATCCAGAAAGCGTACTATCATTCAAACGTGCGGTTGAGCTGGATGAGCGCGAGGAGTTTCCCGAAGCGGAACTTAGCTGGCTCTACAACTGGAAGCTTCAACATTACTACGTCCCTGCTAATTGTGGGGGAGAGTTCACCTCTTTTGAGGAATTCATTGCTTTTGTCAGAGTCATGTCGCGGCGTGACCTAACAACTGGCATCAGCTTCACCACACTCTTCTGGTCTTTTCTCACCTGGATGGCAGGCACGGATGAACAGAAACAAAGGCTGGCAAACTATATCAAAAATCAAAATGGCGCGATGTGTCTTGCCTATTCGGAACGGGAACATGGCAGTGATTTGGTAGCCGGTGATCTTCGGGCAACGAAAGTTCCTGGGGGTTATCTCCTCAAGGGGGAAAAGTGGCCGATTAACCGAGCGACCATCTCTGGAGTCTCCTTTGTGCTAGCCAAGACAGATGAAGCGGGTGGCGGTCGCAGTTTATCTCTATTCATGGTAGAGAAAAACCAACTCGACCCGGCTTCTTACTACAATCTTCCTAAGATCAAGACCCACGGAATTCGCGGCTCCGATATGAGCGGCATTGGGTTCGACAATTGCTTTGTTCCCGAATCAATGCTCATCGGAAAAGAGGGAGCCGGTTTAGAGTTAGCGCTAAAAGGGTTTCAGATAACCCGCCCTTTGTGTGCCGCCTTTTCTCAAGGAGCCTCTGATACAGCCCTGAGAACCACCCTGAAATTTGCCCTTAACCGGAAACTCTACGGCAAAACCGTTTTCGACATTCCCCACGCTCGGAAAACCTTAGTTGATGCCTTCTTAGACATCTTGATCTGTGATTGCGTTAATATTGGGGCGGCCAGAGGATTTCATGTAGCCCCTGAGCAATTTAGTGTCTGGGGAGGCGTGGTTAAATATTTCGTGCCCACGACCCTTGAGAGCATGGTGCAAAACATCTCCGTTGTGCTTGGAGCCCGCTACTACCTGCGGGAAGAGCATGATTGGGGAATTTTTCAAAAGGTTCTCAAAGACAATGCGATTATCAGCGTGTTTGACGGCAGCACGGTCGTTAACTTACACTCCCTGATCCTGCAACGTCGTCAACTGGCGAAATATCGCGCCAGAAGGACTACCGCCAGCAACGAGGCATTGCAGTCCCGCCTGGAAACCAGCTTTTCTCTAGACAAACCCCTGCCGCGTTTTGTGCCAGAGAACCTTGAACTGGTCAGTCGGGGAGATGACGTTTTACACGGTCTGGAAATGTCTCTTAACCGCCTACACCAGATGCAGGAGGAAGCAGACGTTGAGGCGGAAGTGCTACAGGAAATCATCACCCTGACAAACGCTATCCTAGAAGAGCTAAACGCCCAGGATCAACAGATCGCCAACTCAGCGTTTGAACATGGTCATGACCAATCTCCCGAAGCCTTTGAACTCGCCAAGGAGTACTGCCGGTTACATGCGGCGACCGCCTGCGTCCACATGTGGCTGTACAACCGGAAACGCTTGGGTGACTTTTTCGCTGACGGCAAATGGCTGACACTTTGCCTTCACCGGATATTGCGTCCCTTGCGACCCTCGCAGACCCCAGCCTCTCATCGGGCTTACCTGGAAAACGCCGCCCAAGAACTTCTCAAGCTTTACAGCCAAGAGCAGCTGTTTTCAATTGTCCCGTTCCAACTAGCAAAAACCGAAACACAGGAGCATAAACCCCATGCAACTTCAGAACTCCAGCTACAAGGATAATGATGTTTTGAGCGAGAACTACGTCGAAGGTAACGGAAAGAACACAGAGACTTCTTCTGTGGAAGCGCTTCAAAACTGGCTAGTTAGCAAGCTGGCTTCGCAACTATCGATCAATTCAAAGACCATTAATGTTAGTGAACCTTTAACCCGTTACGGTCTGGATTCGATCGATGCGGTTACCCTTGTTGGTGATCTGGAAGATTGGCTTGGACTTGAGCTTCCTGAGACTCTCTTATGGGACTACCCCTCGATTGAGAAAGCGTCCCAATACTTGGTTAAGGAATTCGATATTGCGGCAGCGTTGCTCAACGTCGCTCCTGAAGAACAGGTAGAGGTAAATCATAAGGACAACACAGAGAAAGAGAAAGCCTCTGCTTCTAAAGGTTGGGGGTCTCTCTGGGGACGGATTAGCGGAAGCTAGGACGTAGAGAGAGGAGAACATTGGTGGGTTGATTGCCTAGAACTGGAAAGCGACTGGTTATTGCTCAAGCTTCCCCTCTCTCTCTGTTTTGTTTGCGCCATTCGGTACCCATTTGATCAGTAACAAACAAAGGATCTGAATGAAAAACATACCTTCAAAGCTAAATTGAGGGGATGTTTTAATCAAATCAAGGCTGGGGAGGAAAAAGTTAATTGAACTTCACTGAGTTCTCCTTCTGGTGGCTGCTAGTCCTATCCATTGTTCCACTCTTAATTGTTCGCTTTCTGGGCAAGCGCCTGAAGTTCTGGAAAGATGACTACGACCGCATCGGTCTGATGTTGCTGTCGTTGCTGCTCTTTTATAATGCGAGTTCCAAAAGCTTCATCATCTTTGCCTTTGAAATAATCTTCAACTATGCGATGGTGTGGCTGATGCTGCGCCGTCGAGGTTGGGAGGCCCAGGTGATTGCGGTGGTTGTGATCGTGATCGACGTGGCAATCCTGGCCTACTTCAAGTACCTGAATTTCTTTTTGGAAGATCTGCTTGGACTAGCGGTTAGGGGAGTTGGAGGGAACTGGGGGGGCGATGTTGCTATTCCTGGCGTTCGGGCAATTCCTCCAGGTCTTTCCTTCTATACCTTTGAGATGGTTGCCTTTGTAGTGGATTCACTCAGAAGCAAAGACAAGAAGCCGATTGGGTTCATTGATTACATCAACTTTGTTTCATTCTTCCCTCATGTCGTTGCAGGTCCGATTGAGCGCCGGTCAAAACTTTTCCCTCAAATGGCAAAATTCCGCTTCAAGTTCTCTGTAGAGAACTTCGAGGTGGGTCTCAGGTGGCTTGCCTTGGGTCTGTTTATGAAGTTGGTGCTGGGGGACAACTTGACACAGTACATCGACTACCAAGAAACAGCGAATGCTTGGTTGGTCTGGCTATCTATTTACCTGTTTACACTAAGAATCTACTTTGATTTTGCGGGATATAGCTTCATGGCAGTTGGTATAGCCAAAGCGATGGGGGTTGAGTTAACCATCAATTTCCTGGCACCCTATACCGCCCTGAGCATCCAAGAATTCTGGCGCAGGTGGCACATTACGCTGAATAACTGGTTTCGAGACTATGTATTCCTCCCTTTGATGGGAACCAAGAAGCAATGGGCTGCCTTTTATTTGTTTATCACGTTTACGCTCTCAGGCTTCTGGCACGGAGCATCTTGGAATTTTGTCCTTTGGGGTGCCTATCATGGCTTTTTGCTGCTGCTTTTAAGATACACGGGCAGATTCCTTGGTCAGCGTCTGTTAATGCCTGATTTCGTATCGTGGGCCGTGACTTTCTGGTCCGTGATGTTCGGCTGTCTATTCTTCATGGAGACGAATATCAGCCGATTGGGCATCAAGCTGCAAACACTGGCTAACCCTTTAGCGTACTCCCTCTCGAATGTTAACAATGCAATAAGCTCGTTCAGTGTCAATCAGCTCGGTGCCTTGGGTTTCACACTCATTCTGGCAAATGTGGTATTGTTCCTCGAACATCTCGCCGTCTGGCAAAAGCGTGAGTCTGAATATGACTTGCTCTTATTACCCTGGGTAGCGCGTGTTCTGCTTGGTTTAACTATCTTGTTCGCTGCAAATGAACCTTCTCAATTTATTTACTTCGATTTCTAATGTGGAAACCTTGGAAGCTCGCTAGTTGGATCGCTGTTGCTGGCTTAGCCTGGTCTGCTGGTTACCTGTACAACGTGCGCTACGGTGGAGAATTGAGCTGGCTGCGTATGATGTACGAACGCAAGATTGCCCTGGCAAGCAAAATCGAAGCACCGAGGCGCTTGCTGATCACCGGAGGATCGGGAGCGCATTATACCATAAATGCCGGTTTAATGGAACAAAAACTGGGCATGCCAGTATTCAACTTTGGATTGGATGGTCCGATTGGTCTAGACGTAATCCTGCCAAGCATTTTAAGTCAAGTCCGCCGTGGCGACATCGTCCTGCTGATTCCAGAGTATCTAATTCTTTGGTCAGACGATGGGTTTGGCGATCGCTCTGGTCAGTTTGGGGTGGCAATTGGACAGCCCGGTTTGGGAGGCGTGCCACCAAAGCAGCTAGCTCAAGACCTTTTGATGCTGGGTTCGCCTACTCTGAGAGCTGTAACTAAGTCAAGTTTGGACCTGATCGAGACAGGAAAATTCACCGGCTACTACTCCGATCCGGTGAATGAGCATGGAGACCCCACGGCGGTGAAACAACGCGCGGGTTCGTGGTGGCAGCTGCCTATCGACAAACCCGCAACACCACATGCCCTAAAGCGGATCAAAAAATTCCGAGAGGAGGTGGAGGCAAAGGGAGCAACCCTAGTGATCTCATTGCCCTGGGTGTATGCTAAGACCGACCAAAAATCGGTTAGTAACGTTAAAAAAACGGCGGAAGAGCTTGCCAAAATTGCTCCGTTGATATATGAAAAAGACACCTTGAATATGAAGACAGACTCTAACTTGTTTGCCGATACACACTATCACCTCAAAGACAACGCCAGAATCATCAGGTCATTGGAGCTTGTTGAACAACTCAAGCCAGTGATTGAGACAAAGCGCTGATGATACCCAATTCCCTGAGCAGACTGCCCCAATAGACTAGAACTGACCCTCGCTGCCGGTATACGTGGTGATTTAGCGCTTCGGCTGACCCTAAATGCCTGCAATGCCAACAGGATTTTATATCAACTTTATTTGATGATTAGCTTAAATATCCCTCTTAAATAATATGGACCGCAAGCTAGACAGCGAAAGGCACCGAAGACAGGTCAAATCGGAGCAAACCCCTCGAAGGAGCGCAACTCCTACCCGCATTTGCATTCTCGGTGGCGGCTTTGGCGGTCTTTACACAGCTTTGTACCTACACCGTTTAAGAAGGCTGAAATCGGAAAACTGCCAAATCACCCTCGTTGAGCAGAAAGATCACTTCCTCTTTACCCCGTTGCTCTATGAACTGGTCACAGGCGAACTCCAAACCTGGGAAATTGCTCCCTCTTTTGAGAAACTGCTTGGTCCAACAAACATCCAGTTTTGCCAGGAGATAATTGAGGGGGTTGATCTAGAAACGCGCCAAGTAAAGCTTCAAAGCGGTACCCAACTTGCTTATGACTACCTGGTTCTGGCTGTGGGAGGTCAGACCCACTTAGAGGGCATCCCAGGTGCTTCAGCCTACGCCATTCCCTTCCGCACCTTAGCTGATACCCAGCGACTCAAACAACAGCTGCGATTTCTGGAGAGTTCTGACCGAACACGAATTCGGGTTGCCATTGTTGGTGGCGGACCTAATGGAGTGGAGTTAGCTGGCAAGATCGCTGACCGTTTAGGGGAACGGGGAGAAGTACGCCTGATTGACAGAGGGAAGGAAATTCTCAAAAGCTTTTCCCCTTCTAGTCGAGCAGCGGCTCACCGAGCCTTGAAAGTCCGCCGCGTTCAGATTGACTTGGAAACCAGCATTGACGCTATTGAATCTGACCAAATCACCCTGGTTCAGGAAAACCAGATTAGCAATTTTCCTGTAGACCTTGTGCTTTGGACGGCTGGTACCCGGTCTATAGAGTGGGTGCGTAACCTTGCTTGTCGGCACAACGATCAAGGTCAACTTCTCGCCCTCCCTACCCTACAGTTAGTTGATTATCCAGAAGTCTTTGCCTTGGGTGACTTGGCAGAGATCAAAGATGCCAGAGGGAAACCTGTGCCAGCAACAGCACAAGCGGCTTTCCAACAGGCAGCTTGTGCAGCCTGGAACCTAAGAGCGGCTCTTCGGCGACGAACTTTACGACGCTTCCGCTATTTGCACCTGGGAGAAATGCTAACCTTGGGAACGAATGCGGCAGCTGTATCGAGCTTTGGCATCAGTCTAGAAGGTCTCTTGGCTTGTCTCACCAGACGCTTGGTTTATCTCCAGAGGCTGCCAACGCTCCGCCATCGCCTCCAGGTGCTTTGGCATTGGCTCACCAGTTGGGTCTTGAAGGGGCTGGCTAGTTTGCGGAAGCAACCGGCGAGGCTCGTGAGGCTCGTCTCGAAGGGATTGGCGACGAGGGGACGGCGGCGAGGGGCGAATTCCCGGCGACGCAAGAGTAGGGGCGGGTTTAGCCATAAATAATAGGAACCACGAGCAATTGTTATACAAAACCCGCCCTTAAATCCAACAAAATTTTCCATTAAGGTAAGGTCTACCGTTTTATGGCTTCCAGTGAGCGAAAACCTAAATCAATCTTGACCAAAAAGCTTGAGGAATTGTTTGGGTTCGACTTGCGATCGCTAGCTGCCTTTCGGATTGGTCTAGCGCTGATTATCCTTGCCGATTTAATCATCCGTTCCAGGGATATCAAGGCACACTATACAGATTTTGGCGTACTACCCCGCACGGCGCTGATCGATGGAATTCTAAATCCTTGGTATTGGTCGGTACATTTGATCAGCGGTCAACCCCTAGTTCAAACCCTGCTGTTTTTGTTCGCCGGATTGGTAGCCTTGGCGCTGCTGGTTGGTTACCGGACACGGTTGGCAGCGATCGCCTCTTGGGCGCTCCTGATATCTCTGCACAACCGAAACCAAGTCTTGCTTTTTGCTGGGGACGATATGCTGCGTGCCCTGCTGTTCTGGGCAATGTTTTTGCCCTTAGGTGCTTGTTACTCAGTGGATAGTGCGCTCAATTCATCTACCGAGAAGTTACCCAAGCGCATCCTCTCCGCTGCTACATTGGCGCTGACGCTTCAGGTTTGCTACGTCTACATCTTTTCAGCAGCTTTTAAGACTAAAAGTGAGATTTGGTGGCCAGAGGGGAGTGCGGTTTATTATGCCTTGAGTTATGACGCTTACGCGGCATATTTAGGTCAATTTCTCCTTAAGTTTCCCCCACTGTTAACGCTTTCCACCTTTGCAACCTTGGTTCTGGAGTGGATCGGACCACTGTTTCTTTTTGTTCCCTTCCGCACAACCTTTTTCCGTAGCGCTACGATTATCACGTTTATCCTCTTACATATAGGGTTCGGATTAACTCTACATATCGGTCTGTTTGCGGCTCTTGGTATATTTACCTGGCTAGTTTTTATCCCCAGTGAGGTTTGGGATGCGCTTTACAAACGAGTGTATACCCCGCAACGGGCAGGGCTGAAGATTTACTACGATGCGGACTGCGGCTTTTGCAAGAAGGTAGTATACCTGATTCGCACCTTCCTAATCTTACCGGGGACACCCTTGCTCATGGCTCAGGATGACCCTTCAATTTGTGCTGACATGGAGGCGAAAAATTCCTGGGTAGTTGTGGATTGGCAAGACAATAGGCATTTCAAGTTTGAAGCGATCGCCTATGTATTTAGCCTCTCCCCCTTATTTGGACCACTGGCATCGATTCTCAGATTGGGTCCGGTGATGTCTGTGGGCACTAAATTCTACGAGACAATTGCCTCCAACCGCAAGATAGCTGGCAAATTCACGGCACCCTTGAAATTCCGTCCCCTTGAGGTGCGTTATTCCCGCTCCAGGAATATAGTAACGTTGCTACTGCTGGCTTATGTTACTGTCTGGAATTTCAGGAGTTTGACCCCTAAAACCTTTAGTAGGAAGACTCTCAACTCAATTGACTGGATTAGTCGCCTTTTGAGGATAGATCAGTCGTGGAGTATTTTTGCCCCAAGTCCGCCAAAAGATGATGGCTGGTATGTGATCCCAGGCAAGCTCAAGGATGGAACTGAAATTGACATTCTCAAGGGTAGTGGTCCTGTAGTCTGGGAGAAGCCGAGTCTGAAGCAGCGAAACGCCATCTATCGGAACATGCAATGGCGAACCTATTTCATCAATCTCAATCGTGCGATCGGAAAGAAGCTTTATCCCTACTATGGAGCGTATCTCTGCCGCAATTGGAACGAGCAGCACAATGGGTCAAAACAACTGGATAACTTTGAGATTTACTTTATGAAGGAAAGAACTGTGGCACTTGGTCAACCTCAAGGAGTAGAGAAGACTCAGACTTTGCAGCAATCCTGCTCCGAGAAACCTGAAAAAGATAAGTAAGGGGTGTGAGTAAAAAGATGGTAGTTAGAGTCTCAAAGGTGTAGGAAGATAACTTGCTAAATTTTGATTTGTGTAAAAGTGTTAGAATTAAAAAATGCTTAGTCTCACTTACGTGTTCAACCTAAAAGTAACTCCAGAACAAGTGCCAACCTTTAGGGAAGGGTTAGAGGTCTGCCGCAAGGTCGGGAATTTTACTTTATGTGAGCTTAGAAGATTGAACCCAATCTTCTAAGCTCGAAATTAATACTCACAGCTCCTGAGGGTCTAACATCAGCTAGAAAAGCTTCTGGCTACTTCAAATGGATATTCAGCCAACTTCTCCTCGGATTCTTAGTAGAAGATCAAGGCAAGCGTTCGACTGAACTTCGGCAAGCTCAGTTACCGCGCTCACGCCGAAGTCTGAAATTGCGGCAACGCCGACTCGAAGCTAAGAGGAAAGGTTCAAGCAACTGGTGTAAAGCATAACACAAAGTAGCTAAGGTACAGGAGAAATATCAAACGACCGTCAATTAAAAAGGCAAAACTAAAAATTTTAATTTTCGACCCCCTATTCCCCACTTCCTCAAACAGCCCTTAATAACATTTCACAATTAACAGACAGTTGCGGTTGTCATCTGTGCGTTTATAACTGAGATTGTCTGCGATTTTTTGCAAGATGGCGATGCCACGCCCACCTCCAGCCTCCTCATCCACCTGATGCTCCAGATGCTGGAGCCGCTGTTCTAAATCAAAGGGCGGTCCCTGATCCCAGATTCGCAGCTCTAAAGACTGGGGAAATAGAGTAACTTCGATATCAATGGGAACATTGGTGGGAAGATCTTTGTGGGCATGACGAACAGCGTTGGTGAATCCTTCCGCAAGGGCTAATTGGCACTGTATCCAGACTGTTCTGGGAATAGACGGTTGGTTGAACTCCTCAAACCATAACAAAACTTCTTCTAACGCCGTGCGATCGGTAGGAAATTGCCTCATGAATTTTTTAAGGTCTTTCAACTGCTCAAAGCCTTTTAAATCAACGACACCCAAGCCTGGTCGTAAACGCACCGCTCTCCGTGTGGAACAATCCAGTCTACCCTGAATTTAGCCCTTGCTCTACCATTAACTAACTTGCCTTCATATCCGTATCACTTTCTCATTAAACTACACTCAACTGAATTCAGTTGCAGCCCTCGTTTTAAGCAAGTGCATCTGCAAATCCAAGAGTGACTTGTAGTACCTCGATGCCATGAACCAAATTCTGATTATTGATGACGACCCGGCGATTCAGATATTGCTGAAACGGACCCTTCATAACCAGGGTTATGACGTTTCAGTTGCCAGCAACGGCGAAGAAGGTCTAGAACAGGCACGACAGTTGCGTCCGGGGCTGGTCATTTGCGATTGGATTATGCCACGCATGAACGGACTGGAGGTCTGTCGCCAAGTTAAGGCAACGCCAGAACTTTCAACGACCATGTTTATTCTGCTAACGTCTCTCGGTTCAGTTGAGGATCGTGTTAAGGGATTGGATGCTGGCGCAGATGACTTTCTGTGCAAGCCTATCGAAATGCTTGAGTTGCAGGCGCGAGTGCGGGCAGGCTTGAGGTTGCATGAAGCCAGCCGCGAGTTGCAGGAACAAAAGCAGCTGTTGGAGACGGAATTAGCAGAAGCTGCTGAATATGTCAGTTCTATTCTTCCAGACCGGATGACTGAGCCACCAGTGACCATCGACGCCCGGTTTATTCCGTCTCGGCAACTGGGAGGTGATGGCTTTGATTACTACTGGCTTGATTCAGAACATCTGGCAATTTATCTGCTGGATGCTTCGGGACATGGCTTACGAGCTGCCTTGCCCACTATTTCTGTCTTGAATTTGCTCAAGTCGCGAGCGCTTCCTCACATTAATTACTATCAACCCAGCGATGTCCTACGAGGGTTGAATGAAACGTTCCAGATGACTCAGCGCAATGATAAGTACTTTACCATCTGGTACGGGGTATATAACCGGGTTAAGCGTCAACTAACTTACGCTAGTGCAGGACATCCACCCGCTGTATTGCTCTCCAAGACGCCAGCGGCGTCCATTCAGGCGCAACGTTTGCAGACACGAGGCTTACCCATTGGCATGTTCCCTGAAGTCGATTATCTTGATGAATGCTGCGAAGTCGCCGAACTCAGCACCCTGTACATATTCAGCGATGGGATTTACGAGATTAATCAAGCGGATGGCACCCTCTGGGGACTTGATCCATTTGTCCAGCTGCTGGCAGACTGTAAGAGTAACAGTGCCTGTAACCTAGACCACGTCTTGCATTCTATTAAAGCCGTAAACCCCAAAGACTATTTTGATGATGATTTGTCTTTATTGGAAATCAACTTTGATTGACACTTCCCTTGGGCAGAAGCAATCTGCTATCTAGGTGGTAGAAACAACAGAGTTCTCAAAATCAGCTCGCGTCGGAAAGATTTCAAAGACGCGATCCATGCTCGTCAGTTCAAATAACATTTTTATTTGTTCATTGACAGAGCAAATGAAGAGCTTGCTACCAGCGGCACGAACCGTTTTCAGTGCCAGGACAAGCGCTCCTAGACCCGAACTATCCATAAAAGTAACGTCTTGGAAATCAATCAACACGATATCGACGTTAGATTCCACAAGGTTACTGATCTCTTGACGAAATTGACCGGCTTTTGTGCCGTCTAAGATACCAGAGGGTTGAACAACTTTAACAACAGGACTCATAGACTACTTAAGGCTTTCCAGTTACACGAATATCCAGTCTTTGCCAGTATAGCTGTGACAATTACTTTCAGCCAGA
>JGI12467J12023_1009301_pt1 | contig 12613 bp, 7 predicted proteins | sample SoiCrureplicCD5C_FD_12023 | JGI IMG/M metagenome (IMG submission 12023)
AGCAGAGCGAATCGAGGCACCGACTTAATCGACAACGCCAATCAACCTGATAGATTATAAAACGTTGTTTGGAGATTGGATAATGCCGAACACTTACTATGTCGCGACCAATGGCAGTAACGATAATCCAGGAAGTCTGGAGCAGCCATTTGGCTCACTCGCCTACGCTGCCGCAAAACTAAAACCTGGTGACACTGTCTACGCGCGTGGGGGCACCTATTACCTTGATCAGACACTCTTGCTTGCTAACTCCGGAACCCCTGACCAGCGGGTTGTCTTTGAGTCCTACCCAGGTGAAATCGCAATCTTAGATGGTAGCAATCTTACTGCCAACAACGACATTATTAATATTGTTGGAGAATATATTGATTTCAAAGGCTTTGAGGTACGAAATTCCCCCCGTTTTGGCATTGGAGTGTGGAGGAGTAAGCACATCCGGATTTTAGACAACGTTGTGCATGGCTCATACGATGGTGCAATTAGGGCAGCTTCTGTTAACGACCTAACCTCGACCGAAGATATCGTAATTAGCGGCAACACCGCTTACAACAATGGTCTCGTCAAAGCACAGAACCCTACTTGGAATTGGCCAGCGATCATTGCTAGCCAGGGAGCTAGCAACGTAACCATAACTAACAATTACGTCTACAACAACTATGGGGAAGGAATTGACTTTGTTCTCACAAACGGTGGTCTAGCGTCTGGCAATGTCCTTCACGACAATTACTCTGTAAATCTGTATCTGGACAACGCTAGCAACATCAAACTAGAGAATAACTTCATTTACACCACCAATAACACAACTTATTACCGAGACGGTCAGCCTGCAAGTGGAATCCATGCCGCCAATGAACCCTACGGCATTTCAAACCCATTGAACAACATCGAGATTCGCAACAACATTGTGGTAGGGGGCAGATGGGGCTTCTACAACGGTACATACGGTAATGGTGGAGGCATGAAAAACTTCACCATAGTCAACAATACGTTCTACGGAGCGACATCCAGCTTGCTCTGGCTCGAGGAAGACCCTGGTCACTCAAATAATGTAATTTCTAAAAATATCTTCTATCAAACCAACGACAAGCCGCTGACCAGCATCCCTAGCAACCTGGCTCAGTTCGCCTTTAGCAATAACCTGTGGTACGGTGGCACTGCTGGCTCGGCAGAGGTTTCTGGCGATCTCAAGGCTGATCCACTCTTCGTCAACGCAGGAGGATTATTGCCCAGCGACTATGCGTTCAACGCTGGTTCCCCAGCGCTGGCGGCGGGGATAGGAAGCTTGCTGTTCAACCTTAATGGCGGAACAACCCCTGTTGGAGGTGGTACTAATCCGCCGATACCGATTGACACGGGTGTCCCCCTTAATGGCGGAACAACCCCTGTTGGAGGTGGTACTAATCCGCCGATACCGATTGACACGGGTGTCCCCACAGCCCCTAAACCAGTGAATCAGGACATCGTCCTCCAAGTCAGCACGGCGGCAGGAGATACCGTTGAACTGCTTGATCTGCGAGGGTTTAACATCAACGGGAATGGTCAAGTTGACGCTGCGGTTAAAGTTGTCTTCTCTGAGGTGACTAGCGAGGCAATGTTTGACAATTCTGTCGGGTTCTACGTAGTCCAAAATGAGCAAGGTACTGTGATCGACCCGTTGAGCGGTCAGGCAATTAACCCTGGTGATTCCGGTTATGCCGAAGCGGCACTCCGACAACGAGTGCCTGGTTTAGACCTCCATCGGAACACGCAGTCCTTACTGACTCCAATGAACGGTGGCGTGCTTCTAGCTCCCTACATCATTGGCGATGGCACTGTGGAGGAGTTTCTCGCAGAGAATCCAGGGAATCTGCCAGGTGAAGGATTGTATGCCTACTTTGCTTACCAGGGTGCTAATCCTGATCAGGCGGATCATGTGCGGATGCTAGGCAACAATCAATTTAGATTTGAGGATCGTTGGGATGGTGGAGACAAAGACTTCAACGATATGGTCTTCAATCTTAATGTTGAGATTGCTTAAGCTGAGGTAATCTTGAGGGCAACTTTGTGGGAGCATCCCAGGCAAGGACATATGCATAGGAAATTGGGCATTGAATCAAAGAGTAGAGGAGCTAAGCAACAGCGCATGTCCCATTCCACAGTTGTTCACAACCTTCATGTTCTGGCTCGCTGCTTTGAGCAAACCTCACACCAGCAAGAAAGTGCTTGATGCCTTCCGGAAAGAATTATTTTTTTTGACCAAGTTTCATAAAGATATAGTGAAAAGTCGATAAAGTTACTTTACTTTGCAAAAAATTACCCTATCACCCTATAATAAACTCTATAATAATTTTAATTTCTTTGGAGTTTAATTCACTTCCTACAAGATAATTCCTACATATGTGCAGATGGCTGCGTCTTCGGAATTAATTCCAATATGAGGCTCTCCAATAATGCATCACTTGTCGAGATAGCTTTGCTTGCTTACAGGGACCCTTCTTGCAAATTTGGGGGGATTCCCTCGAAGGGCATTTGGGAATTTCACTCCCTATATCTATGTTTAGGAAAATTAGATTTTATCAATAATCAAAATTAGAGGTATTAGATACATGCGTAAACCTATTTTGACCATCTTCTACCAGTTCAACCCTTGGAACACTAGCATTGGGGGAATTCAGACAGTCATCCGCTCCTTTGTAAAATACTGTCCGAGTGAATTTGAGGTACGGCTGGTAGGAACGGAAAGCAACCCTTCCCACCCCCTAGGGGTATGGCGAGATACTGAGCTGGGCGGGAAGGTAGTTCGCTTTATGCCTGTGGTTAGGGTACAAAATGATAACATTAGGAACTTAGTACCTACCAGTGTTAAGTATACGGCTGCCCTGTTTGGGCGTCGTCTGACCTCAGATTTCATGCATTTTCACAGGCTTGAACCGACTCTAGCAGCTCTTAACTGGCGTGGAGAGAAGACTCTTTTTGTTCATAATGATATTCAGAAGCAGATTGATTCTACAGGCAATAAAGATGCTATTCTTTGGCGACGGTTCCCAGCCGCGTATTTTGCTCTAGAACGCCTGCTAGTTGGTCAGTTTGACCAAATCTTATCGTGCAACACCGAATCGCTGAAGTATTATCGGGAGCGTTACCCAAGGATAGCAGAGCGCGTTTCCTACATCAAAAACACAGTTGATAATGAGATTTGCTACTCATTAACCTTGGAAGAACGCGATCAGGGGAGGCGCGTCCTTGCTGAGCGGATGGGTTTGCCGGAGGATACGCGTTTCGTTCTATTTGCTGGTCGCCTCCATGCCCAAAAAGACCCTCTCTTGTTGGTGCACTCCCTGGCTGCGCTGAAAAATCCAAAGGTTCACCTCCTTATAGTAGGTGATGGAGACTTGAGGGATGAGATACGTTCTGAGATGAGCTTTTTTGGACTATCCAAACAAGTGACGATGCTTGGAGCATTACCCCAGGCAGAACTTGCACAGTTGCAGCGCATCTGTAGTGTCTTCGTACTGACTAGTGCCTACGAAGGTCTACCTGTAGTCGTTCTAGAAGCACTTGCCTGCGGTACGCCCGTAGTGACAACCCGATGCGGTGAAACTCCAAACTTGCTTTCTGCTAAAAGTGGGGTTGTCTGTCAGGAGCGCACGCCAGCAGCAATTGCAGATGCTCTACGCAAGGTATTGCTGCATCCAGGCGATTATCCTATCGAGGCATGCATTCAGGCTGCCGAACCCTACAGTGCGCGAAGTGTTGTGGGTGCTGTCTACAGCGACATGCTGAGCCGCTGGCAGCAGCAAAACCCGGTATCTAGTGGCCAGGCTAGTTCTACAACTTTTACAGATAAAGAGGTGGCATCTTTATGAAAATTGCTGTGATTGGGTCGAAAGGGTTACCCGCCAAACAAGGTGGGATCGAGCACCACTGTGAAGAAATTTACTCCCGTATTGTTGTACAGGGGCACTCTGTAGATCTATTCGCCCGTTCTTCCTACACGGATGATATTTCAGTAGATCAATATGACATTCAGGGCATTCAAGTCGTCTCCCTACCCTGCTTGAATTTAAAAGGAATGGACGCTCTGCTGAGTTCTGCACTGGGAGCGATCGCCTGTAGTGGGACACGTTATGACATCATTCATTTTCATGCTATAGGTCCAGCTCTCTTTAGCTGGCTACCAAAAATTGCCTCCACCGCAAAAGTTGTTGTCACCTGCCATGGCTTAGACTGGCAACGCGCTAAATGGAGCAAAGCTTCCAGTTACCTGCTACGTCTCGGTGAGCGCGCTGCTGTACGCTTCGCCGATGAGCTAATCGTCGTCTCAGAAGAACTGCGTTCTTACTTTAAGGAAACTTATGGCAGAGAGACAATCTATATACCCAATGCTCCGTCGAACCTTGGGGAGTCAGATCCCGACTTTTTTTATGGCAGTTCGCTAGGCTTGAAGCAAGGGCGTTATATTCTCTTCCTTGGCAGGCTTGTGCCCGAAAAGTGTCCCGATTTACTCATTAAGGCTTTTCAAGCTCTCCAGGCATCCGACTGGAAACTCGTCTTGGTGGGGGGCACCAGTGATACTGGTGAGTACACCTCGCAGCTAATCAACATGGCAGCAAAAAATACAAACATAGTATTTACGGGCCAACTCAAAGGAACTAATCTAGCAGAAATCATCCGAGGATCGGGATTATTTGTACTTCCTTCTGAGTTAGAGGGATTACCACTGGCAATGCTGGAGGCAATGCAGGAGGGAGTTCCTGTACTCGCGAGCGACATTCCTGTGCATAAGCAATTGATAGCTCCAGAACGAGGCATGCTTTTCCCTGTGGGAGACGTAGACTCCTGTTCCTGCTGCCTTAATTGGGCGATCCATCATCCTCAGGAATTAGTGGCAATGGCCAAGAAGGCACAAGAGCATGTACAGGCTTATTACAACTGGGACGACATTACTACCAAAACATTGAACTTGTACACAACACTCTCCACTGACACTAAAGAAGCAACACAGGCAAAGATTCAGCTTTCAGCAAACCCAGCACGACACCATCCTATTACATGAGTCTTTTATGGAATCTAAACAGTACGTTGAAGACATAGATTTTGGAAAGTACTGGCTTATTTTAAGACGGCGTTTGCTACCGGCTACGAGTGTATTTGTGCTTGTTGTGATACTTGCAGCTACGGCGGCGTTCTCGAGAAAGCCCACCTATGAAGCACAAGGACGGCTTCTGTTTAAGAAGAACAATACGACTTCTTCCCTAGTAACAGAGGCAGGAGGAAAAATAGGGGAGTTAGATACCCTAAATATGCTGAATACTCCTGTAGATACAGAGGCACAGGTAGTCACTTCTATCCCCCTTCTACAAAAAACCATAGCTTCACTCAATTTAAAAGATCAAAAGGGTGACCCTCTCAAACCTGAAGACCTACTAGGAGTGCTTACAGTCAAAGGAATCAAAGGCACAGATGTGTTGCAGCTTACCTTTAAAAGCAATGATCCTAAGGAAGCTGCGGCAGTGGTAAACAAACTCATGAGTCTTTATATCGAGAACAATATACTCAGTAACCGAGCTGAAGCTGCTGCTGCTCGGGAATTTATAACCCAGCAGCTACCTAAAACTGAGGTTAATGTCCGTCAAGCGGAAGCGGATTTGCGCAGCTTTAAAGAAAAGAACAGCGTTGTCGTCTTAGAAGAGGAAGCCAAATCTGCTATAAAGATTACTGGAGACTTAGACGCCCAAATATCCACAGCTCAGGCGGCGCTTGATGATGTAACTGCTCAATCCGGAGCGCTTCGGAGCCAGATAGAGAGCCAAATAGGTCAGAATACACAGCAAGCCATAGCTCTGAACTCCCTCAGTCAGTCTCCTGGAGTCCAGGAGACGCTTAAAGAACTCCAGAAATTAGAAGACAAGTTAGCTGTTCAACGAAGCCGCTTTCAGGAAGAAAACCCCACAGTAGTTAGCCTAAAGAGTGAGGAAGCGTCCTTAAAGAGGCTACTCCAGGAGCGGATAGAGGCGGTTATTGGCTCTCAGCAACAAGTGTCTGGCGACAATTTGCAGATTGGGGAGCTTCAACAAAATCTGATCGCTGAACTGGTAAAGACTGAGGTGAAACGCTTAGGTTTGGCTAATCAAGTAGCTTCTCTCTCGCGTGCCAAGTCCGGCTACAAACAACGGGCTAATATGTTACCTAGATTGCAACAGGGTCAGCGGGATCTAGAGCGGCAACTGGAAGGGGCTCAAGTTACCTATCAAACTCTTTTAAAAAATCTCCAAGAAGTAAGCATTGCGGAAAATCAAAATGTGGGTAACGCTCGTGTGATTGCCTATGCTCTGGTTCCAGCAAAGCCTGTTGATTCCAAAAAAAAGCTAATCTTAGGTGGAGGAATTGTGGCGGGCAGCCTGCTTTACGTAGTCACAGCTTTCATAATCGATCTGATGGATCCATCGATCAAAACGGTCAAAGAGGTGCGGCAGTTATTTAAGTATACCTGGCTAGGAATGATTCCTTACTCGAAGAAAAAATCTTTCTTTCTTACGAGAAAACTAGAAGATAGTGTTCCGCAGCTTCCTGTTAGAGATGCTCCTCATTCGATTAGCAGTGAAGCGTACCGAATGCTACAGGCTAACTTGGAATTTCTCAGCCCAGATAAAGAATTGAAAGTCATTGTGGTGACAAGTTCTGTTTCTAAAGAGGGCAAGTCTACGGTTTCTGCTAATTTGGCTATAGCTATGGCCAAATTGGGACGCCGGGTCTTGTTGGTAGATGCGGATATGCGCCATCCCATGCAGCATCATATATGGGACTTAGCCAATGCAGTAGGATTGAGCGAAGTCATCGTCAATCAAGCTGAATTTAAGATGGCTGTGAGAGAAGTGATGGATAACTTAGATGTACTTCCTTCTGGGGTAATACCTCCTGACTCGGTAGCTCTTCTTAAATCTAAGCGAATGGCTTCGTTAATTGAGGAGTTTTCCAAAAATTATAATTTTGTAATTTTTGATACGCCTCCTCTTGTACTTGTGGCTGATGCTATTAACTTGGGCAAAATGACGGATGGCATTTTATTAGTATCCCGACCAGGCTTGCTCGATAGGGTTAGCGCTGCTGCTGCTAAAGGATTTTTGCTGCAATCAAATCAGCATGTTTTAGGTTTAGTAGTCAATGGTGTAAATGTTGAAAACGAACCTGATAGTTACTTCCATCATGCTAAGACATATTACAAAAAGGAGTTGACAATCTCTCAAATTACCATGTCTAAGACGGGAAAAAATTCTAACCGCTGAACACAGGTAATTCTGTCAGATGGTGCGCCTATAACTATCCGCGATCGCGACCTAGGAGAAGTCAAATAGCCGGGAAAATTGGAGGTTCCTCGCAAGGGTTCTCTTGCTAGCACGGTAGCGATCGCTGGTGAACCTACAGGTAAGACCAAGCTTTAGAATGTAAGATTTGTCCTTGACCCCAATCAGAGACTCAAATTTTTCTAGATTCCTTTCCCACCGCCATTAGTTGTGAACCCACTTCTAAAGTTTCTCGAAAAGAGATTCGCAGTTTTTGCTCTGCTAGTTTTTACGGATGCTTTCTTATGTGCCAGTTACTACAATCCTTCAGAGGGAAGCGCTCCCGCTGGTGAATATATCACTTCCCCCGTGGACCGTATCGTGTTGCTAATGCAGCTTGCAATTTATGGGATTACCATTCTCCTGATTATTTTACGGTTTAAAAGTGTTGTTCGTCCTGCTATGAAAGACCCCTTCTTATGGGCTTTGATGGCAATGGTTGTAACTTCATTTATTTGGTCTGATTTCCCGGACATCTCGCAAAAATATGGTTTTAGGACGTTATATACAACCCTATTTGGACTATACTTGGCCTCGCGCTATAGCTTAAAAGAGCAACTACGGATGGTGGTTTGGGCACTGGGTATAGCAGTAGTTTTTAGCTTACTGTATACTCTGGCGTTTCCAGGTTCCGGGATAGAGAATGGGATCCATGCGGGAGCTTGGCGGGGACCTTTCATGCAGAAAAACGGCTTTGCCCGCCTTATGGTCGTATCTGCGTTGGCTGTCTTACTTGTTGCCCTGAATACTCGCAGATACCGTTACCTTGTGTGGACTGTCTTTGGCATTGCGGTTGCTCTTCTTGTCCTTTCAAGTTCAAAAACTGCCCTAGTCATCTTTCTAGATCTTGTGGTTCTTTTGCCTTTCTACAGAGCTTTGCGGTGGAGCAACAACCTGGCTGTTCCCTTCTTCATCACTTTGATCTTGCTGGGTGGAAGTACAGCTACATGGTTTATGGATAATTGGGATAACGTCCTGCTTGGTCTTGGAAAGGATTCTACCCTCAGCGGTCGTACAGACATTTGGGATGCTGTAATTGAGAAAATGTGGGAGCGCCCTTGGTTAGGTTATGGATATCAGGCTTTCTGGCAAGAAGGGGGTGGGGCAGAATTGGTTTGGCTCTCAATTCGCTACAAGATATCCCAGGCTCACAATGGCCTGTTAGACCTAGGAGTTCAGCTTGGCTTCTTAGGAATGCTGTTTTTTGTGCTTAGTGTTGTTTTTACCTACATACGGGCAATAAAATGGGCGAGCTTAGGTAAAAGTTGGGAAGATCTATGGCCAATAATCTACGTGACGTTCTTACCTCTGTATAACTACACTGAGAGTACAACTGTAGGACCAAACTCTATCACTTGGGTATTGTTTGTAGCAATAAGCCTCTCTTTAAAACTTCTTCCGGTGGTAAATTCTGAGGAAGAAAGCGAAAGCTTGAGCAAAGAAAGGTTAGTCGAACAGTTATAGCAACCGTCTCCTATTCGTGTTCTCAAAAACCAGTTCCCTTTCTTTGTAAACATCGTCCTTATCTAAAGGACAGGAGAATTAAAAGTGTCTAAGCTGGCAATCTTCCTCACCTACCTCCGGGGAGGTGGGGTCGAGAGAGTAATAATTAATTTGGCTCGTGGTTTTGTTGAGCAGGGCTTAAGCGTAGACTTAGTTTTAGTTAGAGCGGAAGGTGCTTTCGTGTCTCTGGTACCGCCAGAGGTGCGAGTCGTTCACCTGGGAGGTAATCGGCTGATCTCCAGTCTCCCCGCCCTAGTACGCTACCTGCAACAGAACAAACCTACTGCCCTGCTCTCTGCTATGCAAGATATTAACCTAGTAGCTCTGTGGAGCCGGAGGTTAGCTGGTGTATCTACCCGAGTGGTAGTGAGCGTACACAATACAGTTTCGCAGGAGTCCCAAAATTCGACTCAGTTGAAAAGGCGAATTGCACCTTACTTGGCACGCTGGTTCTATCCTTGGGCTGATGCAATTGTTACAGTGTCCCAAGGGTCGGCTGAAGATTTGGTACGTCTGGGTTTGTCCTCAGAACGTATTACCGTGATTTATAATCCAGTGGTGACTCCAGAGCTGTTTGAAAAAGTCAGCGAACCCGTTGGGCATCCTTGGTTTCAGCCTGGTTCAGCTCCGGTGATTTTGGGGGTAGGACGCCTAGAAAAGCAGAAAGACTTTCCTACACTGATTCGAGCTTTTGCTCAAGTACGACAACAGCGTCCGGCGCGGCTGATGATCTTGGGCGAGGGGCAAGAGCGACCCTATCTTGAGACCTTAGTGCAAGAATTAAGTTTAGCCGAAAATGTAGCTTTGCCTGGGTTTGTGGCGAACCCCTACGCTTACATGGGCAAAGCTGCGGTGTTTGTGCTCTCTTCCTTGTTTGAGGGGCTGCCCACTGTACTCATTGAGGCAATGGCTACAGAAACGCCAGTAGTCTCTACTGATTGCAAGAGTGGACCAGCAGAGATTTTGGAAAACGGGCAGTACGGAAAGTTAGTAGCTGTGGGGGATGTCAAGGGTATGGCAGAGGCAATCACTAGCACTTTAGAGGCTCCCCAAAACTCTGAAGCACTGGGGCGAAGGGCTGCTGAGTTCTCGCTAGAGAAGGCTGTAGCGCAGTATCGGCAGGTGTTGCATGTCGGCTAACACGTCGCGCTTGTGCCATTGCTTGTGCTTCAACATAACTTGTAGGGATGGAAGGTAAAGTAGTGCATCACTGGACGCCCTCTTCAATTAAATGGCGGTTCTTAATAGTTGTTCTGCTGGTCTTAGGTCTATTTTTTCGCTTTGTCAATCTTGACCGAAAAGTCTACTGGTTTGATGAAACCTATACATCATTGCGAATTTCTGGCTATCGCGATAGACAAGTGGTTGAGCAAGTCTTCGATGGCCGTGTGATTAGTATCGAAGATTTACATAAGTATCAGCGAGTTAATCCTGAAAAAAGCGTAATCAATACGGTTCAGTCTTTAGTCAAGGAAGACCCTCATCATCCACCCCTGTATTATATAATCGCGCGGATTTGGGCGGGGTGGTTTGGCGATTCAGTGGCGATCGTGCGCAGTTTGTCTGTCATCCTTAGCTTGGTACTATTTCCTAGCATCTATTGGCTATGTCTAGAACTATTTGCATCACCCCTAGTGGGGTGGATAACCGTCGCACTCATAGCTATCTCACCCTTCCACGTTCTGTACGCTCAGGAAGCGCGGCAGTATGGTTGGTGGTCAGCTACCCTCTTGCTAGCAAGCGCAGCCCTGCTGCGAGCAATGCGGCTTAAAACTAAGCTCAGTTGGGGAATTTACGCCGCAGCTATTGTAGTAGGACTCTACACCTATATATTTACTAGTTTTGTTGCCCTTGGACATGCCAGCTACGTAGCAATAATAGAACGCTTCCGATTGACTAAGGTATCTGTTGCTTATTTGCTGGCTTCGCTAGCAGTCATTATCGCTTACCTGCCGTGGATTTTAGTTCTGATCGCTGGCGCGTTGCAAATTGAGGATACAACGGTTCAAGTGAGGCGGGCAGTGCCTTTGTTGCGTTTGGCTAAAGCTTGGGTTACGCGCACCGGTTATGCTTTTGTTGATTTTCAACCTTATTCCGAAGCGACAAATCTGACTCCTCTTCTATTTTTTCAATTTGTTTTAGCTCTATGTGCGCTATTTCTCTTTATCTACTCTCTTTATTTTCTTTGCCGTAATAGTCCTAAGTCAGTTTGGTTATTTAGCTTAACCTTAATTGCCAGTTCAGTACTCCCTCTACTCCTGCCAGATTTAATTTTCGGAGGTTCGCTGTCAACGAACAATCGATATCTTAGCCCCTATTTTTTAGGCGTTCAGCTATCTGTAGCTTTCCTCCTAGCTAATCGAATTAATTCCAGTTCTCTTAAGAATTGGCAGAGAACGATGTGGCAGTTGATTACTTTAGTAGTGTTCTCATCTGGACTTTTGTCCTGTGTCATCAGTTCTCAAGCGGTTGTTTGGTGGAATAAAGGTGGGACTTATCACATTCCAGAAATAGCTCAAATTATTAATCAAGCTCAGAAGCCACTTGTGGTCAGCGATCATCGTACCAATTACCAAAATAATGTTGTAGGCGAAATCATGTCACTCACTTATAGACTCGATCCAAAAGTCAAACTTCAGTTAGTCGTTCAACCCAATATCCCTAAAATTCCTAAAGGGTTCAGTGATGTGTTTCTCTTCAATCCGTCTGATACATTGCGAAATGGACTGGAAAAAGAACAGAACTATAGGATAGAACCGCTCTATGAGAGACAACAGCCCTTACCTGCATCACTCTGGAAATTAAGAAAAGTGAAAACTGTGAGCCATGTAAATAATAATGTAACTCATGTAGCATAGCGGTCACCCAGAGTGACAGAAGAGCGTTATGCAACTTGGAGGCACATCAGCTTATCATTATTAGACATCTCCAAAAATTAGTATGAAACCGTTGTCCCACCTGGGCTGAAGTTTAATTTCTGGAGATGTCTAATGATTATTGAATTGGGAGCGAACTAAAAAACATGGCTTTCAGTTTACGCAGTTGCTGACGCTGCTCCCATGACAGAAGCTGTAACACCCGAATTCTCAACTGTCCATTGATCCGCATATAATTCCATTGCAAGGAATCACCGATCCTCATAACTGGACGACGGGTAAAGTCACAACCAATTCCCATATCACCAAAATGCTTTGCTGCCCAACGAAACCACTTGCCCCTCTCAATGACATGAGAATAATTAAAAATAGGTTCCCAGGTACAATAGAAGCCATTTCCCAGATCTCGACTGCGGTCAGTGCCCTTAACCTCAAATTCCCAGGCAGATTCTTTTTCCTGTAACAGCTTTAAAAGAAACTCTCGCCGCCATATAGCAGTTTGAGTACTCACTCGAAACAGCGCATCCATGCCAATCCGACCAATTGAAGGAAAACCCTCAACCTGTTGGTTTGGACCGGGGTCTGGTTTCAGCCGCAGCATGTCACCATCGAGTTGCCGCAGGGTATCAAAGCAGGATAGGACACAGGTCGTATCGACAGGAGCAAGCAGGAAGAAGTCCTCCAGAAATAAGAGTATGTAGGGGGTTTGTACTCGCTCTAGCATTTGCTGTAATCCCTTAGACCAGCTAAAGTCTTCACCAATTTGTACAGAATTGACTTGCGGATGGTTGAAGGATTGATAATTAGAAAGTAGGTAAACAGGGAAAGGACAATCCGACCAGTTCCTCCAGAAGACGGTAAAAAAAGGTTTCCAGAGGTCAGAGTAGCGATCGCAAGAAAGAACAATAATAG
>JGI12467J12023_1010598_pt1 | contig 11883 bp, 5 predicted proteins | sample SoiCrureplicCD5C_FD_12023 | JGI IMG/M metagenome (IMG submission 12023)
TCGGAATAGATGTTATATTGTTTATTCTGGTATGTTTGATGGTTATCGAAAGCAAGTTTCCCTAAAGACTGACTACTGTGGCTAATAACAAGTCCGCGCTCAAGCGTATACAAGTTGCAGAACGCAACCGAGTTCGTAGCAAAACCTATAAGTCAGCGGTGAAGACGCTGATGAAGAATTACTTCGCCGCCGTAGACGATTACTCACGTCAACCGAGTCCTGAATCCTTGCAGGAGGTGCAAAGTCGGATGGCGACGGCTTACAGCAAAATTGACAAAGCGGTGAAGCGGAGGGTGCTACATCCCAATAATGGTGCTCGCAAGAAATCCCGTCTTGCTAGGACGCTAAAACGTGTGGATGCCAAACTCAACCCTCCAGCAGAGGAGTCCACGGCGTCCTAACGAGAAGCGATCGCGTCTCATAAGGTAAGACCCGCAAGTTCACCACTAGATAGCTCTTGATCATGGGTTTCTAAGGACTTAGATATCGGTAGTTTGCCAAGGGGGGTCTTACCCCCAAATAGCTAATTGATCAACCGTGACGAATCCTTAAAAATAGACAGCGGACTGTACCGATGCAGCTGGTAGACACTCATGTTCATATCAACTTTGATGTCTTCCAGTCGGATCTGGAAGCAGTGCGAAACCGCTGGCGTGAAGCTGGTGTAGTGCGTCTTGTGCATTCCTGTGTTGAACCGGCTGAGTATGCTGGCATTCAAGCGCTGGCTGACCAATTTCCCGAACTCTCGTTTGCCGTAGGGTTGCATCCCCTGGATGCCCAGAAATGGACACCGCAGATGGCGAAGCAGATTTTATCATTAGCTCGTTCTGATACTAGGGTGGTGGCAATCGGAGAAATGGGGTTGGATTTTTTTAAAGCCGAGAACCAGCAAGCTCAAAAAGTGGTGTTTGAAGCGCAACTAGCGATCGCAAGAGAGCTAGACTTGCCAGTGATTATCCACTGTCGTGATGCCGCAGCTGATATGCGAGATCTGTTGCAGGAATTTTGGGAAAATCAAGGTTCAGTACGAGGGGTGATGCATTGTTGGGGAGGTACGCTAGAAGAAACACAATGGTTTTTGGAGCTGGGCTTTTACATTAGTTTTAGTGGCATCGTCACCTTTAAAAATGCCACGCAGATTCAACAGTCGGCTGTCATGGTGCCAAGCGATCGCCTCCTAATTGAAACCGATTGCCCTTTCCTCGCCCCAGTTCCCAAGCGAGGCAAGCGCAACGAACCTGCCTATGTCCGCCATGTAGCAGAGTGTGTTGCCCGTCTGCGAGATGTCTCTCTAGAAGCCCTTGCCGCCCAGACTACACAGAATGCTTGTCAGCTGTTTGGTCTTGCCCTCCCAGCCTGAGCTAATGAAGAGTTGAAGGTTAATAGGTTGAAGGTTTAAAGTTAAGACCAGTCTTCTAAGCTTCAAGCTTCAACCCCCGCACAACCGTCTAACCTTAGACAGGCACTCTCGTATCTCCAATCAAGTTTCTCTGCGTCATAATAATATTAAGAAGAGTTACTATGAAAATTTCCTTTCCCCTGCATCTGCCCAATTGTTGCAACTGCATCCTCCGAAAAGACCCCCAAAGGGCACTTGCCACCTTAAGTGGCTGCTAGAAAAGCCTTAAATCTCTTTTGAAAAGTGAACTCATAATTTTAGACAGTAGTCATTCGCAAAGACCATCTTGTTGCTGCCATAAGCATAGAACTGAAATTCTCAGTTGTTGGAAAGGCGTTGGCTCTTGAGAACCAACTATCTAGCAACCTGAAGTTGTGGATCAGTATCACCGCTCACAAAAGAATAAATCCCGTGATTGAAGCGGGAGGATACCTTTGGTTCGGATTGTAGTCCGACCGTGACTCACCCTGTAAGAGGAGACGCATGACTAATCAGACCTACACCGCCCCCACCTATATGTTGCCAGACTTAGTTGAGATTCAACGTTCCAGCTTCCGCTGGTTCCTGGAAGAGGGGCTAATTGAAGAACTGAATAGCTTCTCGCCGATTACCGACTACACCGGCAAGATGGAGCTGCACTTCTTGGGCAAAAACTACAAGCTCAAGCGACCCAAGTATGATGTCGATGAAGCGAAGCGGCGAGACAGCACCTATGCCGTACAAATGTATGTGCCCACACGCCTTATCAACAAAGAAACTGGCGAGATCAAGGAACAAGAAGTCTTCATCGGCGACCTCCCCTTGATGACAGACCGAGGCACCTTCATCATTAACGGTGCCGAGCGAGTGATTGTCAACCAAATCGTTCGCAGCCCCGGCGTCTACTACAAGTCCGAAATCGATAAAAACGGACGGCGTACCTACAGTGCTTCCCTGATTCCCAACCGGGGAGCGTGGCTGAAGTTTGAAACAGACAAAAACGACCTAGTCTGGGTGCGGATTGACAAAACCCGCAAACTTTCAGCACAGGTACTCTTGAAAGCCCTGGGACTCTCGGATAGTGAGATTATCGACGCCCTGCGGCACCCAGAATACTATCAAAAAACCCTTGATAAAGAGGGGAACCCAACGGAAGAAGAAGCGCTGATGGAGCTGTATCGCAAGCTGCGTCCGGGAGAACCCCCGACGGTGAGTGGCGGTCAGCAGTTGTTGGACTCGCGCTTTTTTGACCCGAAACGCTACGACCTCGGTCGAGTTGGTCGCTACAAAATCAATAAGAAGCTCCGGTTAAACGTTCCCGATACGGTGCGGGTGCTAACGCCCCAAGACATTCTGGCGGCGATTGATTACCTGATGAATCTGGAATTTGATGTGGGCAGCACCGACGACATTGACCACTTGGGCAACCGGCGGGTGCGCTCTGTGGGGGAACTGCTGCAAAATCAAGTGCGTGTGGGACTCAACCGCCTGGAGCGAATTATTCGGGAACGGATGACGGTTTCGGATGCCGATACCCTGACACCCGCTTCACTGGTGAACCCAAAACCTCTCGTGGCAGCGATTAAGGAATTTTTTGGTTCCTCTCAGCTGTCCCAGTTTATGGATCAGACGAACCCCTTGGCAGAGCTGACCCACAAACGGCGTCTTTCTGCTCTAGGCCCAGGGGGCTTAACTCGTGAGCGGGCAGGTTTTGCGGTACGGGACATTCACCCTTCCCACTACGGACGGATTTGCCCGATTGAAACACCGGAAGGACCCAATGCGGGTCTGATTGGCTCATTGGCAACTCATGCACGGGTCAACGCCTATGGTTTTATTGAAACGCCATTCTATCCAGTGGAAAAAGGGCGGGTACTCAGAGACCGTGCGCCGTTGTACATGACGGCGGATGAGGAAGATGACCTGAGGGTAGCCCCTGGAGACATCCCGATGGATGAAAATGGTTACATCTTGGGTGAGTCTGTGCCTGTGCGCTATCGGCAAGAATTCACTACCACAACGCCGGATCAGGTGGACTATGTGGCAGTGTCGCCGGTGCAGATTATCTCCGTGGCGACCTCGTTGATTCCCTTTTTGGAACACGATGATGCCAACCGAGCCTTGATGGGTTCCAACATGCAGCGGCAGGCTGTGCCACTGTTGCGACCCGAGCGACCTTTGGTGGGAACCGGATTGGAAGCCCAGGCAGCACGCGACTCTGGGATGGTAGTGGTGTCGCGCATGGATGGAGAAGTGAGCTATGTGGATGCTCGCCTGATCAAGGTCAAGGACAACACAGGTCGGGAAACTTCTTACGAGATCCAGAAGTATCAGCGCTCAAACCAGGATACCTGTTTGAATCAGCGACCTTTGGTATATGAGGGTGACGAAGTGCTGGCAGGTCAGGTAATGGCAGACGGCTCTGCCACGGAAGGCGGAGAACTGGCGCTGGGACAAAACATTCTCGTGGCTTATATGCCCTGGGAAGGCTATAACTACGAAGACGCGATCCTGATCAGTGAACGGCTGGTAATCGATGATGTTTACACCAGCATTCACATCGAGAAGTACGAAATTGAGGCACGGCAGACCAAACTCGGTCCTGAGGAAATCACCCGTGAAATTCCCAACGTTGGGGAAGACGCCCTGCGTCAGCTGGACGAAACCGGGATTATCCGCATCGGGGCATGGGTAGAAGCCAGTGACATTCTAGTGGGGAAAGTGACGCCAAAAGGGGAATCGGACCAGCCACCGGAAGAAAAGCTGCTGCGGGCAATCTTTGGCGAAAAAGCCAGGGATGTCCGGGACAATTCTCTCAGGGTGCCGAACGGGGAGAAAGGGCGCGTTGTCGATGTCCGGGTGTTTACCCGTGAGCAGGGGGATGAACTGCCACCGGGAGCCAACATGGTTGTCCGGGTTTATGTGGCTCAGAAGCGAAAAATCCAGGTAGGGGACAAAATGGCAGGGCGTCATGGCAATAAGGGAATTATTTCCCGGATTTTGCCAGTGGAAGATATGCCCTACCTGCCGGATGGGACACCCTTAGACATTGTTCTCAACCCCTTGGGTGTACCGAGTCGGATGAATGTCGGTCAGGTGTTTGAATGCTTACTCGGATGGGCGGGTGAAAACTTAGATCTCCGATTTAAGCTGACGCCGTTTGACGAGATGTATGGGGAGGAGTCGTCCCGCACCACAGTTCACGGCAAACTGAAGCAAGCGAGTGATGAAACTGGTAAAGACTGGGCATTTGACCCGGAGAACCCTGGAAAAATCCAGGTCTTTGATGGTCGCACTGGCGAACCCTTTGACCGACCGATCACTGTTGGTAAAGCTTACATGCTGAAGCTGGTACATCTGGTAGACGACAAGATTCATGCTCGCTCCACCGGCCCTTACTCTCTAGTAACTCAGCAACCCTTGGGTGGGAAAGCCCAACAGGGCGGTCAGCGCTTCGGGGAAATGGAAGTATGGGCATTGGAAGCATTTGGTGCGGCTTACACACTCCAAGAGTTGCTGACGGTGAAGTCAGACGACATGCAGGGTCGCAACGAGGCTCTAAATGCGATCGTCAAAGGCAAAGCCATTCCACGACCGGGCACTCCTGAATCCTTCAAGGTGTTGATGCGAGAACTACAGTCTCTGGGGCTTGACATTGCAGTTCACAAAGTAGAAAACGCAGAAGATGGTAGCAGCCGCGATGTGGAAGTTGATCTGATGGCAGATGCAGACCGCCGCCGGACACCAACCCGACCCACCTATGAATCCCTGAACCGCGAGGAACTTGAAGAGGATGAAGTGTAAAAGTCATTAGTCATTGGTCATTAGTCATTGGTCATTGGTTGTAAAGGACTGATGACCAATGATTAATTACTAGTGACTAACTACTAAGAACTAATGACTAAGGACTAATTTATGAGACATCAGCTAGAACAGCGGTTTGACTACGTCAAAATTGGTATTGCCTCTCCAGAGCGTATTCGTCAATGGGGAGAAAGAACCCTTCCCAATGGTCAAGTAGTTGGTGAAGTTACAAAGCCGGAAACGATTAACTATCGCACGCTCAAACCCGAAATGGATGGGCTTTTCTGTGAGCGGATCTTTGGTCCAGCTAAGGATTGGGAGTGTCATTGCGGTAAGTACAAACGGGTGCGCCACCGTGGCATTGTCTGCGAACGCTGCGGCGTGGAAGTCACCGAGTCACGGGTGCGGCGTCACCGGATGGGATATATCAAACTGGCAGCACCAGTGGCTCATGTCTGGTATCTCAAAGGCATTCCCAGCTACCTGAGTATTCTGCTGGATATGCCCCTCCGAGATGTCGAACAGATTGTCTACTTCAATGCCTACGTTGTCCTCAATCCAGGTAACGCTGAGAACCTCAGCTACAAACAGCTGCTCACAGAAGACCAGTGGCTGGAAATAGAAGAGCAGCTTTATAGCGAAGATTCGCAACTGACTAATGTTGAGGTAGGCATTGGTGCAGAGGCCCTACAACGACTTTTACAGGATGTTGATTTAGATGCCGAAGGCGAAAAGCTTCGAGAAGAAATTGCCTCCGCTAAAGGGCAAAAGCGTGCCAAACTAATCAAACGTTTACGGGTCATTGACAACTTCATCGCTACTGGCTCCCAGCCGGATTGGATGGTGCTGACGGTGATTCCGGTAATTCCCCCAGACTTGCGCCCGATGGTGCAGCTGGATGGAGGCCGTTTCGCCACGTCGGATCTCAATGACCTCTATCGGCGAGTGATCAACCGCAACAATCGACTGGCGCGGTTGCAGGAAATCCTGGCACCGGAAATTATTGTCCGCAACGAAAAGCGGATGCTCCAAGAAGCTGTGGACGCTTTAATCGACAATGGGCGACGGGGACGTACTGTTGTGGGTGCCAACAATCGACCACTCAAGTCCCTATCTGACATCATCGAAGGCAAACAGGGTCGCTTCCGGCAAAACCTGCTGGGTAAACGGGTTGACTACTCCGGGCGTTCTGTGATTGTAGTCGGTCCAAAGCTCAAAATCCACCAGTGCGGTCTGCCTCGCGAGATGGCGATTGAACTGTTTCAACCCTTCGTGATCCATCGGCTGATTCGTCAGGGTTTGGTGAATAACATCAAAGCTGCCAAAAAGCTGATTCAGCGAGGCGATCCCAGTGTCTGGGATGTCCTAGAGGAAGTGATTGCGGGTCACCCCGTGATGCTTAACCGGGCACCAACGTTGCACCGTTTGGGTATTCAAGCGTTTGAACCGATTTTGGTAGAAGGTCGCGCTATTCAACTGCACCCCTTAGTGTGCCCTGCCTTCAATGCTGACTTTGACGGCGACCAGATGGCGGTTCATGTTCCCCTTTCTTTGGAATCACAGGCAGAGGCACGACTGTTGATGTTGGCTTCCAACAATATCCTCTCACCGGCAACAGGTCGCCCCATTGTGACCCCCAGCCAGGATATGGTCTTGGGATGCTATTACCTAACGGCTGAAAACCCAATTTACCCGAAAGAAACTCAGCGTTATTTTGCCAACATGGATGACGCGATGAAAGCCTATGAGCAAAAGCAAGTAGATTTGCATGCTTACGTCTGGGTACGCTTTGACGGAATCGTGGATACAGAAGTCCCAGACACTGAGGTTGTTTCTAGCGAACGCTTGAGCGATGGCACTGTGACAAAAATGTACAGAGAACGTCGAGTGAGGGAAACAGCTGAGGGAGAACTAATTTCACAGTACATCAGAACTACTCCTGGTCGGATTATTTACAACAAAGCAATTCAAGATGCGCTGACCAGCTAAGCGAAGAGTTGAAGGTTCTCAAAAAATCTTTAACCTGTTCTTCTAACCTTCAACCTTTAACCTGTTCTTCTAACCTTCAACCTTCAATTCAAAGATGGCAGATTCAAAAGAAATAATTTTTCACAACCGGGTCGTAGGTAAAGGTCAGCTCAAAAAGCTTGTAGCTTGGGCTTTTACTAATTACGGCAGCGCCCGGAGCGCCCAGATAGCTGACCAGCTCAAAGATCTGGGGTTTCGCTTTGCAACCCGCGCCGGAGTCTCTATAAGCGTCGATGACCTGCAAGTGCCGCCGGTGAAGCGCCAAATGCTCGAAGCAGCAGAAGCCGAGATTCGTGCGACAGAAGCCCGCTATACCAGGGGCGAGATCACCGAAGTCGAACGGTTTCAAAAAGTCATCGATACCTGGAACAGCACTTCTGAAGCCTTGAAAGACGAAGTGATCCGTAACTTCGAGGCGACTGACCCGCTGAATTCGGTCTACATGATGTCTTCATCTGGGGCAAGAGGAAATATGTCTCAGGTGCGGCAACTGGTGGGGATGCGGGGTCTAATGGCCGATCCTCAAGGAGAAATTATCGACTTACCGATTAAGACCAACTTCCGGGAAGGCTTAACGGTAACGGAATACATTATTTCTTCCTACGGTGCCCGTAAAGGCTTGGTGGACACAGCACTCAGGACGGCTGACTCTGGCTATCTCACCCGACGTCTGGTGGATGTTTCCCAGGACGTGATTGTGCGAGAAATTGATTGCGGCACAACTCGGGGGGTTACAGTCAGAGCGATGACCGATGGCGATCGCGTTCTGATTCCCCTGGAAGATCGTCTCTTGGGTCGAGTGCTGGCAAGCGCAGTAGTTCACCCGACGACAGGTGAAGTGATTGCCGATCGCAATCAGGACATCTCGGATGAATTGGCTAAAAAAATTGGAAAAGCCAAGGTTCAAGAAGTGTATGTGCGATCGCCTCTGACTTGTGAAGCATCACGGTCAGTCTGCCAGCACTGCTACGGTTGGAGCTTAGCTCACGGGCATATGGTCGATTTGGGAGAAGCCGTAGGCATTATTGCCGCCCAGTCGATTGGCGAACCTGGAACCCAGCTGACGATGCGGACATTCCACACCGGCGGTGTCTTCACTGGCGAAGTAGCGCGGCAGGTGCAGGCACCCTTTGAGGGAGTCGTGCGCTTTTCCAAAAAACTCAGAACCAGGGGGGTACGAACCCGCCACGGAGAAGACCGTGAGCAAGTTGAAGTGGCCGGGGACCTGATCCTGGAACCAACTGACGGCGCTGGCAAGCCCCAAACTTTTCCAGTGACTCCCGGTTCCTTGCTGATGGTTTCAAATGGGGAACAAGTCAAGGCGCTTCAGCTGTTGGCAGAAGTTGCACTGGGCAAATCGCGCCTCTCCACGGAAAAGGTAACCAAAGACGTGGCTGGAGACCTGGCAGGGGAAGTGCTATTTGCTGACTTGGTGCCAGAGGAAAAAACCGACCGGCAGGGCAATACTACCAGGATTGCTCAACGGGGAGGTTTGCTCTGGATTTTATCGGGAGAAGTTTACAACCTGCCCCCAGGCGCAGAACCCGTAGTCAAAAATGGTGATCCTGTAAGGGACGGAAGCGTCTTGGCGGAAACCAAGTTGGTTACAGCCAACGGCGGTGTCGTTCGCCTTACCCCAGGCAAGCGAGAAATTGACATCATCACCGCGTCAGTGCTGCTAGACGAAGCGCTGGTACGGATAGAAAGCACCGGGGGTCGTGAACAGTATGTGATCTACACCACTAATAATCAGCGCTTTTTGCTCAAGGCAACACCAGGAACAAAGGTGCTGAACAACCAGGTGGTGGCAGAGCTAATTGACGACCAGTATCGCACCCAGACCGGCGGCATCATCAAATATGCCGGTGTGGAGGTTGCCAAACGCGGCAAGGCGAAGCAGGGCTATGAAGTCACAAAAGGTGGCACACTGCTGTGGATTCCCGAAGAATGCCACGAGGTCAACAAAGATATCTCGCTGCTTCTCGTGGAAGACGGTCAATATGTGGAAGCCGGAACAGAAGTAGTCAAGGACATCTTCTGTCAATCTGGGGGCATTGTGGAGGTAGTACAGAAAAATGACATCCTCCGCGAGATTGTGATTAAGCCAGGGGAGCTGCATCTAGTAGATGAAATCCCGCCAGCTTTTGTCACAGAGGGTCAACTGGTGTATCCCGGCACGGAAGCCATACGAGGACTCAGTGTGGAAGAGCTGCGTTACGGGGAAGCTGTAGAGACCCCGGAAGGTGCAGCACTGCTCTTGAGACCAGTGATTGAGTTTGCGGTGCCAGATGAGCCGGATGTTCCATCTCAGGCTTCGATTAACAGTAAAGGTGAGCCGGGAGATTCCGCCCGAGGAACAACAGGAATTGAACTGCGGGCGGTACAACGGCTACCTTACAAAGATGGGGAGCGGGTGAAGTCCGTAGAAGGACTGGAGTTGCTACGCACCCAGCTGGTGTTAGAAATGACCCAGGAGTCTTCGAGCGAACATACGGGTTCACCCCAGCTCAGCGCTGACATTGAACTAGTCAGTGAGGAGGACTCGGAAGATATGCGATTGCAGTTGGTGATTCTCGAATCCCTGGTGATTCGCCGCGACACTGCCGCTGATCCCTTGGGTGGAAGTACCACTACGCGGCTTCTGGTTGCCGATGGGGACGAAATTGCACCTGGGGCTGTAGTAGCAGGTACAGAAATTCAGTGCAAGGAAGACGGTGAAGTCCGAGGAATCCGAGAAGGCGTCGAAGCAATTCGCCGGATATTGGTAGTACGGGATGCAGACCGAATTACAGTTCCCATCAGTGGGACGCCCAAGGTTAAGGTCGGCAATTTGGTAGTGGCGACAGACATGCTTGCTACTGGGACACCAGCACCAGAATCCGGTCAGGTCGTGCAGGTGAGCAGTGATTCTGTTACTCTGCGACTGGCTCGTCCCTACCGGGTTTCAGCTGGTGCAGTGTTGCAGATTGACAATGGAGACTTGGTACAACGGGGTGACAACCTGGTGTTACTGGTGTTTGAACGGGCGAAGACTGGTGACATTATCCAGGGTTTGCCCAGAATTGAGGAACTCTTGGAGGCTCGTAAACCTAAGGAAGCTTGCGTTTTAGCCAGACGCCCTGGTGAAGCTCAGGTCGTTTATGAGGAAGACGAAACCGTCGATATCAAGGTGATTGAGTCAGACGGTGTCGTTGCCGATTATCCCGTCGGTCCTGGGCAGAATGCGATCGTTTCTGATGGTCAGCAAGTGCGTGCTTCTGAAGCGCTTACAGATGGACCAGCAAATCCCCATGAGATTCTAGAGATTTTCTTCAATTACACCCTGGAACAACAGGGGGTCTACGAGGCAGCGCTTGTTGGACTGCAACAGGCACAGGCGTTTCTGGTAAATGAGGTGCAGTCAGTGTATCAATCTCAAGGGATTGATATTTCCGACAAGCACATCGAGGTGATTGTCAGACAGATGACCTCCAAAGTGCGGGTGGACGATGGCGGTGATACGACAATGCTGCCCGGAGAACTCGTGGAGTTGCGGCAGATTGAGACAGTGAATGAGGCGATGGCAATTACCGGCGGCGCACCCGCGCAATATACACCAGTGTTGCTAGGTATTACTAAAGCATCCCTCAACACCGACAGCTTCATCTCTGCGGCTAGCTTCCAAGAAACTACCCGTGTCCTCACGGAAGCCGCGATTGAAGGGAAATCTGACTGGTTGCGGGGTCTGAAGGAGAACGTCATTATTGGACGCCTGATTCCGGCAGGAACAGGCTACAACGCCTACGATGACCCAACGTTAAGTACTCTAGATTCGGATTACTCAGGAGGCGGCGCTGGAGTCTATGGCTATGCAGAACGTACCGATACCGATTTAGATCAAGACGACCCTCTAGACGTTGTGCTGGATGACCGTACAGCCCGCACTTACAGTTTGGATGAGCGGCCTAGTTTTGGTGCCAGTACTAGCAAATTCTCGCCAGTTCTGGATGATGACGAAGAGGACAGCGATTTTGACGACTATCTGGAGGAAGGCGGTGAGGAGGAATAGCCTCTAATTTCAAATTTCAAAGAGTTGAAGGTTGAAAGTTCTATCCGAGTCTTTCAACCTTCAACCTGTTAACTTGCAACCTCTTTAAACCTGCAACCTCCAACCCTTTAACGTGAAGCGGCGGTGAATCTTACGTTGCATTTGGCAGTTCCCCAGTGCGGACAGAGAGGGTGTTGGTCTGGTTACCGCGCTGCACCTTTATCTGTAGTACCTGACCGACGTTACTACTCTCAACGAGACGCTGCAACTGGTCCCCACTGGTAACTGGTTGTCCATTTATTTCCATTACTACATCCCCACGACGAATTCCGGAGGTAGCTGCCGGTGTGTTGGGTAACACTTGCACCACTAAAACGCCATTGACTTCTGGCACCATGAAGGGCGAGTTGGGGTCACTATTATTCTCAGCAGCTAGCTGAGGCGTCAGCGTTGCCATCCGAATGCCGAGATAGGGATGTTGTACTTTTTCCCCGCGCGCCAGCTGAGCGAAAATCGCTTTGGCTTGATTGACGGGAATCGCAAACCCAATCCCCATCGCATCGGGGCGAATGGCGGTGTTGATGCCAATTACTTCCCCCTGTTCATTCAACAGTGGACCGCCGGAGTTACCCGGATTAATCGCTGC
>JGI12467J12023_1005790_pt1 | contig 11400 bp, 8 predicted proteins | sample SoiCrureplicCD5C_FD_12023 | JGI IMG/M metagenome (IMG submission 12023)
GTGCCTTTTGGGTGTCAAAGCGATGAATTTTAACTTTTTTGACCTGTTCTGGATTTTTCTAGTTTTCTCCTCACTCCAGCCTTGGTGGCAAAAACGCCAGATGGAAGTCCGGCGAGTTCAAACCCTACGAGCATTTGAGCAGCAGCGCCGAAGCCGATTAATTTTACTAATTCATCGACAAGAGTCGATTAGCTTGCTGGGAATTCCCATATCTCGCTACATTTCGATTGAAGACTCAGAACAAGTGTTGCGAGCAATTCGCTTGACGCCTCCAGATCAGCCCATCGATTTGATTTTGCATACACCGGGGGGACTGGTTCTTGCCACAGAACAGATTGCCAGGGCGCTGATTCGCCACCAAGCCAAAGTTACGGTGTTTGTGCCTCACTATGCCATGAGTGGCGGCACAATGCTAGCTCTAGCAGCCGATGAAATTGTTATGGATGCCAATGCCGTTTTGGGACCCGTCGATCCCCAACTGGGCAATATGGCAGCTGCAAGTGTCCTCAAAGTTGTCGAACAGAAGCCAATTGATAAAATTGACGACCAAACTCTGCTCATGGCAGACCTGTCACGTAAAGCAATTGCTCAGGTGCAGCGGTTTGTGCGAACACTTTTAAAAGACGATGTGCCTAAACAGAAGATTGACCCAGAAAACATTGAAAAAATTATTGAATTCCTGACCACAGGACAAGTCACCCACGACTATCCCATAACCGTTGAGGAGGCGACAGCACTGGGTTTGCCAATAACCGTTGGTCTGCCGCCAGCCATCTACAATCTCATGGAGTTGTACCCTCAACCCCAAGGCGGACGTCCTTCTGTGCAGTATATCCCGATGCCCTACGAACCTCGTCCGGCTTTACCAGAGCCAAAGGGAAGACCGTTACCGGAGCAAGCTAAGCAGTAAAGGAAACATGGCGCTAATGGCTGAGACTTTAGCGTGTACCTGGTCCTACTCGTCGTGGTGGTGCGTTTGGTGGTCGGAATGGCGTCCTCTGTGGTGACGGGGATGGTGACGGGGATGGTGTCATCATCTGTGGTGACGGGGATGGTGACGGGGATGGTGTCATCATCTGTGGTGACGGGGATGGTGACGGGGCTGGTGTCATCATCTGTGGTGACGGGGATGGTGACGGGGCTGGTGTCATCATCTGTGGTGACGGGGATGGTGACGGGGATGGTGTCATCATCTGTGGTGAGGGGGATGGTGACGGAGATGGTGTCATCATCTGTGGTGAGGGGGATGGTGACGGGGCTGGTGCCGCCTCTGGTGTTGGTACCGCTGACGGAGCAGGAGATTGATTGTTCAGGATTCTTTCAGCGTCCCCGTCAAGTCTCTGACGGACTTGAAGGGTAGCAATTCCCGTCACTGGCAAACCAGCTTGCTGCTGATACCGCCTTACAGCTGCTTCAGTTAAGGGTCCATAAAACTGGGTGCGGGGTAAGGCGGGACTGGGCTTAAGAACAAGGTTCAGGTTAGCTTGAAGAATTTGCACCAGAGTCGCTGCCAGATCCTGGGTTTGCGAACCAGCTGTACCATCAACCTGTATCTTATATCCCTGCTGAAATTGGCGGATTGCGGCTATAGTTTCCTTATCTGTCAGGGTATCTCCCAAAGTGACGTTGTATCCAAAGCCACGTAAGACGGAGCGCAGCTCCCTTGGTGTATAGTTGCGGCTGCGACCTGCGTAAGCGAATTCGTAACTGACCAAAGTTGCTGCTAAACCGATGCTAATCGCCGCGATGGGCATGACATATCGATTCCACATAATTTACACTCTTCACACTAATGATTAAGCCAGCTAACAATTTAAACAGGTACAGTTTAAGCTAAAATGTCCATTTTTTTAGGGTTTGTCCAAGATTTTTCTGCGTTTTGGACAGTAGCAATCTGATTGGAAAAACTTAGGGCTAGCTGGCAGTTTTTAGCTGCCTGCTGCCGCTTGTGTACTAGCTCTTAAAGATTGTTGAATCGGGGCACTGGCTTTGACTCCTAAATCCAAAAGCATTTGATGCCTCATCTAGATGCGAAATGGCGTCTGGACTTCGATAGTCACCGGATGAATAATCTTTAACCACTCAACCATGTCATCCTTGCAAAAACTGACCCCAAGCAAAAGTCAAGCCCGCCGGAACCTTTGGTTTGAACGAGTGATGGCGAGTTTGGCTTTGCTAAATCTGCTCTTGGTGCTGTTTGACTTGAGCTACATTCCCCTGCGGGATTTCTGGCTACAGGGCAAAGTAAAGGTTCTTGGCTTTACCTTAGGTCCAATACAGTTTCGTGGCTTTACCCCGGAGATTCCTCGTTCGCCAATTACTAAATGGTATGACCCAATTAAGGGCATTGAACCCTACCGCGATACACAGCAGTATTTACAAAGGGTGGATGAGCTGGACAGGCGGATTAAGGAGACAGGGCGGCAAGGAGTGCGATCGCCACAGGTAGAAGTAATCCTCCAGGATCTACGCCGTCGTAGCACAGAAATCGTTGATACTAATCCCTTTCAAGCGGCTAATAAGACAGGCACCCTGGAAAAAATTAAAAATCGGATGCGTGAGCATGTATTTAACAGTAAAGATGCTTCCGCCAAAGAGTCATTTAGAACGTTCTGGAGCCAAGACTACTTAGCTACAAAGGATTTAGACCAAGGACTGGGTTTTTTCAACCGTGAGATTCGACCTCTCTTTGAAATCAACTACTACCGTCCGATTGGGGAAAATGGCGAATTCATAGACCGTTTTGGGCTTATTGACTTCCCGTTTTTTGTCCTGTTTGGTCTAGAGTTTCTGGCGCGTACCTGGGTGATCAGTCGCCGTCGCACTGGTATCAGCTGGCTAGATGCCATGCTGTGGCGGTGGTATGACATCTTTCTGCTGCTGCCAGTGTTTCGCTGGCTACGCATCATCCCCGTAACGATTCGCTTAAACCAGGCTGAGTTGTTAAATCTTGATCGCATCCAAAAGCAAATCAGTCAGGGGTTTGTTGCCAGCATCGCTGAAGACTTGACAGAAGTGGTTGTGATTCGAGTAATCAACCAGGTTCAAAGCTCGATTCGCGAGGGGGACCTCGCCAAGTGGCTGTCGCAACGCGAAGTTCGCCCCTACATTGACCTCAATAACACCGATGAAGTAGCAGCGCTCACTACCCTGATGATGCAGTTGACGGTTTATCAGATTCTCCCCAAAATCCGACCCGACATAGAAGCATTGCTGCAACACCACCTTGAAAAGATTCTTAACCAGTCCCCAGCTTTCCAGGGACTTCAAAAAGTACCAGGAATGGAACAATTACAACATGAGCTGACTGGGCGACTGGTGAAAGAAATCTCCCAAGCTCTCTACGACGGTCTCAACAGTGCGATGGAACCCGATCCAGTCGGGGACGAACTATTTCGACGCCTGATCGAACACCTCAGCGAAGCGTTAGGCTCGGAAATCCAGGGAAAGCAGACCTTACAGAAAATTCAGGTCTTACTCACGGATTTGTTAGAGGAAATCAAAATCAATTACGTCGAGCGCTTGTCTGAAGAAGACTTAGAGGCGGTTTTAGAACAAACAAGGGCAATCCGTCAAATTGCTCAGCCGTAGCTCTGTTGAAAGTGCGATCGGCTATCCCCCTAGGCAAAGGTAGGGGATGGCGACCCAAGAACCTTGCTCACAGATAGAGCTGATTGCGCTAAACTCGAACTATAGAAACGGACGGAACTCTATCCGTCGCTAGGCTTCTTGGAAGAAATTTTACCTGGAAGTGGGTTTAACCCACTTTTTTTGTTGGAGTTCTTTAATGACTCATCCGCTGATTCCACAACTGATAGATTTGGCAACACCAGTCGCCGAAAACCTGGGATTGGAGGTAGTAGGTGCGGTTTTTCACACCAACAGACGCCCACCAGTGCTGCGTGTGGATATCCGTAACTGCGTCGGGGACACGAGTTTGGATGACTGTGAAAGGATGAGTCGGGCTCTGGAAGAAAAGTTAGATGCGATGGATGTCATTCCAGACGCCTACGTTTTGGAAATTTCTAGTCCTGGACTCTCGCGCCAGCTGACCACAGACCGAGAGTTCATTTCCTTCAAAGGGTTTTCTGTAATTGTCAAGACCTCTGAACCTTACGAGGGTCACACAGAGTGGCGGGGCAAGTTGATTCGCCGGGATGATACCGGAGTTTACCTCAACCAAAAAGGTCGTGCGATCGCTATACCCCTTGAGCTGGTGACCAGGGTGCAGCTGGACGATAAGGGTTGAATTTGGGTTGAATTTGGGTTGAAGGTTACAGGTTAGAAGGTTACAAGGTTACAGGTTACAGGTTATAACTTTCAACCTTTAACTTCCCAACCTTGAACCTTCCAACTTGCCAACTTGTCAACCTTCAACCCTTAGACAAACCTTTCAATTTTCATGCATTCATCATTACGGAGATTTGCTTATGTCTATAGTTGCTCTACCTGGACTGAAAAAGATGATCGAAGAAATCAGTCAAAGCCACAACCTACCTAAGTCTGCCGTTCAACAGGCATTACGAGAAGCGCTGCTGAAGGGGTATGAGCGCTATCGTAGGGCTCAACGGCTCGACCGCTTTCATTTTGAAGAAGACTACTTCGATAACTTTGAAGTCGATCTTGATGTCGAAGAAGAAGGCTTCCGCGTTCTGTCTACCAAAACCATTGTTGAAGAAGTCGGCAACACCGACCATCACATTTCCCTCAAAGAAGTCCAGGAAGTTGCCTCTGAGGCGCAACTAGGTGACTCGGTAGTTTTAGATGTAACGCCAGACCAAGGTGAGTTTGGTCGGATGGCAGCGATTCAAACCAAGCAGGTGCTATCGCAAAAACTGCGGGATCAGCAGCGCAAGCTGATTCAAGAGGAGTTTGAAGAACTAGAAGGCACAGTTCTCCAAGCAAGAGCGCTGCGGTTTGAACGGCAATCTGTGATTATGGCTCTCAGCAGTGGTTTTGGTCATCCAGAGGTAGAAGCTGAACTGCCCAAGCGGGAACAGCTACCCAATGACAACTATCGCATCAACACCACGTTTAAGGTTTATCTTAAAAAAGTTCGCGAAGGTCCTCACCGGGGGCCTCAGCTAGTGGTTTCCAGAGCCTCGGCTGGTTTGGTGGTCTACCTCTTTGCCAACGAAGTGCCAGAAATTGAAGACGAAGTGGTGCGGATTGTAGCAGTGGCACGGGAAGCTAATCCACCTTCTCGTCATGTTGGTCCCCGAACGAAAATTGCAGTTGATACCCTAGAGAGAGATGTGGACCCAGTTGGGGCTTGTATTGGAGCGCGGGGATCGCGCATTCAAGTGGTGGTGAATGAATTACGAGGTGAAAAAATCGACGTGATTCGCTGGTCGCCTGACCCATCCACCTATATTGCCAACGCTCTCAGCCCAGCGCGAGTTGATCAAGTCTTACTGGTGAATCCAGAGGGGCGTCAGGCTCACGTTTTAGTCGCGGAAGACCAGCTAAGTTTGGCAATTGGCAAAGAGGGGCAGAATGTCCGCCTCGCCGCCCGACTCACTGGCTGGAAGATTGACATTAAAGATGTTGCCAAGTACGACTACGAAGCAGAACATCGCAAAATACAGGCGTTGCAAGCGACTTTGGCTGATGCCGAAGAGGAACAAGAGGAAGAAGAGTATGAGGAAGAAGCAGTAGAAACACTGAACCTGGTGGATTCTGAGCCAGGAGTCGAAAGGAGCATAGAAGAAGAAGAGTAGGAAGATGCTTTTGCTTGAGGTTCAGTTGGCTTGAGCAAGCAAGTTGAAAGTTAGCAAGGGTTCGGTAAGTTAAAAACCTTCGCTCTCTTAGGGAAATGACCTCGCGCCAACAACCTTCAACCTTCTAACCTTCTAACCTGCAACCAACATGGAACCGAACTATCGACGTTGTCTGAGCTGCCGCCAAGTGGCACCGAAACAGGCATTTTGGCGCGTTGTCCGAGTCTATCCATCGCGACAGGTACAATTAGACGAGGGGATGGGTCGTTCTGCCTACCTGTGTCCTCAAGCGAGTTGTCTGGCGGCGGCGCAAAAGAAAAACCGGCTAGGGCGATCGCTTCATACATCAGTGCCAGAGCATCTGTACGAAACTTTGTGGCAGCGTTTAGCCGCGATGCCAGCAGCAGAAGATCAGAAAGTCGAAGGAGAATTATAGCAATAGAGGTGTCAAATGCTTTCGCTGAACCTAAGCAATCGTTAGGATAGAAGGGAGTGATTGGTTTTTTGTGGTTTTCTGTCTTGGAGGTGAGTGAGTCTCAACCTGAATAAGCAAGCTACCCTTAAAAGAAAAGCGAAGCTGAAACTAACAGGGCACTAAAACCGTCCCAGTTTTTTTAAGATTTGTGCAAGATTAAAAAAAAAAGGGTCTGAGTTTTTGCAGGATATCAAACTGGCCTACTGTAGATAAGCTATTCTCAAGCCTTGATTGTTGATTATTTAGAAACCGATTCACAACGGTTCAAGATTTCACCCATGGGGGACAAAGCAAATGAGCAAGTGGTCATTCGAGCATGTAGTTATGGTGTAAAACTGGTAGGTACGACGGGGAATATAGTGGATGAACAACGGCAAAGTCAGAATTTACGAATTATCACGGGAATTGAACTTGGACAATAAGGACATTTTGAGTATCTGTGAAGGACTCAATATTGCGGTAAAAAGTCACAGTAGCACGATCACAGAATCGGAGGTGGAGCGTATTCGCATGGCAGCAGAAAAATATTCTGACCGCCCAGTGGCTGTAAGAAGTCGTGACAGTGCCGCATCAACTGAAGGAGGCTCTGGGTCGCCATCTACTAAATTGATTGGACGTCCCGATGTTCAGCGTAAGCAGCAAATATTGGAGATTCGTAAGCCGAAGTCTCGTCCCAGTTCTAGCGCTCAACAGGGAGGTCCTCAACTGGCGAACCCTCCTCAACCCCCCGTCAAGCCCCCGATTCCATCACCGCGTCAGCCGATAAATCCTAATCGACCTACGCGGGCTAGTCAGGAGGAGGCTAAGCCTAGCCCAGTAGATACGTCTGAACCGCCGGTTTCACAGGAAGCGGTCAGCTTCCCTGAGGTTGAAGAAAAACAACAACTCACTCCAGTGGAACTCGCCCAAGCACCTGTAAGACCTGCGCGAGCAAAACCTCAGGCTACTCAGGTTGAGCGACCAGTTTTGAGACGAAATCGAGAGGATTCTCCCGTCTCAGAGTCCAGTGGTCGCCCAGCGCCAGCTAAGCCAGCTAGTACCAATCAACAGTCAACGGCCTCGGAATCCTCAAAAGAGACGAACCGTAGTCCATCTAGACAACCAAGGCCATCGGTTCCTGAACTTCAGCGACCCCAAAGAATAGTCCGACCAGTTCGTGATGGACAAAATTCTGAGGTGGCGGCAACGGGTTCCAGAGGAGGCATTCAAGGAGCTGATGACTCGCTCGAAGCAGAAGACACTCTGCTTGAGACTCCGGAGATGCTGGAGCTGAGGCTAAGGCGACCGACTGCTCCCCGACTTGTTAAGAAGAAAGAGTGGGAAGAAGAAAACGGAGAAGAAGAAGGCGCTTCAAAGGCTGGGAAAGCTGGAAAACTCAAGCGGCGGCCTGATTTGTTTGAAGATGAGGACGAAGATTTTGAGAGTGACCTGAACGGTCTCGATTCTCCAGTCGTAGTTAGCGCATCAGTGGCTCGTCCTCCCAAACCGAAGTCATTTCCAGGACAGCTGGTGTCGGCGTCGGTTGGAGCGCCCAGTATCAATCAGAGGAGAAAGCCCACAGCCAAAGGCAGCGATCGCAGTAGCAGCAAGTCGGATAGTCGCGATCGTCGTCGTGAAAAGAAAGTTGGGCCTGAACGCCCGGAAAAAATCGTTTTGACCGGCTCTGTGACGATCAGAGAACTGGCAGATGCTTTGGTTGTTCCTGAAACTGACATTATCAGGAAGCTATTCTTCAAAGGAATGGCTGTGAGTATCACCCAAACCCTGGATATCCCCACTGCCAGCATGGTGGCTGAGGAACTGGGGGTGGAAATCGAGACGGAAGAGGAAGCATCCGGTGCGATAAAAGGCACATTTATATTTGATCCGAACGACCTGGAAAACCTCCAACGTCGTCCACCAGTCGTCACGATTATGGGTCACGTCGATCACGGAAAGACAACCCTGCTCGATGCCATCCGCTCTACCAAAGTGGCGCAAGGCGAAGCCGGTGGGATCACCCAGCACATTGGTGCTTACCATGTGGATGTTGAGCATGAAGGCCAGATGCAGCAGGTTGTCTTCCTCGACACCCCCGGCCACGAAGCCTTCACTGCCATGCGGGCGAGAGGAGCACGAGTCACTGACATCGCCGTTCTAGTGGTTGCCGCTGATGATGGTGTTCGACCTCAGACGGTTGAAGCCATCAGCCACGCCAAAGCCGCTGAAGTGCCCATCGTCGTTGCCATCAACAAAGTTGACAAACCAGAAGCGCAGCCTGACCGAGTTAAACAGGAATTAACTGAATACGGTTTGGTGCCAGAAGAGTGGGGCGGCGACACAATTATGGTTCCTGTGAGCGCTATCCAAGGAGAAAACCTGGATACGCTCCTGGAGATGATTCTTTTGAGGGCAGAGATCGAAGAACTCTCCGCCAACCCAGAGCGACTAGCAAAAGGTACAGTCATCGAAGCCAACTTGGATAAAGCCAGGGGACCGATTGCCAGTCTATTGGTGCAAAACGGCACCCTTCGCGTTGGCGATAGCCTCGTCGCTGGCTCGGTCTTCGGTAAGGTGCGAGCGATGATCGATGACCGTGGGGCTAAAGTTGAAGCCGCAGGTCCCTCCTTTGCTGTGGAATTGCTGGGCTTGAGCGATGTCCCGGCTGCCGGTGATGAGTTTGAAGTCTTTGAAAGCGAAAAAGAAGCCCGCGCTGTTGCTAGTGACAGGACTGATGAACAACGCCTCTCTCGCCTGCAACAGGTGATGGCGTCACGCCGAGTCACCCTCAATAGCCTCTCAGCCCAGGCTCAAGAAGGTGAACTCAAAGAACTCAACTTGATTTTAAAGGGAGATGTTCAAGGCTCAGTGGAAGCCATTCTTGGCTCCCTCAAGCAGTTGCCGCAGAATGAGGTACAAGTCCGAGTCCTGCTCGGCGCTGCCGGTGAAATAACTGAGACGGATGTTGACTTAGCCGCTGCTAGTGGTGCAGTAATTATTGGCTTCAATACCACCCTGGCTAATAGCGCTCGACAAGCGGCTGACCGGGAAGGGGTCGATGTGCGCGAATACAATATCATCTACAAGCTCCTGGATGATATTCAAGGCGCAATGGAAGGGCTGCTAGAACCAGAGCAGGTAGAAGAACCCCTGGGTCAAGTCGAAGTTCGAGCTGTATTCCCAGTCGGTCGCGGTGCTGTTGCCGGGTGCTATGTGCTGTCGGGTAAAGCAATTCGCAATTGCAACATCCGAGTACGGCGCGGTGGCAAAGTTGTCTACGAAGGTAACCTTGATTCCCTCAAGCGGATGAAGGAAGATGCCAAGGAAGTCAACGCTGGCTTCGAGTGTGGTATCGGTGTCGATAAGTTCAATGATTGGGCCGAAGGCGACATCATCGAAACCTTCAAGATGGCGACTAAGCGACGGACTCTGTCAGCCAGTTAGGAATTGGGGACTGGGGGATAGAGGCTAGCGAGGAAAAAGAGAATAGGAAGTAGCAACTACTTCTAACCTAATTTCTCCGTAGAACTAGCCTCTATCCTCTGCCCTTCTTCCCTAAACCCTAGCCCCTAGCCCCTAATTTATGCGCTCCTTTTGGACTGAACCTTTCTTGTGGATTCATCTTGCCGGTATTGCGGCATTACCCTTGGCTTTGGAACTTGTCTGGCTGGGACTGGCAGTAGGTGACCCGATATTACCAATCTGGCTAGAGCTACTATTGCTCGCAGCGGTCGGAATCTTGCCGGTGCTTTGGATGCAATTGACCCGTCCCTTCGACATTTTCAGCATTCTGATCTTGGCGATGAAGCCAGAGCAGCTGACTCAAGAGCAGCGACGCCTCTTGAGCTTGTTTAAAACCAAGACTAACTCGCTGGTGACAATCGCCGCCGCAGTCTTCATGCTTTGGGTCCTGTGGCAAATCTACCGAGTGGCACCAGTAGCAGCAACGGTTGCTCCCTTTGCACCAAGATGGCGCATTGTTGGACTGCTGTGGGCTGGATTGGCGTTTCTTGTAAGCAATTTGTTCTTACAAGTACCGCTGAGTGTCGCACAAGTTCTCCTTACCAGCGAGTCCGAGTTTGCCGCTACCGAACCCTATCCGGTAGAAAAAACGCCGCAGGATTTTACGATACCGGGCGTGCGGGTCAATCAAATTTTGCCATTAGCAGTAACAGAGTCAACCGCTTCAGCAACATCATCCTCACAGTTGTCTTCTGATTAGACCCCCTGCACGATCGCGCACAACTTTCAGCTAGGAAAATCTCTCCCCCTACTCCCTACTCCCTATTTTCAAGATAGAGGGTGGGAGAGTCCAGCTCACATCTCGGAAAGTTAGCACTGAGATGTTGCTCAAGGTACAGTTTGAAGAAAGGACTTGGGGTATTCTACAAGTAAAGCTAAAAGTGCAGGTAATAAGCGCTACTCGACTATTATTGTGTAGATTTCTTTAAAATAGATATGGCAAGTTCAGCTACTTCCGAATCTAGCCAATTCTCTCAAGACAGCGAAACCTGGGACAGCCTCAAACAAGCGATCGCTGCCAGTTCAGGATTTCAGCGCTGGCAGATGGAACATCCAGTCGGTGACCAACTTGAGGATTATAGCCTTGATCGCCGAGTGCGTCGGTATCTCCGCGAAACCTTAGAGACTCTGGCTTACTAGAGCATGGGTGTGTCGGGTTAGGTTGGGTCAAAGTCTGATATTTGGCAGACGCCCGAACACTCGCCTCATGTTATCAACAAACTCAACAATGCGATCGCCCTCGACATAAACTTGTTGGGTTGGGTAGTTTTCCAATGTTTCAATTAGCGTAATTTTGCCGTCGGGAAGCGCGGAGCTGACAAGGGCACTCCGTAAAGATTGCCTATTGGCTCGATTAGTGGGAGTATGAACCACCTCACTGACTTGATCGAGCATCGCTTCCCCAACAGGGTTATTAAGTATCCTATAGAGAAAATTTCCGTTGACTTTGACCTCTTGCGTCAGAGCGCGGCGCAACTGTGCTGGATCTCTACCGGCCAGTTTGAGATAAGCTTTGAGCGAAGTTGAAAGTTCACCCGTTTGGGCAAAGGTTGTGAGTTCAGGAACCGACACCGTTTCCCGCAAAAAAAGGTACTTCAGCACCACCGATTCAGCGGCGACTGCGCGATCGCTACCGTAAGAAACACCTATTAGTGCAACAAAACCACAGAGAAAAGGCAGTAAGCGAGGTAAATATGGGGACAT
>JGI12467J12023_1027675_pt1 | contig 10890 bp, 7 predicted proteins | sample SoiCrureplicCD5C_FD_12023 | JGI IMG/M metagenome (IMG submission 12023)
TATTGTTACTGCCAAATTAACGAATTGCTTGAAAATCGCCTGAGATCGAAAGACGATTTAAAAGTTAGGCAGAGAATAAAACAGTCACTTTTTCCCATCAGGCGAATTCTATTTTTGCTACATAAAGCAAGGGAAGGCAGCTCCTCCCTGAGTGAGATTTTATAGTTTCTTTTATCCGCTCTTCAGGGATTAACAAGAAAGGGTCAATTCCCTCGATTTGCCTCGCGATCGCCTGCTGCCCCTTAATCTTTATTGTTCGGGTGGACTAGTATATAGACCAGATAATTATCCCGACACTATGACAAGTTTACTATGACTTGCACGCCAAAAAATTTTCTTCTAGTTTCACGATTAGATGAGACCAAGGTAGATACAAATGAACACCGTTTCTATGGCTAGCTACAGATCTTCTCAAAGGCTAAACCCGCTTTCCTTACTAGCACAATTATCTAGTCGTCAGGCCAATGGTTGTTTACAAGTATCTAATGGCTCTGTTGCTTGGTCTATTTATCTAGAACATGGAAAACTGTTCTATGCCTCAGATTCCGTTGACCCATTCGAGCGGCTCGACCGTCACTTGCGTCGCCTTAGCCGTCAAATTCCGACGCTTGTCAGTGCCGTTCGGGTTCAGGTTCGCCTGATATTTGAATCCGACTTAGAGAGTCAATCCAGCAAAAATCCTGATTACCAAGCTATTTGCTGGTTGGTCAATCAACAGTATCTCAATTCGGCTCAGGCTGCCACTCTCATCGAAGAATTGGCAGAGGAAGTACTGGTTTCACTTCTTTCAGTGAAAGAAGGAAGCTACCAATTAATTGAACAAAATCCATCGGAGGAATTACCTAAGTTTTGTCATCTCGATTTGCGAACACTGGTCGAACGCTGTCACGAACAGTTTCGACGCCAGCAAGCTTCAGAATCAACGAGTGCAAACGCCGCGCCGCGCCCTAGTGTTTCCAGCCCAAATGGCGCTCAGGCTCCCCTCGAATTGATGCAAAAATCGGCAAAAACAACTAGCACTCCTGCCCCAAGTTCTCAGCCTAATAATCCGGTCAGCAATCAAGCTAAACCCCTCGCCAAAAGCACCTATACCATAGCTTGTATTGATGATAGTCCAACGGTTTTAAATGCTATTAACTCCTTCTTGGACGATAAAAGCTTCTCCGTTGTAATGATTAACGACCCAGTGAGAGCGTTAATGCAAGTTGTCCGGATTAAGCCTGACCTGATTTTGCTTGATGTCGAGATGCCAAACTTAGATGGCTACGAGCTATGTTCTCTTTTGCGCAAGCATTCGCTTTTCAAGACTACCCCCATCATTATGGTGACAGGAAATACAGGATTTCTAGACCGAGCCAAGGCAAAACTCGTCAGATCTTCCGGCTACTTGACCAAGCCTTTTAACCAATCCGAGCTACTAAAAATGGTGTTTAAGCACTTATCTTAATCCCGCCGTATCCGGAAGGGAATTGGCAATCTGTGTTAATTAATCCTGAGACCACGATACATGAGTAAGACTTTGATGGGCACAATTTTGGTCGTAGAAGATACTCTCTCCGAGCTGGAGTTAATGAGTCATTACCTGAGAGAAGGCGGCTATACCGTAATCAATGCCGTTGGTGCGAAAGAAGCTCTTTCTAAAGTTTTAGAGCAAAAGCCGGATGTGATTATTACCGATGTCGTCATGCCCGGAATGAGCGGTTTCGAGCTGTGTCGCCGCCTGAAAACTCATCCCGCTACTGAAAATGTCCCGATTGTCATTTGTTCGTCTAAAGACCAGGAAATCGATCGCCTTTGGGGGATGAAACAAGGAGCCGATGCTTATCTAACCAAACCCTTTACCCGCGAACAAATTCTGCGTGCGATCAAAGCCGTCGCCGTTTGAAGCTATGAACACTTCAGCACTCGCCCTCTCGAAAACCCCACCCCAGACTAAAAAAAATCTGGGGGATTCCTATCTCAAATTTCAGTTCGGTCAACAAACCTCCGCTGTTTTGTTAATGAATCGGGCGCAAGAGGTGGTTGTCTTGCCCGTTGGACGGCTGACACCCATGCCGAATATGCCCGCCTATATCATGGGATTGCTGAATCGGCGCTCGAAAGTGCTGTGGGTGATCGACCTCGCGAGGATGCTGGGCTTACCGGGAGTCGAAATCAACGTTCAGCATTACAACATCGTGATTATTGGCAATGGGTCAGCCACGTTTGCGTTAATCGTGCAGGCGGTAGAAGGTGTAGTGCGCCTAGCGCCTGAGAGCATTCAATCTCCACTCGGTCAGGTGTCATCGAGTCTAGTCCCTTATCTACGCGGCTGTGTTTTGCAAGAGCAAGAAATTTTATTAGCGCTAGATGCCGAGGCAATTATGCGTGCAGCGGAGCAAGTGCGTTAGCGCCTCGCCTCTTTTACACGGCGCTAACGCCAAAGCATCTCTAAAACATCCTCTCCTAATTGGCAATTTATTATCCCCTAATGGTGCTTTTTTCATGGTTAAGCAATTCAATACAGCAAGCTCTGGTGATAACCAAATCCCTAATAGTACCAACTCCAATGGCGTAGCCAGAAACGGCTACGGTCGTACCGCCTTTACGCAATCGGGGATGGATGGGGAGAGGATGCAGCCAGCCCGGAACGCCTACGAGAACCAGACTCCTGCCTACGTACCCGCTCAAAAATCCCACCCCTATCATCAAGCCTCGTGGTGGGGGCGGTTGAGCTTAGGCAGCAAAGCGACAGCAATTGCTATTGCCCTCGGCGTACTGCCCGTCCTCGGCATTGGCGGCACCAGCTACTTCGTGACCAAGCAAGCCCTCAAGCCGGAAATTGTCAAAAACCAACAACAAGCACAAGCCATTGAAAGCCAGCTTGCCCTCATCCTCTTGTTGGGAGTGGCAACCACAGGCGCTATGGTGGGGTTTGTGGCGAACCTCCTTGCCAAACGTGCGCTCGCACCCCTGCAACACGCGACCCACGTGCTTGAGAAACTCAAGGCTGGGGAACTAGATACCCGCCTCCATGTGGAAGGCGAAGACGAACTCGCCGCCTTGGGGTCGAACATCAACCTGATAGGCGATCGAGTTCAGACCCTCTTTGAGGAGCAAAAAGCCAACCGGGCGCAAATCCAGACTTATGCCGACACTTTAAGCGCCGCCAGTCGAGGCGATAGCCAATTTCTCTTCGAGCAAGCCGTTCAAGAAGCCAAAAAGCAGTTGAGTGCCGATCGCGTGGTCATTTATGCCTTTGAGCCGGACTTGAGCGGCAGCATCGTTGCCGAAGCCGTCGATCCCGGTTGGCCTCGCGCCTTAGCCGATCGCATTTCCGACCCTTGCATTCCCGGAAAACTCCTAGAAGAGTACAAACAAGGGCGAGTCGTTCCCACCAACGATGTCCGCGCCACCAATTATTCCCTGCCGCACATGCAGTTGTTAAACCGACTGCAAGTCAAAGCCAACTTAGTCGTGCCCATCGTCGCCGCCGACAACTTACTCGGACTTCTGGTTGCCCATCAGTGTTCTGGCACTCGCGTGTGGCAGGAAGCAGAAATTAATTTCCTCCAGCAGCTAGCCATTCAAGTAGGACTTTCCTTAACCGGTGTCAGTCTTGCCGCCCAGAAAGACGCCCAAGCCGATCGCGCCCAACAACTTAACGAAATTATCTCCAAAGTCCGGGAATCGCTCAAAGCCGAACAAATTTACCATGCCGCCATTACAGGCGTCCGCGACACCCTAAAAACCGACCGCGCCGTTGTCTATCTCTTCGATGAAAACTGGCAAGGCAGCATCGTCGCCGAATCAGTCGGGAGCAACTGGCCCAAAGCCCTAGGAGCCAACATTGCCGACCCTTGTTTTGCCGAACAATATGTGGAAAAGTACAAGCGGGGTCGAGTCAAAGCCACAGAGAACATTTACGACGCGGGCTTAACCAAGTGTTACCTGGGTCAACTGGAACCGTTTAAGGTCAAAGCGAATTTAGTTGCCCCAATTCTGGTAGAAGGTAAATTAATGGGGCTTTTAGTGACCCATCAGTGTTCGAGTACGCGGCCTTGGCAGGAATCAGACATCACCTTCTTCAAGCAGGTGGCGATTCAAGTCGGCTTTGCGCTCGACCAAGCGGCGCTCCTAGAGCAGCGAGAACAAGCCCGCATCATCGCCGAAGTGGTTTCAGAAGAACAACGCCGTGAAAAAGAAGCACTCCAGCTACAACTTTTAGAACTCCTGAGCGATGTAGAAGGAGCGGCTCAAGGTGACCTCACCGTGCGGGCGGATGTCACCACCGGGGAAATTGGCACGGTAGCTGACTTCTTCAATGCCGTAATTGAAAGTCTTAGAGGCATTGTCACCCAGGTGAAAAAAGCTGCAACTCAGGTCAACACGTCACTAGGAGAGAACGAAGGGGCAATCCGTCAACTTTCCGTCGAAGCGCTCAATCAGGCTGAAGAAACGACCCGCACTCTGGATTCGGTGGAAAAAATGTCCCATTCGATTCAAGAGGTAGCCGCAAACGCCCGTCAAGCCGCCGTCGTCGCCCGTAGCGCCTCATCCACCGCCGAAGCGGGCGGGTTGGCAATGGACCGCTCGGTGCAAAATATCCAAAGGCTGCGTGAGACGGTAGCGGAAACCGCGAAAAAAGTCAAGCGCCTGGGTGAATCGTCCCAACAGATTTCCAAAGTGGTGTCCTTGATTAACCAAATCGCCCTGCAAACGAACTTGTTGGCAATTAACGCCGGAATTGAGGCGGCGAGAGCTGGAGAAGAAGGTCAAGGGTTTGCGGTAGTCGCGGAAGAAGTTGGGGAACTGGCCGCGCGAAGTGCCGCGGCGACCAAAGAAATTGAAAAAATTGTTGAGAATATCCAACAAGAAACCTCGGAAGTCGTCGAGGCGATGGAACTGGGTACAGCCCAGGTTGTTGAAGGAACCCATCTGGTTGAAGATGCCAAGCTGAGTTTGAGTCAGATTTTGGAGGTGTCTCGCCAGATTGACGCCTTGGTGCAATCGATTTCCAGTGCCACCGTGTCTCAGGCCGAAACGTCTCAAGCCGTTACTGAGTTGATGAAGGAGATTGCGAAAGTGTCCGAACGCACGTCAAATTCTACGCGACAAGTTTCTAGCTCTCTCCAAGAAACGGTGGGGATTGCTCAGGAATTGCAGGCTTCTGTGGGTACGTTCAAAGTTGGTGATTAGTCAGGCGTCATCGGTCATTAGTCATTGGTATTGGGTTTTAGGTCTGAGATGAATGGCAAAGAGCGCGACCCCCTGCACCGAACACTAATGACTAAGGACTAAAGACTAAGGACTAATGACTAAAGACTAATGACTATATAACAATCACCTTTTGAGCCATGTCACAAGACAAGGAACGTGAAATTCAGCTCCAGTTTCTCGAAGAAGCGCAGGAGTATCTGGACACGATTGAATCGGTGCTCCTGGGCTTAGCGGGTAGCCATATTGAGGGGCATCAAATGGATGCTGTTTTGCGAGCCGCTCATTCGGTCAAGGGTGGAGCCGGGATGATGGGGTTTGTGACGTTGAGCCAGCTAGCTCACCGTCTGGAAGATTCTTTCAAAGTCTTGAAAGTCCAGAGAAATGCCATTGAGGTGGATGGGTCGCTCGAAAGCTTGCTGCTGGAGGGAGTAGACCGCCTGCGCCAAGTCCTCAGAGCGAACCGTCAGGGGACTGATGTTGACGAACAGTGGCTAGAAACCGCCGGGAATCCGGTTTTTGACAAGCTGCACGACCGACTGGGTGACCCCGTAGCCGACGATGCCAGCACCATGCTGGGGTCAGACGACGGGACAAATGTGGCGGCGTTGCTGTTTGAAACGGAAGTTGAGGGATGTCTGACTCGCCTGGAGGCGGTTTTAGCCGACTCAGCACAGCCTTGTTTAGAGGAAGAGCTATCGATCATGGCTCAAGAGCTGGGGGGCTTGGGCGAAATGCTCCAGTTGGATGCGTTTACGCAATTGTGCGAGTCGGTGGTTCAGTGCCTGGAAAGTGCCCCAGAAGCGGTGATCGAGATAGCCAAAAGTGCGCTCTCAGCCTGGAGGCGATCGCAAGCCTTGGTGCTAGTCGGTCAAGTGAATAGCTTGCCTTATACAATTGACTGGGTCAGAGACGATCAGGCGATCGCTACCCCACCCGTAACCCGACTCACACCCGCAGAGGCGGTAGTGGAGGATTGGCTAGGGGAGTCATTGCTGGCAGAATTTGACTTCTATGCGTTCAACGAGCCAAGTGCTGTAGAAGACAGCGTCCGCTCTCTGCCAGACCCCGTCGTGCTATCCGATGATGTTAGCTACGAAACCGTGGAGCAAGAGGAGGAAGAGGCGCTTGCCTATGACTCTCTGGAAGTCCACTCCTGGGAGGCCGCTCCTACAGAGGCGGTGGTGGACAATGGCCCACAAGAGGTATTGGCGGCAGAATTTGACTTTTCTATCTCAGACGAGTCGCTTTCAGAACCATCAGTCCCCGTCCGCGCTCAGGCTTACCCGGCTAGCGCCTCTGGAGCCGCGGTGACGAGGCTATCAGACGATGATGTCAGCTCTGAAACCGTTACCTTCGATCCGGCTGTTTCTGCGGAGCGGGAGGCGGTAGCCGCCAACGTCTCTCTCTCTAGAGAAGTCACTAGCGATCGCCGTGACGTTCAAAATAGCGATGTCACTTGGCGCAAAGAGAAGCCACGACGCACCTCATCGACAACTACCCCAGAAAGCCAGGAAAATACCGTCCGAATTCCAGTTCGGCAGCTAGATCGACTCAACGATCTATTTGGGGAACTCACCATCGAGCGTAACGGCCTTAGCTTGCACCTGGGACGTTTGCGCAGCTTGATTGAAACCCTCAACCGCCGAGTTGGCACTCTAGAGCAATCGAATATGCGCCTCCGGACTGCCTACGATACAGTCGCAACCGAAGCGCCTTTCCGGGGAACTGGGGACAGGGCTTCCGAGAACCGGGGGAACTGGGGTAGACGAGAAGCCGGGCCAGAATTCCTCTCTCCTGCCTCTCCGGCTTCGCCAGGTGATAGCGCCCTCAACATTAACAGTCGGTTTGATGCCTTAGAAATGGACCGTTACAGCGACTTACATCTGCTGTCAATGGAAGTGATGGAAACCATCGTCCAGATTCAAGAAGTCACGAGCGATATCGGTCTTAGCCTTGAAGATACAGACACGACGGCTCGTGAATTAAACCAGACCGCCAAGCAGCTACAAACCAACCTGACGCGAGTTCGGATGCGTCCCTTGTCCGATTTGGTCGGGCGATTTTCCCGCGCCCTCCGAGACCTGGCTTTGCAGTATGGAAAACAAGTCGAACTCAAAGTTTTAGGTAAGGGAACCCTAATTGATCGCAGCATCTTGGAAGCGATGAGCGACCCCTTGATGCACCTGGTGCGCAATGCCTTCGACCACGGCCTTGAAGACCCCGCAACTCGTCAGGCGCAGGGGAAACCCGCCCAGGGGACGATTGAAATCAAAGCCGCTCACCGGGGTAACCAGACCATCATTACCGTCAGCGATGATGGCAACGGCATCAACCTGAACAAAATCCGCGCCAGAGCAGAAGCAATGGGCTTAGATGCGGGACTCTTAGCCGCCGCCAGCGAAGATGAGCTGCTCTCGCTGATTTTTGAGCCAGGATTTAGCACCGCCGACCAAGTCACGGCGCTTTCGGGTCGTGGCGTCGGGATGGATGTGGTTCGCAACAACCTCAAGCAAATTCGCGGCGACATCCGAGTGGATACTCAGCCAGGTCGGGGAACGACGTTTACCCTCACGGTTCCATTTACCCTCTCCGTGGCGCGAGTGCTGTTGGTGGAAAGTAATGGCATGCTTTTGGCATTTCCCACCGATGTGATTGAAGAGATGCTCCTCCTGGAACGAGAGCAAATCTTGACCACCCCAGGCAGCGAAGTCCTCAACTGGGAAGGGGAGATGGTTCCCCTGACGAGGCTTTCTGCGTGGCTTACGTTTTACTGCCCCCGCCGAATCGCGACCCCTGAAGGCGTACCCACGATTAGCGCGCCGACGGTGCTGATGATAAGCCAAGGCGACCAGTTGGTTGCGCTGCAAGTAGACCGCTGCTGGGGCGAACGGGAGGTCGCCATCCGCCAAGTTGAAGGGACTCTGAGTATGCCTCCTGGCTTTGCTTCCTGTACGATTCTCGGCGATGGTAAAGTCGTTCCACTGGTCGATGCTTCCGAGCTGCTGCGCTGGATTGCCAGTAGTGATGCGTCCCGATTGTCTGAGGCGACTGCCTCGATTAATCGCGTCTCTACTACTCCGCGCGACTATTCGGGCACGAGCGATGCCAAGGGCGGTGCGCAAAGCGCCCCTCGCACCCCTACGGGCGTTAGTAATAACGCCTTGGAGCCATCCTCTGACATGATGGTCGTCGAGTCCGTCGGCTATCCGGACAACCCACCACGGGCGGTACCTCCCAGCCAAAAAGACACCATACTTGTTGTGGATGACTCGATTAATGTCCGCCGCTTTTTAGCCTTGGGCTTAGAAAAAGCTGGGTATTTGGTGGAACAGGCCAAAGATGGTCAAGATGCCGTTGAAAAACTGCTCGGTGGCTTGCAGGTTGTAGCGGTCATCTGTGACATTGAAATGCCTCGCCTTGATGGTTATGGCTTTTTGGCTCGCATCAAATCCGACCCAGCTTTCAGCAACTTACCGATTGCGATGCTCACCAGTCGCAGTGGGGATAAGCATCGCCAACTGGCGATGACGTTGGGCGCAGCCGCCTATTTTTCTAAGCCCTACAATGAGCGGGAGTTACTGAAAACCCTGAGGCAATTAATTACAGAAAATCGCACAGAAAGCCCGCTGCCTTTAGGCGTGGGATGATACCAAGTTGCGGTCAAAGATAGCAGTTTCTCTTACACAGCCTCCCCTGCCTCCCCTGCCTCCCCTGACCTACTTCCCCCAAACCGCTCGCGGGAATTCGAGACAATTATGGCTATTTTTTCTCCTCTTAGCTCCCGACGCTCCGCCGCTCGTAAAGCCGAGGCAACCCAACAACTGATTGTTTTTCGCCTGAGGAATGAAGGGTTTGCCCTGCCGATTCGAGCCGTCCAAAAAGTTATTCCGATGGGCAACGTTTATGGGGCACCGCAGGGAACTGGGGTGCGCCTGACGCTTTATCAAGAGCAAGAATTACTGGTCATGGACGTAGGACGGCGAATCTTTAGAGAAGCCGGGAGCGAGGAGGCATTAAGGCCTGCATCCGAAGAGTCAGAATTACTCCCGCGTTCTGAAACGGCTGTGGAGCGCTACCTGCTAATCGTACAGAGTTCGTCACGAAAAATTGTGGGGCTACCGCTATCCGAGCCGCCTGCTTTGCAGCGCGTGCCGGAGTCCGCCTTTACCCCCCTAACGGCGGACTATATTTCTTATGGGACTATTCGATGTGTCAGTGCCCTGATTGTTCTTGGGTCAGATGCACCGCCTCTATTTTTGCTCAACCCAGATCAGTTAGTTCAGCCCCAACAGGCTTTACCCCCAGCCGTTAGGTGACATTCTCAAATTTCGTGTACAGTCAGAATAAGCTGGCACGCGATCGCGCGTGAGGCATCTATTATGAAAAACAATGTTTATCCAATCCAATCATGAGGGACGCGAGGCTTTCCTCGGTGCGAGGCGCGTCAGAACCTGACGGCGACAATCCCGACCCGTTGGCGCTCTCTACACCGTTGCCCCTGACTCTTCACCCAGCCGCCGTTTACCTGTCTGGACTAGCTCCCAAGTCGCGGCGCACGATGCGACACGCACTCAACACGATCGCACAATTATTAACGAATGGAGCTTGCGATGCGATGACCCTAGACTGGTCAAAGCTCCGCTACCAACACACGGCGGCTATTCGTGCTGCCTTCATGGATAAGTATGCCCCAACGACAGCCAATCGTATGTTGGCGGCTTTACGCCGCGTACTCAAGGAAGCACGGCGACTAAAACAAATCGACCCTGAAGACTACGACAGCGCGGTGGATATCAAAGGCATTCAACACACGCCGTTGTTGCACGGTCGCGCTTTGAGCGAACAGGAGGTTGTTGCCCTCATCGAGGCTTGTCTGAATGACCCAAACCTCACTGGTCTGCGGGATGTAGCAATGATTTCTATCCTGATGGCGGGTCTGCGCCGCTCTGAGGTGGTTGCTCTGGATTTTTCAGACTTTGACCCCAAAACGGGGGGGCTGAAGGTACGTCGCGGCAAAGGGCTGAGAGACCGCATGGCTTATCTGCCTACGGGGGCACTCGCCGCATTATCAGATTGGCTGGCAATCCGAGGGGATGAGCCGGGACCGCTGTTGTATCCTGTCGATAAAGCGGGTCAGATTGCCAGAAGGCGTTTAACTGACCAGGCGGTGATGTTCGTCCTCCAAAAAAGAGGGCTGCAAGGTAACGTAGAGCCGTTCTCGCCTCACGATTTTCGCCGCACTTTTATCTCCGATTTGTTGGAGTCTGGCGCGGATGTGATTACGGTTTCTCGGCTAGCGGGGCATTCTGATCCAGCCACTACCGCTAAATATGATATGCGGGGGGAAGCGGCAAAACAGCAAGCGGTGGCGCGGCTAAAGATGCCTTATCGCCAACGTCGGGACTCGAATGCTCCCCAGGCTTAGACGACAAGCCAGAGCGTTGCGCTGCTGCTCTCTAGTGAGCGGTTCTGTTAGCGTAGCGGGCGGGCAACGCCCGACAAGAGCTAGCGCCGATCGCATTTTTAACTGGCTTCAGGATAAACCTATGGTGGTGTCCCTTGCCGTCATACCACCCCCGTCAGTGTTTGGTCAGAAAGGCAAAGGTTGAATACCCAGTCAGGGACTAATTCATAGGCACAAAGATTTCCCAGAAAGTTTTGATTCAAGTTCCAGCATTTTTTCCGCAGGAA
>JGI12467J12023_1026363_pt1 | contig 10814 bp, 12 predicted proteins | sample SoiCrureplicCD5C_FD_12023 | JGI IMG/M metagenome (IMG submission 12023)
CAGGCGTTGTAGCTAGCAAAGGATAGATTCTCCTAACGCGGAATTACGGTTCAGGTCTGCACCGTGACGACCTAGTATAGGATAAAGATTTGAGTTAATGCCTTGTTTATCTGTCATTATTGTCTGATTAGGAGCATCATAAACTTGGGGAGAGGGGAATGATGCCAATGCAAGAAAAGTATTTTCAGACAAATAAGCTCCCATCTATAAATAATACACGGTTATTATCTTCAAGGAATTTCTTGCCCTAATTCGTAGCACAGTTTTCCGGATACTCAGACATCAAGATTATCCCTTTCCCCTGTTAGTAGAACAACTTGTTGATGTTAATGGAGATCGGAGCCGTCTTCCTCTGTTTCAAGTTGCCTTCACTTGACAGAAGCATCGTTCTCTGCCAGTGCCTGAGCAAGACATGGTTCAACGGTTAGTTGCGTTTGTTTCACCTCGTACCCCATTAGAGGAAGTAATGGTAGGAATCTGGTCTGAAGTTCTTGGGCTTGAGAGGATTGGCATTCATGACAATTTCTTCGATCTGGGGGAAAACCCCCTTTTGATTATCCGAGTGTTATCGCGGGTACGCCAAATCTTCCAGGTCGCGCTACCTTTCCGATGCTTATTTGAATACCCTACTATAGCGGAGTTGTCGCCTGTCCTAATTGCACATGAAACTAAGTCAGGACAAACCAAAAAATTTGCTTATTTTGCAAAGATGATTGAGGAGGTTTCAGATGCTGCATAACACAAGTATTGAATGTAAAGACATTATATCTCCTTACATCCTTCTAGAAATAAGCATTTTGGGCAATGAGGTGCAAATGTGATTTTTGTAACAAAAAATACAGAAAGGTAAGAATTTATGAGCCAAAATCAAAATATAAATGTCCGCCTTGGGATAGATGTTTGTCGGGAGGATTTTATCCAGAACTTCTACAGGCACTATGATAAGATCATCAACGCCCCTCTCTGGGACAGTCCAGTCCAGTACCGCAGGGGGGTTTTGAGCGAGTTCTAAGCGCCCGATGCCAAACTGTACTATCTCTTCTGGTGCGTCGGATTTCAAAGTTGCGAGAAGTTATACATTTATGTAAACACGCTCTTATACATTGCTTATGTCTGCTTTATTCTTAGCAATGTTTTGAGAACCACTTAGGGGCAGACCTAGTATAAATTAATACATTTACGCAATGTAAGAAAAAATTTTTGGAGCTACCTCAATAGATTTCTGGAATCTTACCTAGCGGGCGTGAATACTTTATCAGTTGTGCTTTTCTTTATAGGTTGTGTAACCTAATAACTTCGTCAGTTACTTTGAAAGATCCGATTCTATTCCCCTAAAAGCTTAAGTAGAGCCTGGATTAAGTCTTCTTTTATCTTTTTAAACGATTGCTATGACTACAAAATTAGTAGATGCCGAATTAGTAGATGTTGAGTCCATTTTTACGGACAAAACAAAACGCAAAAAAGTAATTGACAATCCCTTCCTTCACAGCCTCCAAAGGAGGCATTTTATCCTCTTTCAAATCCTGCCTATTGTAGGAAGTTTAATAGCTTTGCCGTTAATTCGTTATCTTCCTTTTGGTCAATTTGAGTTATTCCTTTTTGTTCTATTTTGGTTAATTACAGGATTTGGGGTATCGTCTGGCTATCATCGCTTATTTACCCACCGTTCTTATAAAACCCATAACGCAGTCCAAATCATTCTCGCCATTTCGGGTTCAATGGCTGGTCAAGGGGGTGTTATCTCATGGGCAGCGTTGCATCGCCGCCACCATGAACTGAGTGATAAACCTGGCGATCCTCACTCACCAAACCTTCACGGCAGTAATTGGCGGGATCGCATTCGAGGCTTAGTTCACTCCCATGTCACTTGGATGTACAAACACGAATATCCCAGTGTTGTCCACTATGTACCCGATTTAATTAAAAACAAGAACCTCATAAGAATTGATCGCCACTACTATCTGTGGGCTTCTCTAGGGTTAGTACTGCCCGCTCTCTTAGGGGGCTTGTACCACTGGAGCCTAGCCGGAGCCTTAGCAGGATTTCTTTGGGGGGGGGTGTTCAGAATTCTTTGGGGGGGACATACCATTTGGTCAATTAATTCCTTCTTGCACTGCTTCGGGATGAGTCGCTTTGAGACCGAAGAACACAGTCATAATTTTGGACTAATTTCTCTACTGACCTTCGGTGAATCATGGCACAACAATCACCATGCGTTTCCTGGTTCGGCTTCTTTTGGCTTGGAGTGGTATCGCCTAGATCCAGGGTACTGGTTCATTCAATTACTGGAAGTTTTTCATCTGGCTTGGGATGTAAAAGTTCCCAGTACAGAAAAAATTCAAGCTCGATCACTCAAATCATAATTCATCTAAAACTCTACATAAGGAGATGCCATGAAAACTCAAGAGCAAATTAACGAATGGATCAGAACTTATTTAGCAGATATTCTTGAAGTAAAGCCAGAAGAAATTGACGATAACTATGAATTTGAACGATTCGGAATCAATTCTTCTGTAGCAGTCTCGCTAGTAGGTGACTTGGAAGAATGGCTAGGCTTTGAGCTAAGTCCTTCTCTGTTTTTTGAGTTCAATACAATTGCTCAAGTTTCTACTCATCTAGCCCAGAGGTTGCAAGAAGAGAAAACTTTAAAAGATGTCACCAGGATTGCCTAAGATGGTACAAAGCTTAACTAACCGAGGCGGCAGTGCAGCCGCCATCCAGCATCACTACGATGTCAGTAACGAATTTTATGCTCTGTGGCTAGATTCCAGTCTGACTTACTCCTCTGGGTTATGGAACACACCCACCCTAGACGACGATTTAGAACAGTCCCAACAGCAAAAAATTGATTGGCATCTAAGTGCTTCCGGAGCAACAACTGGGAAGAGACTGTTAGATATAGGCTGTGGCTGGGGAGCATTAATGCGCCGTTATCTCAGCCTAGATCCCAATTACTCTGCTACAGGGCTGACGTTGAGCCACAATCAATATCAGCATATCTGTGCTCTGAATATCCCAAATCTTACAGTCTGCGAGGAAAGCTGGATTGTCCATCAACCGACAACCGCCTACGATGCAATAGTCTCAATCGGAGCTTTTGAACACTTTGCCCGACCAGAAGCAACGCTAGAGGAAAAAGTTAGTGTGTACCGAGAGTTTTTCAGCCGATGTCAACAGTGGCTAAAACCAAAAAGTAAATTATCTTTGCAGACGATCGCCTATGGGTCGTTAAATGCCGAAGATAAAAACGTGTTTACCCAAACTGAAATTTTTCCTGATTCCGAGTTACCCCGTCCTGGTGAAATTTTTCTCGCATCCGATGGGCTATTTGAGATTAAAACCTACCGCAACGATCGCCTTCAATATGGCAAAACTTGCGATCTGTGGCTGAAAAATCTCCGCCGTCAAAAATTGCTCATTATCGATCAGTTTGGCGAAGAACTCTATCGTAAATACGAACAGTATCTGAAGTTAGCAGTTGCAGGTTTTTATTTCGGACAAATCTTACTACTGCGCTTTGAAATGCAATCCTTAGCTAAATAAAGCCCCCTCTACCTGCTAACAAGGAGTCGTGTCTAAAATGATAACTACCCCTCAGCGTCCCGTTAAATTTAACCCCTTTGCACAGGGTTTCCGGGAAGATCCCTATACTACTTATCAACTACTGCGCCAACACAATCCGATTCACCATACCTTGGATATGTGGGTCATCACCAAATATAAAGATATTATCCAAGTCTTGAACTCGGATGCTGTCAGTGTTAACTACATTCCCCAGTATGTCGTGCAACAAAAGGTTGGGGATATTCCAGGTTTGGTGGAATTAGGTAAGAAAGCAATCGTTTTTACCGATCCCCCCGATCATGGGCGCTTGCGTAAGTTGGCAGGACAAGCCTTTAGTAACACTAATATTCAAGCCTACACTGTTCACATTCAGAAGCTAATTGAGAAGATAGCTGCTCCGAGAATTAAGGAAGAAAGTTTTGATTTTGCGGAAATTGCCCATCAAATCCCCTTGTATACTCTTGCCCATTTGCTTGGCATTCCTGATGAGTATATCAAGACGATCGATGAATATATTCACCGCGTCCGGTCTATTTTAGAACCGAGTTTGTTGACTAAAATGCGTATCCGTCGCATCGAGGAAGATTTACAATCCTGCCTAGCACTTTTCCAAGAAATAATTAATTACCGGAAAACTCATTTGGGAGAAGATTTACTAAGTAAATTAATCCAAGCTCGAGTCGGAGAGGATCAGCTATCAGATAGTGAGCTATCTATCGCCTGTGCCATGACCTTCGTCGCTGGTCACGAAACCTCAAAGGGATTGCTCACTAATGGAGTTCTAGCCTTTATCAACCATCCAAAACAATGGCAAATCTTCCGAGAGGGAGGGGCTACTAGCAAACAAGTCATTGATGAAATTCTTCGTTTTGACCCACCCTTACAGCAAACGGTACGCCTAGCCGTCAACGAGCTACAAGTCGGCTCCGAGACTATTCAAAAAGGCGAAAAGATGCTACTATGTCTCGCTTCCGCCAACAGAGATGAGGATCAATTTTCCAATCCTGGTGCTTTTGATATCACCCGAGATGCTGCTTCTCAGATTGCTTTTGGGCATGGAATACACAATTGCTTAGGACAGATGATTGCCCGACTCGAATGCAAACTCCTTTTAATTTACCTCAAAGAGCGGGTACAGCAAATAGAATTAGCCTCCTCTGATTATCGCTGGAGTACGGACGGACTTATTACCCGAACCTTAACTTATCTACCAGTTACCTTTCATCGTGCATAATCTCTTACTCCAAGGAAGAAAACCGATGAGCTCTCGTCACTTGAATAGTTTGATTGACAAACTGGTCTTAAGAGCAGAAAATCAATCCCATCAGCCCCTCTATTACTTTCTAGATAGCAGAGGTCGGGATTACGCTAACCTAACCTATGGCAGTTTACTAGCAGCAGTCCAAAGGTTAGGGAGATGGTTGACCGAAAAAACCGAAAGTGGCGATCGCGTCGCGATTCAGTTGCCTACCAGCCCTGAATTTGTGATAGCCCTATTCGCGTGTCTTTACACTAACCGTATTCCAGTTCCCCTCAGTTCACCCAACCGCAAACATAATTGCGAACATTATCAACGAATTTTTGATGATTGCGATGCTCGTCTAGTAATCACTGATTCAAGCGTCCAAGACTTATTTGAAAAAGAGAATCTGGGAGGCTCCCATCTAATCGAGACTTTTCCTTCCCTGGAAACTTTAGACCCAATACTTGCTTTGGTTGACCGACAAAGTAACGAAATTGCCTTTTTGCAATATACCTCTGGCTCTACCTCTTTTCCCAAAGGAGTGATGGTAAGTCATGAGAATATCATTGCTAACCAGAAAATGATTCAGCGAACCTTCGGTCACAGCAGCAGCAGCATAGGGTTAGCTTGGGTTCCCTTATTTCACGACATGGGGCTGATTGGCAGTGTTTTTCAGCCTTTATATGTGGGATTTCCCTGTTATTTAATGTCTCCGGTTACTTTCCTCCAACGACCTAAACTTTGGTTGAAAACAATTTCAGAGAAAAAGGTCACAACTACAGGGGGGCCTAATTTTGCCTACGATCTTTGTGTCAAAAGGCTCGCCCCAGCTTCGTTGGAAGAACTATCCCTCTCATCTTGGGAGGTAGCCTACAATGGTGCCGAGCATATCAAAGTCAATACATTGGAGCAGTTTAGCGAAGCATTTGCTCCCTACGGCTTTAAAAAATCTGCCTTTTTACCCTGTTATGGTTTAGCAGAAGCAACCCTAATCGTTAGCGGTACAGATAAATCTGAAGAACCTTCGGCTTTGACTATTCCTTGTAACAAGAATGAAGTCCTTGATGCAGATGCGTCCCACCAGACCGGCAATACCCGCACTGTGGTTAGCAATGGTCAAATCATGCCAGAGCTGTCCTTACGCATTATCAATCCTCAGACTTTAACAGAATGTCCCTCCCATCACATTGGAGAAATTTGGATTGCAGGACCGAGTATTACGCAAGGTTACTGGCAAAAACCCGAGAAAAATCAGGAAACATTCGTTTTTCGGGGTGGATTGCGATTTTTAAAGACAGGAGATTTAGGCTTTCTGGATTCCCAGCACAAGCTCTATATTACAGGGCGGCTCAAAGACTTGATCGTGATCGATGGGAAAAACTATTACCCCCAAGATATTGAAGAAACGGTCAAACTGTCTCACCCTGCCTTACACGAAGTCAATTGTGCCGTGTTTTCAGTCTCTAGCATTTATTCTCAAAAACTGGTGGTGGTTAATGAAGTAGCTCGCCAGTTTTGGCAGCAAATTGATCATTATGAGAATGAGATCAAAGAAGCGGTTAAGAGTTCTGTCTATAACCATTACCAACTGACGGTACATGAAACTGTACTCCTCCCATTAAATAGCATTCCCAAAACCACTAGCGGAAAAATTCAACGGCAGCGTACCAAGTTGCTGTATCTGTTGCAAGAACTTAAAAATTTTGAAAAACTTGCGAAAGTTTCGGAAGGTTAACAGTTTATGTCTACTCAACACCCGAGCTATGTAACTCAAATGCACGAACATTCCTTAGTGACAGAAGTAACTGAAGTATTCCAATCCGTAGAAATAGAGAATAGTCATCCTCAATACAAACCCCTTTCTGGGATAAGAAAATGGATTAGATATGGATGGTATCCTACCATCGATGTCATCAGTTTAATCGGTGCAGTTCTCGCTATCGCTTCTTTTCTCAATCAAGGCATTAGTCTGGTTGATTTGGCAATTTTGCTTTTCATGTTTAACTTTATTGGTTTGGGGGGAGAAGCAGGAATGCACAGACTGTTTGCCCATAAAAGCTATAAAGTCGCCAAACCACTACGCATTCTGCTGGCATTGGCTGGCTCAATGGTAGGTGAAGCGCCCATCCTTGAGTATGCGGCTTATCATCGTTGCCACCACATCTATGCAGATCGTAAGGGCGATCTCCATTCCCCCCATTACTTTGAGGCACAAACACCTTGGGCTAAACTCAGAAATGTCTGGCACGCCTTTTTTGGTTGGAAGTATAACCCTAATACCAACCAAATTGCTTCCCCCGAACGATATGCCAAAGACCTACTGGGTGAACCAGAAATAGTTATTATCAACAACTATTTTTATAGCATCGTTTTGGCTTCATTCCTCTTGCCAGCTTTACTGGGTTTCCTGTTTACCCGAACTGGGTACGGTGCTTGGACTGCCTTTTTATGGGGAGGATGTTTCAGATTTTGTGTTATGACCCTAATGGGAGATTTAATTATTCGAGCTGGCTGCCATCTATTCGGTACTCGTCCGTTTGTTGATCAAGCCAATAGTCATAGTACCAATATTTGGTTTTTAGCTATTCCAAGTTTAGGACTATCGTGGCACAACAATCACCATGCTTTTCCGGGTTCTGCTTTGCTCAACATTGATTGGTGGCAAATCGATCCCAGTGGTTCATTTATTACCTTGCTTGAAAAGCTTGGCTTTGCTTGGAATGTCAAGCGACCAACTCCAGAACAAGTAAAAGCAAAAAGAGTCAATCCCGGAATTGTTGACTGACTTTTTTCTACGAAGTGATTGCACAATATTAGGAGTTTGCCATTTATGGATGCTATAATCAAGACGGAAAAGCTGAACAAACCTACTGCCAAAATCCGAACCCCCGCCAATCTTGTTTCCCTACAAGAAAAAATTCAGACCTCTCCCTTTACAGTCTGGATGAACGTAGAAATCACTGCTTGTGAGGATGGCTTTGCCGAATTAATCGTCTCCATGCGAGAGGAATTAAAGCAGCATAATGGTTTTACCCACGGGGCTGTGATTGGTTTTTTAATTGATAGTGCCTGTTGTTGGGCCGCAGCTTCTAAGGTGGGGGATGTGGTTACTGCGGAATACAAGCTGAATTTTATTGCCCCTGCTGTTGGGGAAAAATTGATTGCTCGAGGTTATGTTATTAAATCAACTTTTAGCCAAGTCATCACCCGGGCTGATGTGTTTTCTGTTAACAGGGACAAAGAAACACTTGTTTCTACTGGCTTAGCCACCGTAACTCCCTATGGTTGATCCCAGCAAACGATAATTTCTGGTCAAGTGGAGGCAAAATCCCTCAAATCCCCGAGGCTGAATTAATCGGAGGAATCGTTAGTGTCTTTAGTTTTTCCCCACCCGAAAACCTGCTTAGTCGAGCCCTTGCTACAAGAGCGTTCTAAAATCATCTTTTGCGAGTGGCGAAAACTTCCTGACAGTACCACTTTACTAACAGAATTTACTCCTAAGGAACTTTACTATGTTTGCAGCCTTAGTTGATACAGTTTTGCCGACCTTAAGAAGTTCCTCAGTAATCCACGGTCCAGCCAGCCAGTCTCGGTCTAATATCCAATTTATGGATATGGGGACAACCTGGATACGCTATTGCATTACTGGAAAGGGGGGACCCACTATTGTGCTCAATGCAGACCCCCCCTTAACCATTGAGTGTTATGATCAGACAATTGCAGAGCTTTCCCGCTATTTTAGAGTGATTGTCTTTGAAATACCGGGGTTTGGATTTTCGTTTCCGAAGCGATTGGGCTTTAGGTATGATTTTGACTCTATTACAACAATCTTAACTCAGTTCTTAAGCCGTCTCAATTTAGGTCCATATGTACTAAGTCTGCCTTGTCTTTTGGGGTTTTGTGCTATCAAAATTGCTAACCTTCATCCCGAGTTAGTTTCTCATATGGTTCTTAATCAAATTCCCACTTGGCAAGGTGCTTTGGACTGGAAAAAAGGACGAGATCCCCAAGGTATTCTCGCTACACCTGTTTTGGGTCAAATAGCTTTAAATTTCTTAAAACAAAAGCGCAGTGGTGCTTGGTTTGACCTGGTGATTGCAGAGTCCAAAACAGCTCAGAAATTAACGGAAACCGCACTTTGGTCCTACAAGTTGGGCGCGTGCTTCTCTCTTGCTTCGTGCTTTCAATTTTACCTCAAAGAACAGCAACCAGATTTAGAGCCGGTTAAACAACCCAGTCTTATTATTTGGGGAGAATGCGATGGTTCCCACGAAAAAACGAATAAAAGTTTGACCCGCCAGTTAACTCTTGATTCTGAAGAAGTATACATTCAAAAAGCGGGTCACTCTCCTGAAGTTGAAACTCCTGAAATTTTTGCTGAATTAGTCAAAAAAATGGTTGGTTAATACTGAGTGCGTGACAAAAATCATTGTATCGGTAGTACATTAACCAAGGGCACTGGTTCAGGTTAATAGGAGGAAATAACTTACTGATTCGGGGAACTCAGATGATATTCTTCGCTCTAAGCTAAATTTAATTGAGAGATTAGTATGCCTAAGAAAAAAACTATTTCCTATCTTGCCTCGGTAACTGTACTATTTGTCGGATTGTGTAAATCAGCATCTGCCGCTATAATCACACAAACTTTTGCTGATTTTCATGGCACGTTTGATTCGGTGAATTTAGCGCTTAACGGTGGACAAGTTCCTACTGGAGTGATTTCAGCTAGTCAGAACCCCAATCTACCGAGCATAGTCACCTTCGATACCGACACTAACCAGGCTACTTTTGCTCTCAACTTTTTACTTGATTTCCCCCTCTTGACTTTTTTGGGACTAGAACCCGTCCCAATTTCTCCCTTTGAAACAGGTTTATACACGGTTAATGGACAAGATTTAATAGCTGATGTGACGGGTCAAGGTACGGTAAGTGGTTCTTCTCCTTTTGCGGGAATAAACACTTTTTTTCAAGTTCGATGGAGAGTCACCAGTCCATTAGATACCTCTGTTTTCCTTGGTCTGATTGAATCAGAAGTTGTGACAATTTGTCCACCTTCTAGTGGGTGCGTTCAAACTACTGGCCTTGGTGAAGCTACTATCGGTTCCACCTCCGTTCCCGAACCTGGGACAATAGCTGGAACTATGGTTGCTGGTGCAATAGTTTGCTGGATGAAACGCAAACGCAAAAAATCCTGTTAATGCTATGAAAATAGTGATTTTTGGCGGGTTAACCCTTGAGAAAAAAATAGGCTCTTACATCACTACATATTTACCACTGCCAATTCCTGCTTCTGAAGCTAGTAGTCCCACAAAATTGATACAGCTTTTGTCTTTTCATGCTCGCCTAATTGCGAAGCTATACTTACTTTTTGGATTTGAGAGGATTTTGATATGTCGCCTTTGCTTGGTCTAATAACTGCTCTGACACTGCTGGTCTACTTGGTTCTAACAATTAACGTCGTTCGGGCTAGATCCAAATACAATGTGCCAGCTCCCCAAATGACGGGAAATTCTGAGTTTGAAAGAGTGCTGCGCGTCCAGCAGAATACTCTAGAACAGTTAGTTTTTTTCCTGCCAGGGTTATGGTTATTTTCTTTCTACCTTAGCCCATTGTGGGGGCCGGGCATTGGTGCGGTCTGGCTTGTGGGACGAATTGCCTACGCTTGGGGGTATTATCAAGCTGCTAAGAAGCGGGTTATTGGTTTTGGCATCAGTTTTATCAGTAGTATAGTGTTACTCCTGGGTTCTCTTGTTGGCATTATTCTGTCTTTGATGCAATCATAATCATTTGGAAATAGGCTGACTTGAAAATTTGCAAAAACGCTTTGTGTCTGGCTTTGGAGAACCTTAAGCAGAAACAGATGTCAAGCAACTGGTGATGGTGGCACGTCTTGCAAGGTCTGAGTATTTTGAGATGTTGAGGAGGTGGTTGGACAAGACGCTGCCCAAAGAGCGAGACGAGTTAATTTTTTGTGGGGGTACGGCACACCTGTTTAATACCACTTCTC
>JGI12467J12023_1021298_pt1 | contig 10631 bp, 9 predicted proteins | sample SoiCrureplicCD5C_FD_12023 | JGI IMG/M metagenome (IMG submission 12023)
CAAAGCATTAACTACAAATTTTTCAAGGTAGTTTTCGGTTAAAATTCACTTAGTTTTTTAGTCAATAAGCCACTAGTCAGCTTTTAATCCAAACGAAACAGAAGGGTCAGCAAAGTCCATTCGAGTTAGGATTTAAATCGATGATTGTAGTGATTCGTTCTGGTACGACAGAGGCAGAAATTGCTCAAATTAGCCAACGACTACAACGCTGGAATGTCACACCCGAAAAAGTTGTAGGTAAGCACAAAGTGGTGATAGGTTTGGTAGGTGATACGACGGAGATCGATCCCCTACAAATCCAAAACCTAAGTCCCTTTATCGAGCAGGTTTTGCGGGTAAAGCAGCCCTTTAAACGGGCTAGTTTAGAAGCCCGCTATGGAGAACCGAGTGAGGTGGTTGTACCCACGCCCAATGGACCTGTAATTTTTGGTCAAAACCACTCCTTAGTCCTAGTGGCTGGTCCTTGTTCCGTGGAAAATGAACAAATGATTGTAGAAACCGCGCAACGAGTCAAAGGGGCAGGGGCGCAGTTTCTACGGGGCGGTGCCTATAAGCCCCGCACATCGCCCTATGCTTTCCAGGGTCACGGTGAGAGTGCCTTAAGCTTGTTAGCAGCAGCTCGCGAAGCTACTGGTTTAGGCATTATCACAGAAGTCATGGATGCAGCTGATTTAGAGAAGGTGGCTACAGTGGCGGATGTACTCCAGGTGGGTGCCCGTAATATGCAGAATTTCTCACTACTGAAGAAAGTCGCTACTCAGGAAAAGCCAGTCCTGTTGAAGCGCGGGATGTCAGCCACGATTGAAGAATGGTTGATGGCGGCTGAGTATATCCTGGCAGCAGGCAATCCCAACGTGATTCTCTGCGAGCGGGGCATTCGCACCTTCGATCAGCAGTACACCCGCAATACTCTTGATTTATCGGTAGTGCCGGTGTTGCGATCGCTCACTCACTTGCCCATTATGGTTGACCCCAGCCACGGCACAGGTAAAGCAGAGTATGTACCCGCGATGGCGATGGCTGCGATCGCTGCGGGAGCAGATTCTCTGATGATTGAGGTTCACCCCAACCCAGCTAAGGCACTCTCGGATGGCCCTCAGTCTCTAACACCGGAGCGATATGAGGAGTTAATGCAGGAGATGGCTGTCATTGGCAAAGCTGTTGGTCGTTGGCCTGAAAAATTTTCTATACCAACTGCCCAGGACGCTCTTCACCTGCGGGAGTTGGCTCCGAGTGTTTGAGTTTCTTCCAACTCAGGTTGACAAACAAACAGAAAAAAGCCTTTCACTTTTGTAATCACTTGAAGTTGAGACTAGGTCGCAAAGAAATGTTTCTTAAAAAATTTCTTTCTGCACTAACTTTGGGCAGAATTAAGTTTCTGAGCTACAGTCCGATTTTATACGGTATAGGAGCCACCATTGCCACCTTTCAGGGCGAAAAGTTTAATCTCTCTTACTTTCTACTCGGTCAAATCACGGTGTGGATAACACACATGATGACTCATTTTTACAATGAGTATTACGATTTGGATACCGATAAAATAAACGAGCATCCTTCTCCGTGGACTGGCGGAAGCCGTATTTTACCCAAAGGCATTCTCAGCCCCCAAACTTCTATGCGTCTTGCGGTTTTTACGACCATTGTATCGTTTGGACTGAGCTTATTGATGCCCTCATTTGAAACGCGCCTTATTTGTTGGGTGTCGTTGATTCTTTCATGGGGATACAGCGCACCTCCACTAGCCTTGTGTCGAAGGGGACTCGGTGAACTAATAACGACCATTGTTCTGAACGTTCTGACTCCTTTACTGGGATTCCTTCTACAAAACGGAAATCTCTACCCAGGAAGAACGAGAGTTTTATTCCTGGTTCTCCTGCCACTCGCCATCATCGAATACGTGAGGATGATGGTAATGAACATGCCCGACAGAGACTGCGACTCAGCCGTTGGAAAGAACACGCTGATCGTCAAAATAGGGATGAACAGAGCCGTTCAAATTCATGCTATGGGAATGCTGGTGGCTTATCTATCCTTGGCGTTCATATACCAGTATTCGGATGTACCCCTAGTTGTAGTTTTGTTGATTTTGTCTACCGCACCTCTCGGCTTCTTGACCACCCTGTGGGTATACAAACATTGGCAAGACAGACAAAAATTCTTCACAGTACCTTTTTTGGCTTCTACCCATAACGCATTGGCTGCACTGGCGGCATTAATTGGCTTTCTTCTTTGCCATCCTTCTGGATACTTGCTTCACCCAGAAACCCATTTGAAGGCATTTTCAGTTTACTTGTACCTGGCTGTTTTTCTGTACTTTCGTTGGGCTTCGGGTCGTCGTAATGAACAAGAGCTTGTGGGATGGGAAACTGAAAGCCAGCAACAGCAAGGCGTATAGGGTTTCATAGCAAACTGAGATAAACTGAGGCACCAATTAAACAAGCGTCAAGTTACGGAGGTTATCATGACATTCACGGCACCTAAGCCAGTCCAGTTGCAGGAAAAAGATTCATTGCAACTCAAGGGAATTGACTATGTAGAATTCTATGTTGGGAACGCTCGGCAAGCTGCTCACTTTTATCGCACAGCCTTTGGCTTCACGCCTATCGCCTATGCTGGTCTCGAAACTGGAGTCCGCGATCGCTGCTCGTTTGTACTAGAGCAGTCTAATATTCGCTTTGTTGTCACTTCTGCTGTTACGCCCGACAGCCCGATTGCCAAACAGGTTAAGTTGCACGGCGATGGGGTTCACGACATTGCCCTGCAAGTTGATGATGCCAGTGCCGCCTTCAAAGCCGCTGTCGCACGGGGTGCAAGACCAGTGCTTGAACCGACGATGATAGAGGGACAAAAGGGGTACATTGTTAAAGCAACCATTGCCAGCTATAGCGGAGACATAACTCATTCGTTTATAGAGCGCAATAACTACACCGACTTCTCCCCGCAGTATCTTCCGCTCCCAAATCCGCTGCCCGCCACCTCAACTGGTCTGACCGACATTGACCACATCGTTATTAACGTTGAGTTGGGAAAAATGGAGGTGTGGGCGGATTTTTATCGCTCTGTCATGGACTTTCGCCAGAGCCAAAAGTTTACAAGCGATGACATATCAACTAAATATTCAGCTCTAATGTCGAAGGTGTTGCAGAACAGTACAGGTCGCATAAAGTTCCCGATTAACGAACCCGCCCAAGGATACCGCAAATCACAAATTCAAGAGTACCTCGACTTTTATCGTGGTCCTGGCGTACAACATATCGCACTCTCGACCAACGACATCATTAAGACAGTACAGCACTTGCGTGACAACGGCGTTGAGTTCTTACACACGCCCGACACCTATTACGAAAATTTGCGCCGACGCATTGGTCAGATTGATGAGGAGCTGAGTGTTCTACGGGATCTCAAAATTCTGATTGATCGCGACTCGGAAGGGTACCTGCTTCAAATCTTTACCAAGCCGTTAACTGATCGTCCTACGATTTTCTTTGAAATTATCCAGCGCAAAGGAGCGCAAGGCTTTGGGCACGGCAACTTCAAGGCTTTGTTTGAAGCTATTGAGCGCGAACAGGCTGCTCGTGGCAATCTGTAAACATTCAATAGAGCCTGTTGAGGGGAGACGGCAGTAGTTTCTTTGTCCATATAAAACGTGAGAGTAACTGTTTATGTTCAATCAAGTTATGTCCAGACAAGAAATTCTCAAAGTCTCAAATGACCTGACGCCATCGCAGAAGTTGCTTGAAATGATTAGTGGCAACTGGGTTTCACAATCAATCTATGCAGCAGCGAAACTCGGACTCGCTGACCTGCTTAAAGATGGCTCGCAGCACATTGATAAGCTTGCACAAGCCACTGGAGCAGATGTTCAATCTCTTTATCGATTAATGCGTGCTCTAGCCGGTGTAGGCGTGTTCACTGAGGTGGAGGACAGACGCTTTTGGCTGACACCTATTGGAGAGTATCTTCAGACTGAAAATCCTAAATCATTGCACGCTTTAGCAATCTTGTGGGGCGAGGAACAGTACCAAGCGTGGGCGGACATTGTTTACAGTGTTAAGACTGGTCAATGTGCATACGAACATCAAAATGGAATAAGTTTCTTCGATTACCTGGAACAGAATGCGGAGGCTGCACGGATCTTCGATGAGGCTATGACGACCTATGCGCAACAAACTCACATTTCTGTTGCCGATGCTTATGATTTTTCAGGGTTCAACAAGATTGTTGACGTGGGTGGCGGACACGGAACTCTCATTTCGTCCATTTTGGAAGCATATCCCAACCTCAGAGGTGTCCTTTTCGATTCTCCTCACGCAATAGAAGGCGCTCAAAAGCATATTCAGGCTGCTGGACTATCAGAACGTTGTGAAGTTGTTGCAGGTGACTTTTTCAAGTCAGTACCAAGTGGTGGAGATGTCTATGTTCTCTCATCGATCATTCACGACTGGGATGATGATTCCAGTATTGCAATCCTCAAGAATTGTCACGACGCAATGATGGAGAATGGCAAGCTGCTGCTTGTTGAGATGCTTATTTCACCTGGCAATGAACCCTTCTTTGGCAAACTGCTCGACCTCCACATGTTAATCATGCATGGCGGTCATGACCGCACCGAAGCTGAATATCGGACACTTCTCGCCTCAGCTGGCTTCAAGATGACAAAGATAATCACCACACAGTCTTTACGAAGCGTAATTGAGGCAGTGCGTTTGTAACTTTGACTTAAAAGGAAGAGACAAAAAAAACAGGGGAAATCAAAATCAGAGTAGACGACGATACATCACACATGTATATCAACAAGACGGTTAAAGTCTAAATCGCTATTCCAGGACAGTTTTTGCAATAGAACCCGCTGCGAAAATCAATTGAACGAAAACAAAGTATTGTAGGAGGAAATGATTATGATTATCCAAGATAAACCTACAGCATCATCATCATCAAGGGAATCTAATACACAACCGATGGCGGACAGTCCACATCCGCTGACTGGGGCTGAGTTTTTAGAGAGCCTTCGCGACGAGCGGCAAGTGTACGTATATGGAGAAAGGGTTTGTGATGTCACCACTCATCCCGCTTTCCGCAATGCAGCTCGAACGATCGCACGCCTGTATGATGCGCTGCACGACCCCGAACTTCAAGGGATACTAACTAGAGAGACAGATACCGGTTCACACACCCGCACGCACAAGTTTTTTGTTGCAAGCCGCAGTGCACAGGAGTTGCTTGAGGCACGCGACGCTATTGCCGCTTGGTCTCGCCTTAGCTACGGCTGCGTAAGCCGTTCTCCAGACTACAAGGCGTCGTTTATGGCTACCTTGGGAACCAACACCGAGTTCTACGCGCCCTACCACGAGAACGCCTTGTATTGGTACAACGAAGCCCAGGAGCGGCTTTGGTTTATAAACCACGCCCTCCATAACCCCAATGTTGACAGGAATAAGCCGATGCACGAAGTTGCCGACGTCTTTGTGCACGTACAAAAGGAGACCGATGCAGGGGTCGTGGTTAGCGGAGCCAAGATGGTGGCTACTGGCGCGGCTCTGACCAACTTCAACTTCATCGCGCCTGTTTCGACGCTCCCAATCCAGAAAGAGGAATTTGCCCTGGTTTTCATCGCACCCATGAATGCCCCGGGGTTGAAGCTCATCTGTCGTCCATCCTACGAAATGAGAGCTGCGGTCATAGGTTCTCCTTTTGACTATCCGCTCTCTAGCCGGATGGACGAGAACGATGCAGTACTTGTCTTCGACAATGTACTCATCCCTTGGGAGAACGTGCTAGTCTATCGCGACTTGGACAAAGCTCAACGCTTCTTCGCTGACTCAGGATTCCTGCCACGCGCACTTTTGCATGGGTCTACGCGCCTCGCTGTTAAATTAGACTTTGTAGCTGGCCTGTTATTAAAGGCGATAGAGGCCACCGGAGTTGAAAAATTCCGTGGCGTTCAGGTCAACGTAGGCGAGGTTCTCGCTTGGCGCAATCTCTTCTGGGGGCTTAGTACTGCTCAGGTCTTGAATCCTGTCCCTGCTCCGAACGGCACAGTCCTACCTAACCCAGAATACAGCTTGGCTTATCGCGCACTTGCACCCACTGCATGGACAAAAATCAAAGCCATAATAGAAGACGTGGTGGCAGGGGGCCTGATTGTGATGCCCTCCAGTGCAGAAGACTTTAAAAACCCGGATCTGAGACCATATCTGGATCGGTTTTACCGTGGCTCCAATGGTTATGAGGCGGTTGCTAAAACCAAGCTGATGAAGCTCTTGTGGGAAGTGATCGGCAGCGAGTTCGGGGGACGGCAGGAGCTGTATGAACGTAACTACGCGGGTAATCACGAGCAGATTCGATTGGACGTGTTGAACATGGCACAGGTGACTGGTGCCGCACAAGAATACAAGGGATTTGTAGATAGGTGTATGAACGAGTACGACTTAGATGGCTGGACAGTTGATGACTACATCAATTCGAGCGATGTGAACGTCATTAGTAGGGCAGGCAAGTTCTAACGATTGAACGCCACTGTCAGTTCATGAAAGGATGGGACTAAGATAAGCACGAGTTGAAGCGTACAGCACCCCGCCCACAAGGGGAAGGGCACCGAAACTGGGAATTGGTCAGGAAATGTCCGCTTTGCTTTCAACTGGGAAACTACCGAATAGTCAGGATTGGATATTACACATAGACGCTCACGTAAGTGCATTTCATCAGAAAGGTTTCAATCAATGAAATTCTCAGCTGTATTTTGTGTAACTAGCTCGTTGCTATTTGCTTTGATGCTCAACTCTAGAGCAGAAGCTCACGATCTCCGACTACTGACAGGAGTTGACAAGGATACCTTTATACAAACGACAGGAATTGATGATTTCGTACCGCCGTCACCGGACACAAATTATGAGTCGCTCTGGATAGCGGGGATCCGAACTGACTTTATAGCAACGGGTGAAGATACCAACGAGCGGTACACGCTAGCGCAATTTTACGTTCCACCGCAGGCTGCAGTACCACCGCACATCCACCGCCGGGAAGACGAGTGGTTTTACGTCCTTGACGGGAAGGTGTCGTTACAGGTGGAGAACCAAACCATCAATGGAACCTCCGGAACCCTTGTCTTTGGTCCGAGAGACCACGTTCATTCATTTGGAAACTTCGGAACCGAGCCAGCGACGATGCTAGCCGTTTGGACACCCTCGGGGATCGAGGAGCTTTTCAGGGAAATAGGCGACCCAGTGACACCAACAGACCCGTTTACCCCGCCTGAAATCTCTAATGTACCAAAACTCTTAGCAGCCGCTCCCAGGTACGGAATAGAATTCGTTGCCCCAGGGAACAACAATCCTACACCAGTGCCCGAAGCTTCTTCTGCATTGGGCGTGTTAGCATTCGGTGCTTTTTGTGCAATTTCAATCCTGAAGCGCAAACCCAATTCATTAGTAGGGTCGCAACAGTTGGCCCTAAAACTACACAAAACTGTCCAAACTGACCATTGAACAGTTTACTATCAATCTACCCTGACTTGCTGACTTGCTGATGAATTAGAGCGAAACGGACACGAGGTGCTTGCGACTTGAAAGTCCTGTGCTAGCAGTTTATCGGAGAGGTCGGTAGAAAGGAAAAACAAGAGGGAGATTAACTCATGACCCATATTCTGCACATTGACTCCAGCCCTCGTGCTGAACGCTCCTGCTCAAGGACAATCTCCAACGACTTCATTACTGCTTGGAAGCAAACCCATCCTGACGATACAGTTGCCTACCGGGATTTAGGTCACCACCCGGTTCCCCACGTAGACGAACCGTGGATTGCTGCTGCCTTCACACCACCAGATGCGCGTACCCCTGAACTGAATGAGGTAATTAAGCCCTCTGATGCCCTGGTCGATGAGTTCTTGGCGGCTGACCGCTATGTTTTTGGTGTCCCGATGTACAACTTCAACGTGCCGTCAACCTTTAAGGCTTACATCGACCAGATTGTCCGAGTTGGCCGTACTTTCGCCGTCAGTGAGCAGGGCTTAAAAGGCTTGGTTGACAGCAGCAAGAAGATGCTGGTGATCACTGCTCGCGGTGGTAGCTACCAGCAGGGAACCCCTACCGCGACCTATGACTTACAGGAGCCTTACATCCGCGCTATTTTTGGCTTTATCGGCATTACGGACATCACGTTTATCCATGTTGACAATCTCAACTCAGCTCGTGACCAGTCTTTGGCGAAGGCCCGTGAAGCACTCCAGGAGGTAGTAGCTCATTGGTAGACGGCTTGCAGCACTTCGCTAATGGGATGGGTTAAGTACCAGGGAGGCACTTGTAACTGCAAGCGCACCAATATAGCCCCACGTTGAACTTCCCTCCTGTCATTAACAGCCTAAACACGCTACTGGCGGCAAGCTCGGTCGAACCGCAGAATCAACTGATGGCATCAAAAGTGTAGAACCGATCAGGAGATTAACCCGTGCTAGACGAACAAGCGAAAAAAACAATGCTGCGAAAGATTCCCCACGGACTCTATATCTGCGGCGTCAAGGATGAGGAGGAGGTCAACGGCTTCACGATCAGCTGGCTGATGCAGGCTTCCTTCAAGCCCCCGTTGGTCGTGAATTGTGTCAAACGAGATTCCAAGTCCCACGAAATGATTAAAAACAGTAGGGTCTTTACTATCAGCTTCCTGGGCGCGGAACAAAAGAACCTGGCGCAGAAATTCTTCCAGCCGCTGCGTCGCGTCGGCAATAGGTTTGAAGACGTGAAATTTTATCTGGGCGAAACCGGCTGTCCCATCATTTTCGACTCCCTGGGCTACCTGGAATGTCAAGTCGTCGGCACGGTGGACAAAGGCGATCACACCGTATATGTGGGAGAAGTGATTGCCGCTGGCGTTCACCATGAGGGCGAATCGCTGCGACTGGAGACCACCGGCTGGCAGTACGGCGGTTAAATAGTTTTGAGTTTGTAGGGACGAAGCATTCGTAGGGCTTTCGCGCAAGAAAATTGCAATCACAACAGCTTAGTTGTTCGAGGCAAGCATCTGCTTTTAGGGAAAAGACTTGCTCAGAACTGATGGGAATGAACGCTCCAACACGTCTTCACTCTTGGAAAGCCTGCTTCAGCAGTCTGTTAAGTTAACAGTACCCTTGAGAGGTCTAATGCTCCAACAGAAGCTTAAACAAATCGACCAAGACCTGATTGAGCTACTAGGCAAAAGAATTGCAGTCTTGGCAGAATCAGAACCCCCAACCCTTGAGGAACAATTGAACAATTTTACACCACTCCTTGCCCAGGCTGGTGTTCCTGAATTTGTTTGGCAAAACGTAGTCATAAGTTGCGCTGCCGCCCTCGCCACTAAATCTTCATCGCCAACTAATGCTAAGCCGCGACGGGTTACTGTAATTGGCGGACGCGGCCTGATGGGGCGCTTCTTCACTTCTCGGCTCTCCGCAGCTGGGCACTACGTCAATATTCTTGAACACGATGACTGGAACAATGCAGATAGACTGCTGGCTGAAGCAGAGCTGGTATTAGTCTGCGTACCCATCGAATGTACGCTAGATGTGATCCGGAACGCAGCCAGGTTCCTTGCTCCGACCACCGCCTTGGCTGACATCACCAGCATCAAGACTCCGATAGTACAAGCCATGCTTGAACACCACAGGGGACCTGTCATGGGCTTGCACCCAATGTTCGGTCCAAGCGTCAAATCGTTCTTGTCGCAAAAAGTTGTGGTGTGTCCGGGTCGTAGAGATGAGGCGTTCCAATGGCTCCTAGACCTCATCGAAAGCGAGGGCGGCAAACTGGTTGTATGCACACCCGAAGAGCACGACCAGATGATGGTAGCCATTCAAGCCATCCGACACTTCTCTACGTTTAGCCTCGGTGTGTTCCTGGCCGCCGAAGGGATTGATATAAGCCGCAGCTTGGAGTTCTCTAGCCCGATCTACCGCCTGGAGATCGACATGGTCAGCCGCTTCTTCACCCAAAGCTCACCCATGTATGTAGATATCATGATTGCTACAGAAGAGCGCCGTGAGGCCATTGGAAGACTGGCAACCACTTACAACCAATTAGCACAGTTGGTTGTACACAAGGATCGAGATACCTTAATCCGGGAGTTTGAAGCAGCCCGCAGCGTTTTTGGAGAAGATCTCTCCTGCACCCTAGAAGAGAGCACTCATGTCATTAATGCTTTAAGTGCATTACTGGCAGCCAGAGAGGTCGAACGGAAGCATCCCGCTGTTGCAAGGACACGAACCACAAGGGGCTATAAACCTAATTCAGCAACAGTGCAATTCACTGTCTGTGGGGTTGATGCCTAAATTGGGGGAAAAGTAACGAAGCTTTTACCCTCCAGAAATTCCCACAGCGCCGTTCTGTGTTTTATTTACGCCCTAGTCAGCGATGTTGCGTTGAGCGTGTAGCGCTCTTTTGTCAGTCTCGGAAAATCACGCTCAAAGCTCTCAGGATGAGAACTTTTCCACATTCAGCAAAAGAAGGAAATAATTTTCGTTTTCCTCGTTTCACAGCAGTAAGTCACCTCAAGATAGAACGGTATAAAACGAAACAAAATAGACCTTGGCAAGGATTGTGCAACGGAAGGCTCTAGAAAGGCCAAGATTGTGCCATGCAGCACAGTAAAACAAGATTTATCAA
>JGI12467J12023_1040798_pt1 | contig 10314 bp, 8 predicted proteins | sample SoiCrureplicCD5C_FD_12023 | JGI IMG/M metagenome (IMG submission 12023)
TGCCTATCTTGAATGTAAGCAGCCTATTGTTGTCTGGACAGATACATCAATAGCCGGACTGATTGATTTTTACTCTTCGCCGTACAATAATTTCTGTTTTGAAACCAAAAGAAATATTTATGCAATGGAAAAGGCAGGGTTAGAAAGATGCAAGTTAGTTATATTTTCGTCGGACTGGGCGGCTAAAACTGCAATTCAGGCTTATGGGATTGAGCCATCCAAGGTAAAAGTAGTTCCTTGGGGAGCGAATTTAGAGTCCAACAGAACTGATGATGATATTAAGAGTATAGTGGAATTTCGTAGCAGAAATATCTGTAAATTATTGTTTATTGGAGTTGCCTGGTATAGAAAAGGAGGAGATATAGCGATTGAGGTAGCTAAAGAGCTAAATAAAATGGGAGTGGAAACAGAATTATTATTGGTGGGACAACAGCCTCCCAAAAATGAGCCTCTCCCTAGCTTTGTTAAAAATATAGGTTTTATTAATAAATATACCCCTGAAGGGATAGATAAGATGAGGAAATTGTTTTGCGAATCTCATTTCTTCATTATGCCTTCCCAAGCAGATTGCTCTCCTCATGTTTTGTGCGAAGCAAATTCTTTCGGGCTTCCTTGTTTAACAACAAATGTCGGTGGTATACCAACTACTATCAAAGATGGTTTAAATGGAAAAACTTTTCCATTAAAGGCTAGTACTTCAGAATACTGTAATTATGTTGCTTCTCTTATGACTAACTATAGTGAATACAAAAAACTAGCTTGCTCATCCTTTAACGAATATCAATCTCGGCTAAATTGGGCAGTGGCTGTACGAGCAGCTAAACGGATAATGATGGAGTTATAGTCGCGATTTATTTTTCTTAGAAAGAAGAGAAGTAATCAATCTAATATGTTGCTATTGAATCCTTCCAGTACATCAGATACCACATCACTCATACAGCAATATGCCAAAACTCCTATTTGTGACTAAGTATCCCTTCTATCCCGATGCATCGGGAGGGTCTGAGCTTTTTTTACTCTATCTGTTTAAAAGTCTGCGACAACGGGGCTGGCAAATTGAAGTTAACTGCGGATTCGATCTCCGTTCACCCTATTTCCGGCGTGCCTGCTGGCAAGCTGTTATGCACTTTCAAAAGCCATCTCCATCTTTATCTGTGATGGATGAAGACCTTGGCTATCCCTGCTGGCGGCACTTCAGAAAGTTTACAAAAGAACATCAGTGGATCGAGTACCTCGACCAACGTCTGCGCGAGTATCGACCTGATGTCGTCCTCAGCCAGTACAACCCTAAATCCTCACTTCTCAACTACGCAGCCCATCAAGGCTACCCCAGTTTTCACTTCGCACAGTGGTTAATCGATATTGATGTTCCTGATGAAATCCACGTAATTGCCAATTCACCGTTCACTGCCTCGCTAACTGCTCCGTTTACCCGAAACGAGATCGGGGTAGTTCTGCCTTTGACAGACCTAGAGCAGTACCGAGTCACAAAGCGCGAACGCCAGTACATCACATTCATTAATCCAATTCCAGATAAGGGTCTAGATGTCGCAATTGAGATAGCCCGCTTCCTACCCCAGGAACGCTTTCTTTTTGTCAAAGGCAACTGGGCAAAATATAAAGCCAGCCAAAGAGAGGCTTTTATGAAGCCTATATACAAGCTACCTAACGTAGAAGTTTGGAACCACCAGAAAGACATGCGTCAAATCTATGCCGTGACGGACATCTTGCTCGTTCCCTCCCAATTCGACGAGACCTTTGGTCGAGTCATCGTCGAAGCCCAACTTAACGGGATTCCAGTAGTTGCGTCCAAGGTAGCTGGCATTCCCTATACCCTTGGTCAGGGAGGCATCTTAGTCGAGCCTAAAGACAAACCCCAAGGCTATGTGGAAGCATTGCAACGGCTACGCAGCGACGAGACCCTTTATAGGCAGCTATCAGCTCTTGCCCTTGAGAACAGCCAGCGCCCCGAATTTGATCCTGAACAGCAGGTAAATAACTTTATCCGCTTTGTTGAGAGTCGTGTTAAGGTCACATCCTAATAAGTGAGATTAAATAAGCAATATGAGGATTGGCTACTTGCACTTAGGTCTGCCTGAACGCTGAGACTTGTTCCTTTTGTAGTTGTTTAAATTACCTGGCTGATAAAAACTAAATGAATCCACCAGTGATATCAGTTATTATTCCAACGTTTAATCGGAGCAAGCTACTTCAGCAAACTTTGGATTCACTGCAAAAACAAACATTCAAAGACTGGGAAGCACTCGTTGTTGATGATGGCTCTGAGGATGATACGGAAGAGAGAGTACTACAAATGGGTAAAGCAGATCCGCGAATTCATTATATAAAGCGGAATATTACACCATCAGGCCCCTCGGTCTGCCGTAATGAGGGTACGAATGCCTCAAAAGGAAATTACATCATCTATCTAGATTCAGATGATTGCCTCGCACCAGGGGCATTGGAAAATAGATTTCGAGAAATGGAGCTTCGCCCAGAGCTGGATTTTGGAGTTTTTCCCTGCGTGGTTTTTCAGAATCAACCCGGCGATATGAGATTCCTGTGGAATCTCATCGATTCAGACCAGAATGATATTGATCGATTTCTCTCTCTAGACATTCCTTGGCAAACAGCAAGCCCAATCTGGAGACGCGCAGCAATATTAAAGCTTGGTTCTTGGAACAGCAACCTTCTACAGTGGGACGACTGGGAGTATCATCTACGTGCTATTATCAGGAATTTAAGTTATGAGAAGTTTTATAAGCCAGATTTTTTTTGGCGAACTAACAAGATAAAGACAAAAGATGCTCTTTCGGAAAAGCCCATTCCAGCAGAGAAGTTAGGAGTCTACGAACAGCTATTTATTCAAATTCAGCAGCTCTTATCTGAGGCAGGGCTGTTGACAGGAAAACGGCTCATGTTTTTTGTGGGTCTTTACTACTGGTTGGCACAGACTTGGGAAAAAGTGGGTTCAAAGCAGGAGGCGTTACGAGTCTGGACTCTGTGCTATGAAAAAGAATTACTTGATTATAAGTTTTACTTACAAGGAAAATGGTATCTCAAAACTATTGCACATTTACCGCTAATACGTCGCTGGGTTAGAGAGTACATATCAGCAACTTGGCCAACTGAATTCATAGTCGGCTCCAAGACGCTTCATAAAACTCCTTTTCCAGATGGTCTTGACCCCTTAATTACTGCTGACGTATAACAGACTTGTTTGTTAAGGTTTTACGGGTAGCTTATAACTTAAGAATTATTGGATATGCTTAAACGATTGAGAAGCCTAGGTCGTGGTCCTAAGAGTTTGATGACTTATTGGCTAAGGCACCAACAAGTTCTATATCATCATCCTGATATAGTAATGTATTTTCCTGTGGCTTTGCAGTACGACGACATTAAGGCCATCAAAATTGGTTCAAAAGTTCTTATAGGGGCGTTTGCAGAGATTGTTGTACAAGCGAAATCGCCTTACAGTAAGATTCCTGGTCAATTAATTATCGAAGAGGGGACTGTCATTGGTTCACATGCCAATATTCGTGCTACTGGGGGAAGAATATTTATTGGACGAAATTCCTCAATCGCACAGCAAGTCTCCCTAATTGCCTCTAATCATACAATTTCAAATGAGCAGCCATATCGAGATTCCCCGTGGGATGAATCGAAAACAGGTGTTTTTATAGATGAAAACGTATGGATTGGTGCTGGTGTGACTATTCTTCCTGGCTGTGTTATAGGCAAAAATTCAATAATTGGAGCAGGGAGTGTTGTGGCAAGAAGTATACCTGAGAATGAAATATGGGTAGGAGTACCAGCGAGAAAGCTCAGAGATATTGGTAGTTCTGAAAACTGGAGAGATAATGAGCTTGTCTTGAGGGAGCATGAGCTTTCATAGAGTGCTAAATAGCTTTTGTCTAAAAACTTAAGTAAGTTAGAGAGAAACTTCAATCTTTAAAAATAATTATTACAAGTATGCTCAAAGCTCTCTCTCGTTTTTCTGTAGAGGCATCTAGATGAAAGTCTTGCAGTTAAGTACATCTGATATCAACGGCGGTGCAGCTCGTGCTGCATATCGCCTACATCAGGGGTTACAGAGTATCGGTGTAACCTCTCAGATGTTGGTGCAAAGCAAGTCTAGCCATGATGAAGCCGTAGCAGCACCTAATACTAACTTGTCAGAAGGTATTGCGAAAACGAAAGTCACATTCGATCACCTACCTTTAAAGATTTATCCACAGCGTCAGGGTACTACATTTTCCCCTCAGTGGGTTCCAGATACCGTTATCTCCAGAGTTGCTCAGTTGGCTCCTGATATCATTAACCCTCATTGGATTAATCAAGGATTCGTCCAAATTGAAACACTTGCTAAGCTGAAACGACCCCTTGTCTGGACGCTTCACGATATGTGGGCGTTTACAGGAGGATGCCACTACAATCAAGATTGCGAGCGCTACACAGCTTCCTGTGGGGCTTGTCCTCAACTTGGCAGCAATAAAGACTGGGACTTATCCCGTTGGGTATGGCAGCGCAAAACCAAGGCATGGAAAGATCTGAATCTAACAATTGTTTGCCCTAGTTCATGGCTAGCAGAGTGTGCCAGAACAAGTTCTCTCTTTAAAGATGTGCGAGTCGAGGTGATTCCCTACGGTCTCGATACAGGAAAGTACAAACCCCTCAATCGACAGGTCGCGCGAGAGTTACTCCATTTGCCTCAAGATAAGCAACTTGTTCTTTTTGGGGCATTAAAGGCAACTAGTGATAAAAGGAAGGGATTTCACCTGTTGCAACCAGCACTGCAAGACTTAAGCAAATCTGGGTGGCAAGAGGGACTAGAGCTAGTTATTTTTGGCTCCTCTGCGCCGGAGAAGCCGCTTGACCTGGGCTTTAAGACTCATTATTTGGGTACATTGAGTGATGATCTCTCCCTCGCCCTAGTCTATTCAGCCGCAGATATCTTTGTCCTACCTTCTACTCAAGATAACTTGCCGAATACTGTGTTGGAAGCGATCGCCTGTGGAACACCCTGTGTCGCCTTCAATATTGGTGGTATGCCTGACATGATTGAACACCAGAAAAATGGCTATTTAGCCCAACCTTACAAAATTGAAGATTTGGCTCAAGGAATTGCCTGGGTGCTAGAAAACAAAGAGCGGCATCGGAAACTAGGCGATCGCGCCCGTGAGAAAGCTGAACAAGAATTTACGCTAGAAATCCAAGCGCGCCGCTACTTGTCTCTTTTTACCGAGATTTTGTCGGGATAGATTGCCAAAAACTCCAAGTTGGAGCGCTGTAGGATTCACTTTGAAGAACCGGAGGCTGAACATTGAGCACTCAATTAGACAAGGGTTGGTGGCGGAAGTTAGAATCCGCCTTGCTGGTTTTATTGATGCTAAACTTCATGGGTGGTTCTCTGTCCCCTCCCCTACCCGGTTTTGTCAATAGTGTTCTCAATCTTGCTGGTTATGGAATCCTGTTTCCTTTATTTGCTTTGCGGTGGAAGGGATTGATCTATGCGGCGACGAGAGACATACCTTTGCTGCTCTTATTTGTAATGACTGTAGCCTCGATCTCTTGGTCTGCCTCTCCAGCGGTTAGCCTAAATGAAATTAAACCTTTTTTACGTGCAAATTTGTTGGGAATGTACTTAGCAAAGTACTACAGCATCAAGGATCAGATGCGGCTATTTACATGGCTATTTAGCCTAGCAGCAATTGTCAGTTTAGTAGTTGTCATAGCCTTCCCAGCTTCCGGGGCACCTGGGGGGATTGGAAGTGCGTGGAAAGGTATCTTTAATTACAAAAACACTTTGGCTCGCATAATGGTCTTAGCGGCTATGCTTTATCTACTCACTGCCATCGATAACCGGAGGAAACGCAGGCTTGCTTTGACTGGATTTTTCCTTGCAGTGGCTATGATGTTGGCTACTCAGGGCAAAACGAGTTTGGCATCCTTTTTTATCTTGCTGTGTGTACTGCCTATTTATATAGCTGTAAAGCAAAACTATAAGCTGCAAATATTTCTTTATACTGTTTTAGTGCTACTAGGTGGAGCGGCAGTTATTTGGAGCGCAGTTAACCTGGAAACCATAGTAGTTCAAGGTCTAGGTAAGGATATGACATTTAACGGACGTATAGAGGTATGGAACTTAACCATTCAGAGGGGATTGGAGCGACCTTGGCTAGGATACGGGTATGTGGGTTTCTGGCCTTCCGACTACTCTCTAATCGTCCTAAATAATACATGGGGGTCTATAGCTAAGGACGCCGGAGTCCGCTTTAACGCTCATAGCCATTTTATAGACATGTTTCTCCAAGTAGGCGGGTTAGGATTTTCACTCTATATAATTACTTACCTGGCAGTATTTCTAAGAGTAGTTGTTCTCTTGAGTTTAACCAGGAATATAGAATTTCTTTGGATACTTCAATTCCTAGTAGGTCAGACTTTATTCAATCTTTCAGATAGTGCTACACTCCTCGGCGGAGATGGATTCTGGACTATATATGTATCAATAGTTTTCTCAACTGCTATTGAGTACAATCGGGTCAGAAGAAAAATCTGCTTAAAGGGCTTAGCTTCAAGCTAGGAAATGAGGTCTTTATAAGCTAATAGGGGCTAGGCTTCCAGCAAATATACCTTGTCGAAATTAACCAAAAACTAACTAAAATATGCTGTAAAAACATGAAAGTACTAGTTACAGGGTCAAGTGGATTAATCTGCTCCGAAGCGGTCGAATACTATGACCGAGAAGGACATCAGGTTGTTGGTGTAGATAACAATCTGCGGGCTGAGTTCTTCGGTTCTCAGGGGGATACTTCATGGAACCTCAATCGCTTAAAGGACATTACTAAAAATTTTGAGTCGTACAGTATTGATATCCGCGATCGCCACCGTGTTTTTGAACTATTCGAGACTAATCCCTTTGATTTAATTATCCAATGCGCTGCTCAGCCATCCCACGAGAAGGCTTGTCAGATTCCGCTGTTGGATTTTGAAGTCAATGCCTTGGGCATGGTGAATCTCCTGGAAGCAACTCGACAATTTTGTCCTGAGGCAGTTTTCATTCACATCAGCACCAACAAGGTATATGGCGATGCTCCCAATGAAGTTCCACGAGTTGAGTTAGAAAAGCGCTACGACTACGCTAACCCGGAGGACTACAACGGCATTTCCGAAGAGTGCCGGATTGACCGCTGTCTGCACTCTCTTTTTGGGGCTTCTAAAACTGCTGCTGACGTTGTGGCGCAAGAGTATGGTCGCTACTTCGGCATGAAGGTAGGCATCTTCCGAGGGGGTTGCCTAAACGGACCATCCCACTCTGGGGTTGAACTGCATGGCTTCCTTTCCTACTTAGTTAAAGTAGCAATTACTGGTGGTACCTACAAAGTCTTTGGTTACAAGGGCAAGCAGGTGCGCGATAATATTCATAGCTTTGACGTAATCCAGGCGTTTGAAGCCTTTCGACGCAATCCTCGACCAGGAGAAGTTTACAATTTGGGGGGTGGTCGCGAGAACAGCGTGTCTATTCTAGAAGCGTTCGACATAGTCGAAAGCCTGACCGTAAGAAGGTAAACTGGACTTATGTAGATCAGAACCGAATTGGAGATCACATCTGCTACATCTCAGACCTACGCAAACTTAAAGCCCACTTCCCACAAGGGCAGATTACTCGGAGCGTTACGGACATCTTAGAGGAAATCGTTGCAGCAGAGCAGGAGCGGTATGCAAAAGTCTATCCAAGGTAAAGACTTTGCTCACAATAGCCAAGTAAAAAGAGAGTAAATGATTTTTCGATAAATGTTGAAAATACTCTATTGTTGGCTAATTAAACAGAAAAAAAAGGGTAATTAAGATGAACAAGGGAATAATTTACATCGTTGTAGGTAAACTCAGATATCTCGAAGAATGTATATTTTCTGCTTCCAGTTTGAAAAAACATTGTCCGGATATATCTGTCACCCTTTTTACTGATAAAACCGATGTAAAAGAGAAGTGTTTTGATGAAATTAAAATCATCAAAAACGACATTAACCCGATGAAAAATAAAGTTAAGTATATGTGTGATTCTCCCTATGAATATACTCTTTTTCTGGATAGCGATACTGAGGTAAAGCAACCTATAGATGAAATGTTTGAAGTACTAGATAAAAATGATTTAGCAATAGCACATTCTCCTCAATATGACCGCAGTCATTTTCCTGCAAAACTAATTAGTTATGCTGATACTCACCCAGACAACGCTTATAATACTGGAGTCATTTTATACAAAAAATCTGATGCAGTTGAAAAGTTTTTTACAAAATGGTTAGAAGTTGTAATGCTTCAAGACGGTAACCTCATGCGTGCTGGTTATTTGTGCGATCAATATTATTTTAATAGACTAATTACCAATAAGTATCATCTAGAGTGTGGTCTCAAATTAGGAGTTCTTGACAACAGGGTATATAATGCAAGACACCCTATGATATGGCATTTGCAAAGAATTGGAGAGATGGGTAACATTAAAATTATCCACTGTCATGATCTGCATAGAAGCTTTTTGATGAGGCAATACCTGCGGCTATCACAAAGAATAGATAGAGATTCATTCTTTAAAGCAATTAGACAAATGTCAGCAAATTCAAAAAAGTAAAGTTTCTCAAACCCTATAACAGAAAAGATAGGTCAATTTCTAGAAAATTCCACAGCTATTGCCATCATGTAACGCTGGAATATCCTGCATTTAGTTAAATATTGGCTCCAAGAAAAGCTGCAAGAAGTTTAGATCTTCTTGTCACGCCTCCTGTATTCTTTATCCACTGTGCAACCCTAGAGAAGGTAGATTATGTTAGCGTCTCGTAAAGGCACACAGGCTTCCTTGGAGGCTCAAAGTGGTGGGGAGAGCAAGATTATGCTGTTTGAACTCGATACTAGAGGTCACCATCCCGGCTATGTTCAACATTTGGTTAGATATTGGTGCGAACAGAAATTGCCTGGACATTTGGATGTCCTTGTGTCAAATAAGTTCATGCTGCAGCACTCCAATATTGTAAATATAGCTTTGGGTTGCCCCCAGAAGAATATTAACTTCGTGGCGATTACTCCAGAAGAAGAAGCTGCTCTTTTTGATAGTGCAAAATTAGAAAATTCATTCAGGGGTCGTATTAAGCGTGCCTTTCAAGAGTGGGACTTGCTCCGTAAATATGCTGTCTCCTTAGGGACTAGCCACTGCATGATTATGTACCTTGACGCTATCCTATTACGGTTAGCGTTAGGTTCAAGATTTCACTGCTCATTTTCTAGCATTTATTTCCGTCCGGTATTTCACTATAGCAATTTCGCAAATTATGTCCCTTCTAGGAGAGAACGCATTTGGCAGTTGCGGGATAAGGTTTGCCTATCTCGTCTCCTCCCCTCTCCCAATCTTAAAACGCTTTTTTGTCTCGATCCTTTCGCCGTAGAACATATTAATAAATTTCACAGCCAGCCTAGAGCAGTATATTTGCCAGATCCCGTGCAAATCTACAATGACACTGAATCTCAATTAGAAAAACTAAGAACTAGTTTGGGAATTGTTCCGGGCAGGCAAGTATTTCTCTTATTTGGGGCGCTGGGGGCACGTAAAGGGATTCATCAGCTACTAGAAGCTGTTTTGATGTTACCACCTGCCCTTTGCCAGAAATTCTGCCTTTTACTGATAGGTCCCATAGGGCTTGAAGAAAAAGAACTCCTCCCTGCTCGAATCGCAGAAATTTCTCAGTCTCTACCTGTCCAAATCATTTGCAGTCATGAGTTTGTCACCGATCGAGAAATTCAACCGTACTTCCAAATAGCAGATGTCATCTTAGCCCCATATCAGCGTCATATTGGCATGAGTGCAATTTTAGTGCGTGCTAGTGCTGCACAAAAACCTGTTTTGGCATCAGATTTTGGACTGATGGGAGAAATAGTTCGTCGCTATGGGCTGGGTTTAGCCGTTGACTCAACAGTACCTAGTGAAATTACTAAAGGGTTCGAGCGGTTTATGCTGGAACCGCCAGAAAGTTTGTGCGATCGCGTGAATATGAAACAATTTGCCGATCAAAACACTGCTGAGCAATATGCAAAGAAAATTTTTCATCATTTACAAACTCAGTAATTTGCTGTAAGGCAGTCAAGGAACGCCGTAAGCATTAATTAATAACCATTTAGTAAGTAAATCTATATAGACAGAAATAGAATCATGAAAGCCCTTTTTATAACTACAATTTTGCCAAGAAAGAAACGCATGGGGAGTGAGGTAGCCTCACAATGCTTTATTGATGCTCTTAACCAAAGCAGTTGGGAAGTTTCAGTCGT
>JGI12467J12023_1004387_pt1 | contig 10257 bp, 8 predicted proteins | sample SoiCrureplicCD5C_FD_12023 | JGI IMG/M metagenome (IMG submission 12023)
TCGGTTCAGTTGACAAAAAAAGATGTTTTAGCTAGCCTTGCAACTGATTTGCATCACACAGACCAGTGATATTCCAGCGTTGGAGTTCTCCGGGTGGCTCCGGATACTGGTACTGGACTTACGCACTAGCAGTCTGCCCTTGGAGGGAGGAGTAGGGGAAGAGTTTTGTACGAAGAATGTCAATTTTATCTATATCTATTGCATCAAACCCTGAAAGCCTGTAATAAACTGACAGCGAGAGTCACGTCTAGAAACCCTCTTGCAGGATTTGAACTCAAAAACTCACCCTAAAGACCTCCTCATGAGCCAAAATACATCGGTTGAGTCCTCGACTCGCTCCTTACCAAACCAGTCAATCAACCCAGCTTTGCAGGCTGCACTGGGCAGTCTGGATGTACAGCTAGAAGAAGAATTAGCCCGCTACCGACGCCAACGAGCAGGACGACCAGTAGTGAGTCCCCGTGGTCTTGGTCGTTACCAGACCCGGAAACCGCTTGAATTGATTCCTGTCGATAAGGCAGGAGGTCAAACTCAGCCGCTCGTGGCAGGGAGAACTACTGCCGCTCCAATGATGTCATTTCCACTAGCACTGGTGAACAAGACACCAGAGGCTTCCCCTGCCAATGAGACGCAAAGTGGGCTAATGAATCAGACAGGTCAGCTGGATGCCCCTTCTGCATCTACCGACGCGCCGGGAGTCTCTTCTTTGAGTAACGCTGCTCCTGGGAATTCAGCCACCGAGGAAAGCCTTACTGAGCAATTGACCCCTCCTGAAAAACCGGCAAATGTGGCAGGAAATTTAGTACCTTTAGCTGCTGCCCAGGAACAGCCAGAGGATTATCTGGAATCTTCGGAAAAACTGCTGCGGAGTCTGGCACAAGAACAGGCAGGCGTTCGTGCAGAAAAGCGTTTCACCGCAAGACTACTGACCCCACTGGGTATAGGTTCGATATTACTTTTGCTGCTTTCAAGCGCCACTGTGGCCTACATCGTCACTAATCCATCCACTCTCAGTGCTTTTGGTCTTTGGTTGTTTGACCCAAACACTCCGACTAAGACCAAAACCTCGACAGAGACGACAGTGGCGCAGAGTGAAGCAGCAAAAAATTCATCGATGAATGGTCCCAATCTCGCGGCTGGTGAATTTCCAGACGTGAATTTAAATACCCTGAGTCAGTTGGAAGCAAGTTCGACACCGACGCCGACGCAGCTCGGTCCGCTACAAGATTTGCCTAACTCTGGGGAAACATCGACACCCCCACCTGTCGTCCCTAACTCGGCTCTTCCTGGACGTTCTTCAGATTTATCTTCGGCGCTTTTACAACCTTCTCTACAGCCAGGAGCTGTTCCCTCGCTTGGACCCGTACCGGCACCAGCGGCGTCCGCACCCGGATCGCCTGCCAACTCAAAGCAATCACCGAACCCAGCCACACCTGCCGCAACGAACAAGGCAGCAGCGTCTTCCTCACCAGCGGAAGTAGAATCAAGTTCTGTACCAGCTCGGGATAAATACTACTATGTGTTGCTCAACGACAGTAGCGAGAGCGCTCTAGAGCAAGTAAGGAAAATCATTCCTGAAGCCTATGTGGAAAACTTCCCAATAGGTACCCGGATTAGTATGGGAGCGTTCATGCTTGAGTCTGAGGCGAAAACTTTAGTTGATCAACTAAAGCAACAGGGAATTTCTGCCACAATTTATAGTCATTAGGTAGTTGTTAGAGGTTGGTTTTTCCTTGTTAGGTGGTTAGAGGAACTCAACAGCCGTGGTGAAGTCAACTAGGGTCTTGACTCTGAGATACCATGATGTTAAGGATTCCCCCGACCGCAACGTGAATGGAGAGCTGCCATGGGATTGATTGATCGCATCCTGCGAGTAATTCGCGCCAACCTCAACAGCCTGATCGGGCAGGCGGAAGATCCAGAGAAAATTCTGGAACAAGCTGTAGAGGATATGCAGCAGGATTTGATTGGGCTGCGACAGGCTGTGGCTCAGGCGATCGCCACCCAGAAACGTACTGAGCGACAAGCCTCTCAGGCTCAATCCACAGCACAGGAGTGGTACAACCGCGCTCAGCTGGCACTGTCTAAGGGGGACGAAAACTTGGCCAGAGAAGCCCTGACGCGGCGAAAATCCTATCAGGAGACGGCAAAAGCGATGCAAGCCCAACTGGCACAGCAAGCTGGTGTCGTCACCAAGCTCAAAGAAAATATGCGGACGCTAGAGAGTAAAATCTCTGAAGCAAAAACGAAAAAAGACTTGTACATCGCCAGGGCACGCTCCGCTCAGGCATCCCAAAAAATTAACGAGATGCTGGGCAATGTCGGTACTAGCACGGCTTTAAGTGCCTTCGAGCGGATGGAAGAAAAAGTGATGCAGCTCGAAGCCCAGTCTGAGGCACTAGAACAGCTAGGAAGCAATGATCTGGAAAAGAGATTTGCCGCCCTTCAAGGTGGCGATGAAATTGATTCCGAGTTGGCAACGCTAAAAGCCAATCTGATGACAGGCACCGAATCAGCAAAATTACCGTCTGGTCAGGCATCCTCTGTCAAAAATCCGCAAATTGAGGGAGATCTTGAAAAACTGCGCTCCGAAACCAATGGCTCTTGAGGTTTAGAGAAACTGGCTATGATCTGGCACTTTTGAGCTGGAAGTTTTTAAACTGGATTAAAAGCCTCCTGCTTTAATGGCTTGGTCATTAGTGTTTTAAGTGCTTCAAAGAAGCGCTTCAGGGTTGAGACGGGAGAGCATCTATTGCTTAAACCTCAACACTACGTTAAGCAGGCTGACGCAGTAGAGCCTACTTTACAGCTACTTTATACATTACGAGAGGATAGACAGCGTCATGGGATTATTTGATCGCCTTAGCAGAGTCGTCAGAGCCAATCTGAACGATATGGTCAGCAAGGCTGAAGATCCAGAAAAGATTCTGGAACAAGCCATTATTGATATGCAAGAAGACTTGGTGCAGTTGCGCCAAGCGGTTGCCGGGGCAATTGCTACTCAAAAACGCACTGAGCAGCAATACAACAAAAACCAAACAGAAGCTAACAACTGGCAGCAACGCGCACAACTGGCGCTCACCAAGGGGGATGAAAACCTGGCGCGTGAGGCCTTGACTCGTAAGAAGGCCAATGCCGATACTGCTGGCCAACTAAAAAGCCAACTGGATCAGCAAGTTGCTCAGGTAGACACACTCAAGCGCAACCTGATTGCTTTGGAAAGTAAGATTTCCGAAGCCAAGACCAAGAAGGACATGCTCAAGTCCCGTGCAGCAGCGGCTAAAGCCAACGAGCAGTTGCAAAACACGATTAGTTCGCTCAATACCGGCGGTTCTATGGCAGCCTTCGAGCGAATGGAAGACAAAGTATTGATGATGGAAGCCCGTTCTCAGTCAGCGGCAGAGCTTGCTGGTGCGGATCTGGAAAGTCAGTTTGCCATGCTCGAATCCGGCAGTGACGTTGATGATGAGTTGGCGGCGATGAAAGCGCAGTTGACGGGTGGGTCTGTTTCACAGCAAGCCCTGCCTGCCTCACAGGAGAAAAAATCCTCGCCATCTAATTCAGCGGTTGACGACGAATTGGAATCACTACGAAAGCAAATCGACAGTTTGTAGGTTTGAGCGCTCTTTTGATAACGTCCTTTGCAATTCAAGACCTTGGTAGGCGACTCAACATTAATCCAACTGGCACAAGTTTCGGAGTGGATTCAGAGAGTCTATCCAGGTCTTAATTTTTTGACTGTATCGGTTTGCTGCCCTACGGGACAGGGTGGGGATGAAACGCTTTCTTTAGCTAAATGACTATTTAATGTATTAAGTAAGTAGTAAAACGGAGGGTGTTGTGAGTAGCGCTATTGCAATTACAGATAACGAGTTTGAAACCGAAGTTTTAAAAGCAGAGCAGCTGGTGCTGGTGTACTTTTGGGCGTCTTGGTGTGGTCCTTGCCGTCTAGTATCGCCATCCGTGAACTGGGTAGCGGATACCTACAGCGATCGCCTAAAAGTCACCAAGATGGAAATCGATGCGAATCCCACCACCGTGAAGAAGTACCAAATCGAAGGGGTTCCGGCACTTCTACTGTTTAAAGATGGTGAGGTGGTTCAGTCTCATGAGGGAGCAATTGGTAAGCAGAAATTAGAGAGTATGTTGGAAGCTCTCCTTTCACCTACCTCATAACAACAACTCAAACCTCAGGTCATTGGTTGAAGGGTTGAAGGCTGAAGGTTAAAGGTTGAAGGCTGGAAAAACCTGCTAACCTGCTAACCTGTCAACCTGCAACTCTTTACAGACAAAGGATAAAAAAATGCAGTTTGCCAAGCGTTTACAACCTCTGCAAGCCAATGTGTTTGCGGATATGGACCAGGCGAAGGCAAAAGCCAAAGCCTCTGGACAAGACATCATAGACCTATCCTTAGGGTCTTCTGACCTACCGGCGTCAGAGCATGTTTTGGCAGCGATGAGACAGTCATTGTCTGACAATAGCACTCACGGCTACTTGCTGTTTCATGGCACTCAAGCCTTTCGTCAGGCAGCTGCGGACTGGTACACGCAAAAATTTGGCATCTCAGTTAACCCAGAAACTGAGGTGCTGTCCCTGATTGGTTCTCAAGAAGGCACCGCTCATTTACCTCTAGCGGTACTGAACCCAGGGGATTTTGCACTGCTGCAAGACCCTGGATACCCTTCTCATGCGGGTGGTGTTTATCTTGCCAGTGGTCAGATCTACCCAATGCCCCTACTCGCAGAAAACAAATTCTTGCCAGTATTTGATCAGATCCCGACGCCAGTACTAGCCCAAGCACGGATGATGGTGTTGAGCTATCCTCATAACCCTACCACCGCGATCGCACCCTTGTCTTTTTTCCAGGAATCCGTTGCCTTTTGCCGTCAGCATGACCTGGTATTGGTTCACGACTTTCCCTATGTGGATTTAGTCTTTGAAGACACTGCTGCTGCTCCCTCAATTTTGCAAGCCGATCCGGATAAAGAGGTTTCAATTGAGTTTTTTACTTTTTCCAAGTCCTACAACATGGGCGGTTTTCGGGTGGGTTACGCGATCGGGAATGCCCAGCTGATTCGGGCATTGCGGCAGGTGAAAGCGGCGATTGATTTCAACCAGTATAGGGGGATTTTAAACGGCGCGATCGCGGCTTTAAGGGGTCCTCAAGACGGCGTTAAGGCGTCTGTAGAAATTTTCAGACGACGCCGGGATGCGTTTATTGAAGCATTGCACCGAATTGGCTGGCAGGTTCCTACCCCAACTGCAACGATGTATATTTGGGCAAAGTTGCCGGAACCTTGGACTGAGGAGTCCGTGAAATTCTGTACTCAGTTGGTAGAAAAGACAGGCGTTGCGGCTTCGCCTGGAGCGGGTTTTGGCAAAGCTGGAGAAGGATATGTCCGGTTTGCCCTGGTACATGAGCCAGCTATTTTGGAAGCAGCAGTTGAGAGAATAGGAGCATTTCTGTGATCGCGCTAAGTAGGTGAACACAAATAAACACAACTATTTTTTACATCCGCCAAAAGGTAGGTTAAAGATTTGTAATCTCTCAAAATCAGTGTAATGGACTACTAATATCTACTTGCTCAAAGGAGCATTTAAAGATGAATCAAGAATTAGAGACATATAAAAATATCCTGTCTATCCATCCTCTAAACTAGCAACTTAGTAGAAAAAATCTATCCGCAAGTACGGACCATCTACTAACAGTTCTGGTTTCGCCAGAAGCTTTAAGCCTAAAATGGTGGCGGTACTCAAGCCAAACAAAAGAAATCAGGGAGACAGCCAAATGGCAGGAAGTATTAAGAAGTTTTTGATTGGTGCTTCGGTACTCGCTAGCGCCACTGCGATCGCTACCGCTCCAGCACAAGCTCTGACGCTCACCCCATCATCGATTGAATTCAACACGGAGAACTACCAAACCTATACGGGTGGCTCAGACGGAGTCTTTGAACCCAATGATCTAAGTGCCGCAGTAACCGCACTGACTGATAATGATCCCACCTCGAACGTGGAGCTGTGGTACACCAGTGAACACTCCAGTGCTAACGTCGGCTTCACTGGACAGTTTGACAGTAAAACGCTGGGAACCCATACTGTGTCGGTCAGTAGTGTGACACGAAAGGATTGGGCTATCTTTGGAGATCAATGGCTTGCTGGCTTTCTTGCTGCAAATCCCGAAATTAACACCATATGGACTGGGCTTTCGTCAGCTGATAAGGAAACTCTCAAGTTCTTTCTTAAAAGAACAGGACTTTCTAGGTCGGGAGATCCCAATATTGGAGCTTTAACACTAGATGAAGCCAAAGGTTCGATTGAATTGGCTCTGGTTGGACACTTAGATCTCAAGCCACGAATTAAGGCTGGTCAATACAAAATGGGGAATCGATTGTTTGATGGATTTCTCTCCCAGGAGTCCAAAAATATCAACGGTCCTATCCTAGCAAGTGAAGTTGCTAAGCTAACAGTTGATGGCAAAACATACTATGCCTACAGCTTCAATCCAACGCCATCTGGGATCGCTGCCTCTGATGACCAAGAATCCTACACTGGGATCTACCGCTACGATCCCCTAATTACCCTCACTCCGACTACCCCTCCGACTACGCCTCCGACTACCCCTCCGACTCAATCGGTTCCTGAGCCTACGGCTATTGGTGGACTGCTACTGTTAGGCTGCTTGATGGCAACTCGTCGGCGTCTGGCTTCCTAATTAAATTAGGTGTTGAGCTATCCTCATATTCCTCTTAACTCTTCCCCTTTTACATTACAAAAATTTACATAAGTTGGTGTAATTGCATCGACCTGCTTAGTGCAACTCAACAAAAGTTTTTGACTACTTGCCAGAGACCAGGGGAACGAGGAGAAGAGATAGATACTTCAATGGGTTACTTATTTCTGGCAGCCTTCACTAGATCACTCTATTTCTGATAATTAAGTAACAAGTTTTTACATCTATCTCAAGGTAGATTTAACAAGTTGCAATCTTAAAAATCAGTGTAATGGACTACTAGTACCCGCTTAACCAAAGGATCATTTTAAAGATGAATCGAACTTTACACAAACTTTAAAATATCAGGTCTATCCATCCTCTAAACTAGGGACTTAGTAGAAGAAATCTATCCGCCGCCCAGAAGTACGGACCATCTACTAAAAGTTCTGGTTTCGCCAGAAGCTTTAAAGCCTAAAATGGTGGCTGTACTCAAACTAAACCCCAGAATTCATGGAGGCAGCCAAATGACAGGAAAAATTCAGAAAGTTTTGATTGGTGCTTCAGTGCTTGCAAGCGTTAGTGCGATCGCTACGGCTCCAGCACAGGCGATAACGCTGGTGCCGCAAAACATCACATTCAACACGCAGAACTACCAAACCTACACGGGTGGAAACAGTGGAAGTTTCAAACCCAATGATTCAGCTGCGGCAATCAGTGCCCTACAGGATAGTGACCTCACCTCCAACGTAGAACTTTGGTACACCAATGAAAACCCCACTGCTAACGTCGGCTTCAGTGGAGAGTTTGTCAGTACAACGCTGGGAACGCACACTGTGTCGGTTAGTAGTGTTACAACTGCTGATTGGGCTATCTTTGGAAACCAATGGCTCAATGACTTACTGGCTTCTAATTCCGAAATTAACAACATATGGAACGGGCTTTCTCTAGTCCAGCAAACATTGGCACGAACCGTGGTGACAACCACAGGGCTTCCTAGATCGGGAGACCCCAATATTGGGTCCTTAACACTAGATGAAGCCAAAGGTAATGTTGAGCTGACCCTGCTTGGTGACCTCGATCTCAAGTCAAAAATTAGTAACCCTGGTTACACCACAGGGAATTTGCTTTTCGATACTTTTCTCCGGACTGCGGCGAATAGAATTAGCGGTCCCATCCAAGTGAGCGAAGTTGCCAAGCTCACAGTTGATGACAAAACCTACTATGCCTACGGCTTCAATGCAACGCCGTCTGGGATCGTTGCCTCTGATGACCAAGAATCCTACAGTGGGATCTACCGCTACGATCCCCTAATTACCCTCACTCCGAATACCCCTCCGACTACCCCTCCGACTCAATCGGTTCCTGAGCCTACAGCTATTGGTGGACTGCTACTGTTAGGCGGCTTGATGGCAACTCGGCGGCGTCTGGCTTCCTAATTAAATTATTCGGTTCTCATATTGAGTTTTGAGCAAGAGGGGGCATGTAGCCCCCTTTTTTACTGGAATTAGAGCGTTGAAGCTGGCTAAGTTGGATGTCTCCGGCTTTGTGTGGTTTTTCTATCATTGTTAGAGGAGAGTCCTACAAGGTTGACCGTGACGACATCCGCTAAGACACTACCTCTTATCAAAGACCCAGATCGCCTGGAAAGCCGCCTTAAAGAGATTCCCGCCGAACCAGGGGTCTATTTGATGCGGGATTCGGGCGATCGCATTCTCTACATCGGTAAGTCAAAGAAACTGCGATCGCGTGTCCGTTCCTATTTCCGGGACTGCCAGAAACTGAGCGATCGCATCGTGATGATGGTGCGCCAGGTTGTTGAGATTGAGTTCATCGTCACAGACACTGAAGCGGAAGCATTAGCATTAGAAGCAAATCTTGTCAAGCAGCACCAACCTTACTTCAACGTCCTGCTCAAAGACGACAAGAAGTATCCCTACATCCTGATTACCTGGTCAGAGGAATATCCTCGTATATTCATCACCCGCAACCGCCGACTGGCGAAGGAAAAGGATAAATACTACGGGCCTTTTGTTGATGCAGGTTTATTACGAACCACGTTACGGCTTGCAAAACGACTCTTCCCAATGCGGCAGCGTCCGCAACCGCTATTTAAAGACCGTCCTTGTCTCAACTATGATTTGGGGCGTTGCCCTGGTGTTTGTCAACAGCTGATTTCACCAGAAGAATACCGCAAGACGATTCAAAAGATCGCAATGGTCTTCCAGGGTCGGACTGGGGAACTGATTGATATTCTGACAGCGAATATGGAACAGGCGGCCCATTCCCTGAACTTTGAGGCAGCAGCGCGTATCCGTGACCAGATGGCAGGGATTAAGTCTCTGGGAGCTGACCAAAAAGTGTCCTTACCGGATGATACAGTTTCACGAGATGCGATCGCTCTAGCAGCTGATGAACAACACGCTTGCATTCAGCTATTCCAGATTCGCGCCGGTCGTCTAGTTGGGCGTTTGGGGTTTTTCGCCGAGGGACCCTCCCTTTCCTCCCTTCCTTGCCAAGGAGAGGATAGACCCCCTTCCCAAGGGGGGGTAGAACCTGGGGCAATTTTACAGCGGGTGTTAGAGGAGCATTACCAGGCAGCTGACTCGGTGGAAATTCCAACTGAGGTTCTGGTGCAGCATGAGTTGCCAGAGGGAGAGATGTTGGCGGCATATTTAAGCGAAAAAAAGGGGCGTAAAGTCACCATCCTCGCTCCTCAGCGGCAAGCCAAAGCCGAATTGATTGAAATGGTGGAGCGCAATGCAAACTATGAACTGGAACGCACCCAGCGATTTGCTGACCGCAACACTCAGGCAATGCAAGATTTAGCCGATATCCTTGACTTGCCAGATTTACCCCACCGGATTGAAGGCTACGATATTTCCCATATCCAGGGTGCCAATGCCGTAGCATCTCAGGTGGTATTTGTTGATGGCACACCGGCAAAGCAGCACTATCGCCATTACAAAATTAAAAACCCAGAGGTTAAGGCGGGTCACTCCGATGACTTTGCCAGTCTCGCCGAGGTCATCCGCCGCCGTTTCCGCAAGTATGTAGAAGACCCACAATTGCAGCGAGTTGGGAATTCAGATTGGCCAGATTTAGTAATGATTGACGGTGGCAAGGGTCAGTTGTCAGCGGTTGTCGCTGTCTTGCAGGACATGAATTTAATGGAAGACTTACGGGTTGTGAGTCTCGCCAAGCAGCGCGAGGAAATCTTTCTGCCGGGTGAATCCTTGCCAGTACCAACTGAAGCCGAGCAACCTGGTGTCCAGCTGTTACGGCGTCTGCGGGATGAGGCGCACCGATTTGCAGTGAGTTTCCATCGGCAACAGAGGAGTGATAAGCTGCGCCGGTCTAGATTGGATGAAATTCCAGGGTTGGGATTCCACCGGCAAAAACAGCTGCTGGCGCATTTTCGCTCGATTGACTACATCCGTGAGGCATCTCCAAAACAGCTAGCTGAGGTATCTGGAATTGGTCCTCGTTTAGCTCAAGAAATCTACGATTATTTTCATCCGTGAAACTTCAATAGACCTCTTGCACG
>JGI12467J12023_1005281_pt1 | contig 10033 bp, 8 predicted proteins | sample SoiCrureplicCD5C_FD_12023 | JGI IMG/M metagenome (IMG submission 12023)
TGCTAAGGCATTTGAGGTGAGCCTGTCTTCTGCAAACAGCAATTCTGAACGTACCCATTTTGAACGATGCCTCCGGCGCTTAGAGCAGGATGTGTTGCGAATGGGAGCTTTGGTGGAAAACTCGTTTCGCCTGAGTCACCAGGCAATGTTTTTTGGAAACCTGGAGGCAGCAAAAGCAGTTACCTTTCTTGATGAACAAATCGACCGCTACTATCGCCAAATTGAGTTAGAGTGTGCCACGCTGATGACTCTGCAAGCACCAGTGGCTCAAGATTTACGCCTCCTGAGTGCCTTTATGCAGCTGGTGCGAGATTTGGAGCGAATTGGCGATTATGCCGAAGATTTAGCAGAGATTGCCGTAAAACTATTCCCTTACCCACCTCATGCTTGCCTGCCCCAGATTGAGGTGATGTCCCATCATGCCCAAGCAATGCTGGCGGCGAGTTTGGAGGCGCTGGCGGATTTAGATGCAACTGCCGGACGAGCAGTGAAAGAGTTGGATGATGAAGTAGATACTGCCTATGACACCCTCTATCAAACCTTGGCTTATGAACGAGATATCAAAGGCGTTGTTGAGCCGATTCTCCTCTTAGTGTTGGCAATTCGTCACCTAGAGCGGATGGCTGACCACGCTACCAATATTGGTCAACGAGTAACTTACATTGTTACAGGTCACCGCTAGTGCATCCCGGCAGAAGTCTTTGACCACCTCAAGCCAGACGAGGGGGAGAGGGGGAGATTTTAGCTGGTCAATTATTTCTGCTACGCTGGGCTAGGAATCTGCCCTTAGAGTGGGGAGTAGGGACTAGGGGAAGAGTTTTGTAGGTCACTAAGAACGATGCTTTTTGAGGTTAGATATATGACAGCTTAACCTTAAGATTACCTAAATTTTAACAGTTTCTAAACTTACAGCCCTAGTATCAGGCTATCAGGACAAAGAGCTAGCGTTTCCTCACCAGAAACTGCCGATCTATGTAAACAATACTAAAAATGGCTCTCAAACGTCGAAACTTCCTGCTCTTCCTGGGAGCTAGTGTCGGTACAGTTGCCCTAGGTTGTGTACAACAATCTGGAAAAAAATCCTCAATGCCGTTTACAAACCTAGCCTCGGATACTAAAGCGGCGGGGAATGCTCTCAGTTTTAAGCCAGTAAGAGGTCCTATACCTGTGCCAACTGATGGCTTGGAACTGACCAAGCAAGTGCAAGATTACAGCGAATATGAAGTCAAAGACGATTTAGTCCTACCAGAGGGCTTCACCTACGACGTGATTGCCGCTTGGGGCGATAAGGTGGGTGACTCTCGCTTCGGCTACAACAATGACTATCTCTCCTTTATTGAAACTAGCAAAGATGAGGGATTGCTGACGGTTAATTTTGAGTACATCAGTTCCAAACCCTGGTTTCAAACCTATAAACAGGTGATTGGCAAGTCGCTGCCCTTTGAGGAGGTAGATAAAGCGCTTAAACCTGCTGGCAAAGATGGAATCAATGTCTTTGCTTTGAAGGATAATAACCCGACCAAAGCGGCGATTCGGGAAATTGCAAAAGAAGCACTAATAGACCTGGGAATTGGAGTAATATCCATTCGCCGCGAGCGTGATGGTAAGTGGGTAAGGACTTATTCTAAGGCTGAGCGTCGGATTACTGGGATTTCCGGTTTAGAAGATGGGCGTTATCTTAAGGCAACAGGACCCGCTGTGGCGGTATTTCGCAAAAAAGGCAAAGGATACAATGACAAATTAGGCGATCGCATTATCGGTACCTTCAACAACTGTGCTGGTGGTACGACGCCTTGGGGGACAGTCTTCAGTGCGGAAGAAAATATCCAGAACTTTGTGCCAGAACTTGTTTACCCGGATGGCACTTCCTTTGACCCAGCCAAGAAAGCTTTCTACAAAGACGATGAAGAAATGGGGGGGCTGGGTAATGTGTTTGGTCTAGCTGGTAACAAATACGGTTGGATGGTGGAAGTAGACGCTGCTAATCCCAACGACTATGGCACCAAGCATACTTGGTTGGGACGCTACCGCCATGAAGCTGTGGGAGTGCGTGTGGAAGCTGGGAAACAATTGGCTTTTTACTCAGGGTGCGATCGCCGAAGTGGTCATATATACAAATTTGTCAGCAAAGGCACCGTCAGCAATCCCAAAGATAAGGCGAACTCTCGCCTAATGCAAGACGGGATGCTCTATGCTGCCAAATTTAACCCCGATGGTACAGGTCGCTGGATTGCACTGAAAGCAGACACCCCCATTAACCCCGATCTGCCCAGTGTCCATGCAGGGGGCATGATTACCCTACCCAAGCGTCCAGATGGCGGTATCTTCAAAGCAGAAAAGGATGAAGATGCGATCGCTTTCAAAAAGCAGTTCAAGACTCTGGGCGACCTCTACACAGGTAACCCTCAGGAAAGGCAGGGCGCAATACTGATAGACGCTCATTTTGCTGCCAATGCAGCAGGGGCTACTTGTACAGCCCGTCCAGAAGACACCGAAATTGCGCCCGATGGTGCCCTGTTTATTACCTTTACCTCTGGTTCGCCTAGCAGCAGCGATGGTGGACCAGACCTACGAGTCTTCAAAGGACCTGATGGGAAAGCCTATGAGTACGGCTGGATTATGCGCCTAGTTGAAGACGGCAATAACCCAGCAGCAATGACCTTCCGCTGGAAAATGCTAGCTTTGGGCGGTGAACCGGCAGAAGGGGGAGCTGGGTTTGCTAATCCCGACAATCTCCTCCTGGATAAGGCAGGTAATGTTTGGATGGTCAATGATATGTCTTCCGACAAACTCAACTTCGCTGTTCCTAAAGGTCGTTTTGATAAGGAAAGTAAGCCAATGACGCCGTCTAATTTACGGGGAGTATTCGGCAACAACGCCATCTGGTTTATCCCCACCTCAGGCTCTAATGCTGGCAATGCTTATATGTTTGGATACGGGCCAATGGAGTGCGAAACAACAGGACCGTTCTTTACCGCTGATGAGCAAACTCTGTTCCTCTCAGTGCAGCACCCAGGAGAATTTAACGGCGTTCGCAAGGATGTAGGCAGCTATGAAGACCGTAAGATTTCCCTGCGAACTCCAGGCGGTCAAGAGTTTATGCAAACTCGCCGAGTGCCAATTGGTTCCAACTGGCCCAATAAAACCGTCAACGCGCCACCCAAGCCTGCTGTTGTGGCGATTCGGCGGCAGGATGCCCAAGCCATTACCTCAGCTAAACTGAGCTAATCGGTTGGGCCTCTAAATTTGCATCATGGCGAGAGGCAACAGGCAAGTTAAATGTGCGACAGCTTAATAACTTAACCTGGGTGACGGGACGGACATGAGTCTAATCCAATTGGGATAAGACTTTTGGCAAACAATTGTATACAGACATGCAAGTGTTGCGACGAAAAGGTGATAAAAATAATCAGGAGTGCTTTTGATAGTGTTTAGTCAAATCGGGAATACCGTTGCTGATTGAACTAAGTTTCGCGTTTTTTTTTAGTCCCTAAGGTGTGAGGATTATTCAACATCATGTCAACAATCTTCTGGAATGCCTTAAAATTCAGTCCAGCGATTCTAGGTGCTTCTTTGTTAGTTGCTAGCAGCACCTATGCGCGAGAGAGCGTTCCTGAGCAGACAGCAGCGACCAGCACTAGTCAAGCAGTAGCAACAGTGGAACCCGCTGTTGAACCGTTAGCTCAGCTGCCTCAAACTAAAGTCGTTGCGAGCAGCACGGACGCACGAGAGAGCGCTCTTGACCAAACAGCAGCAGCCAGCACTACCCAATAGCAGCAACTGTAAAACCTGCTGTTGAACCCTTAACTCAGCTGCCTCAAACTAAAGTTGAGGAAACCTCTGTTTCGCAGCTGACCCCAACAGACGCCAGCCCAAGCTTGAAGGGGACAGAAAGCACCATAGCTCAGCAGGTGCCAGCTACAGACAACACAACCCCTGAATCTACCCCACTGTTGCAGGAAATCCAACGCTACAACGGGGAAGATAGCGGTGAAAGCAGTACTAACGCCCTCGACCAAATTACCAATGTCACCCAACTCCGTGATGTTTCTCCCGGAGACTGGGCGTATGAAGCGCTACGCAGCCTTGTCGAACGCTACGGCTGTATTGCTGGCTATCCCGATGGGACTTTCCGGGGTAACCGGGCGACGAGCCGTTATGAATTTGCCGCTGGCTTGAATGCCTGTTTAAACCAGATTGAGCGTTTGATTACTGAGGGAGGACGAGACTTCGTCACTCGTCAGGACTTAGAAACTCTCCAGCGACTGGTTCAGGAATTTCAAGCCGAACTGACCACCTTGGGTACGCGGGTCGATACCCTGGAAGGTCGGGTGGGTTCCTTGGAAGACCGTCAGTTTTCTACCACCACCAAGCTGCGTGGGGAAGTCATCTTTGCTGTTAGTGATCTCTTCGGCGACCAAGATGCTAACGGCAACGATTATGCAAGAACCGAAACAGTCTTTCAAGACCGGGTGCGACTTGCCTTCGACACCAGCTTCACAGGAAAAGACCTCTTGCGGACTCGTTTTGAGGCGGGTAACATTACTGAATTCGGTCCTCTCACAAGTCCCACTGGCCCTGGTGCCAACATCACGAGAGAGGGGCGATTCGGCTTCCAAACCGATAATGGCAACGACGTTGTGATTGATCGATTGTACTATCGCTTTCCTCTGGGAAACTTAGCCCAAGTCTATCTAGCTGCTAATGGCAGGTATGAAGACTTTGTGCCTCTACTCAATGGTAGCTTCGAGCCGAGTGGGACTGGTGCCTTATCCCGCTTTGGGCGCTATAGCCCCATTTATCGCATGGGCAATCAAAATCAAGGAATCGGAGTTTCAATTGGTACAAAAAGCCCAATCCGAGTGGACTTGGGTTACTTTAGCGAGAACAATGTGGGTAACAATCCCAACGAAAAGTTTGGTCTTTTTGATGGTAACCACACTGCCCTTGGTCAAGTAACGTTTCAGCCCAGCAACGCATTTCGCATAGCAGCTACCTACGTCAATTCGTACAACAACCAGAACCGAGGGCTGAATCATGGCACTGGTAGTATCGCTTCTCAGGTAGCGGCTGGGGCTGGTAGACCAGTTGTCGGTCAATCCTACGGGATTGAAGCTTCCTTTGCCTTCACGCCCCAACTTGTCCTTAGTGGCTGGGGTGGCTACACTAAGGCAATTGTCATAGAAACTGGTGAGGCTGATGTCTGGAATTATGGCGCTACTCTTGCCATCAACGATTTAGGCACTAAAGGAAGCACACTAGGTTTCGTGGTAGGCATGGAACCAAAGCTGACAGGTAGCGATCGCACTGTAGGCACTCTCCTTCCTGGTGGACTCAGAAGAGACCCCGACACTGGGTTGCACATTGAAGGCTTCTACAAGTTCAAATTGTCAAACAATATTCTCCTCACTCCTGGCGTCATCTGGCTGACCGCGCCCGGTCACAACGACCAGAACGACGATATCGTTATCGGTACCCTCCGAACGACTTTCACTTTCTAGAACGCCGATTCAGTGTGATCGCTTGGAAGGGCGAAGCATTCGGATATTAAAATCTTGGTCAAGCTGCCAAATTGATCACCCGAATGCTTCGCCCCTACAGCATCCTGAAACTTATGGGTAATGCATAGGGGGGAGAGGTTATTCCAGGATGCCTGAATCGGTGTTCTACTAACTTCTTGGCTGAAATCAGCGAAAAGAAATGTTATCCTATCCGCTCACAGAACCTAAAAAACAATATGGCAACTATCTAGACGCTAGGTCAGTTATCAAGCTAATATTATAGGCTGTGATTTTTCTTAAAAAAAATGAAAGCTCAAGAGGTTATTCGCTCAATCGAAGCGGAACAGCTCAAATCAGATTTGCCCACAATCCATGTGGGCGATACTGTAAAGGTCGGGGTACGCATTCGAGAAGGTGGCAAAGAACGGGTACAGCCTTATGAAGGCACTGTAATTGCCATGCGGAATGGTGGCATCAACGAAACGATTACCGTGCGGCGCATCTTCCAGGGCATTGGTGTTGAGCGGGTGTTTCTAGTGCATTCTCCCCGGATTGAGAGCATTAAAATTATTCGCAGGGGGAAAGTCCGTCGGGCGAAGCTGTTCTACTTACGCGATCGCGTTGGGAAAGCGACTCGCGTCAAACAACGCTTTGACCGCAGTCTTTAACTGAAATTAGCACAGCGTCGGCTTGGTGTTGACGCACTAATTGCGTTAAAATTAATAAAGTGAGGGGTTCGGGTCTACTGCCCCAGCACTGCCCTGTGCGCTCTTAGTTCAGTTGGTAGAACGCAAGGTCTCCAAAACCTGATGTCGGGGGTTCAAGTCCTCCAGGGCGCGCTATTAATTCATACAATGTAAGAAGGCGAGATGCCAGCATCTACCCGAAGCGATCGCTGTCGCTGGCTCGACCGCATGAAAATCAAAAATTCGGGTAGACTTGTTGTGTGAGTGGCTGCCAAATGTAACGTCGGTAGACGCCTCACAGCTGCATTGACGGGGGAGAGGAAAAGTTGTGGCCAAGAAAAATAAAACTGATAAAGCTGAAGCAGAAACTCAAGAAACCGCATCTGGGTTTAACATTGCCAATTTTTTTCAGGAAACTAAAGACGAACTAGGTAAAGTAGTTTGGCCCAGTCGGCAGCAGTTAATTAGCGAATCAGCTGCTGTCCTACTGATGGTAATCCTCAGTGCCACCTTAATTTATCTGGTGGACGGTCTCTTCGTATGGGTATCAAAACAGGTATTTTAATGAGTTTTGCAACAGACGAATCATCCGATTCAAATCAACAACCAGAAGCATCCAAAGCCGCACATTGGTATGCTGTCCAGGTTGCGTCTGGCTGTGAAAAGCGGGTCAAGACCAACCTAGAACAGCGCGTTCAAACCCTGGATGTGGCTGACCGGATTTTAAGAGTGCAGATTCCGCAGACGCCGACTGTGAAAATTCGTAAGGACGGTTCTCGGCAACACTCAGACGAAAAAGTCTTCCCTGGCTATGTGTTAGTCCAAATGGTGATGGATGATGATGCTTGGCAGGTTGTCAAAAACACACCCAATGTGATTAACTTTGTCGGGGCAGAACAGAAACGTCGCTACGGACGGGGGCGTGGTCATGTTAAACCAATGCCGCTGAGTCCTGGAGAAGTCGAACGGATCTTCAAGCAAGCCCAGGAGCAAGAGCCGGTTGTCAAAGTTGATATGGCAGCCGGAGACAAAATCCTGGTTCTGTCTGGTCCGTTTAAAGATTTTGAAGGCGAGGTCATTGAAGTTAGCCCCGAAAGGAGCAAGCTCAAGGCATTACTCTCGATTTTTGGGCGGGATACGCCAGTGGAATTGGAATTTAATCAGGTTGAAAAAACAGGCTAGAAATGGCAAAAAAAGTCGTTGCAATGATTAAGTTGGCTCTCCCCGCTGGGAAAGCCAACCCGGCACCGCCGGTAGGACCGGCGTTGGGTCAGCATGGGGTTAACATCATGGCGTTCTGTAAAGAGTACAACGCCAAAACAGCTGACCAAGCGGGAATGGTAGTGCCGGTAGAAATTTCGGTTTTTGAGGATCGTAGCTTTACGTTTATTCTCAAAACCCCACCCGCATCAGTTCTGATTCAGAAGGCAGCGGGAATTACAAAAGGAGCGAGTCAACCCAACAAACAGAAAGTCGGGACAATTACTCGTGCCCAACTCCAAGAAATCGCCCAGACAAAAATGCCTGACCTCAATGCCAATGATATTGATGCGGCGATGAAGATTGTGGAAGGCACCGCCCGGAATATGGGTGTGGCGATCGCTGATTAGGAAAGTTTTGAGTTCTGAGTTAAATCAGAATTCAATCCAAAACAGTTGTAAACATAATTAGGGGGAGAAGCTCCCGCTTCGTTAGTGACCCCAGGAGATACAAATGGCAAAAAAGATATCGCGCCGACTACAGGAACTGCAAAAAAAGGTTGAAGATCGACCTTACGAACCATTAGAGGCGCTCAACCTCTTAAAAGAAACAGCCACAGCAAAATTCCCTGAATCGGCTGAAGCCCATATCCGATTGGGAATTGACCCGAAGTACACCGACCAGCAACTGCGGACGACAGTAGCCCTACCCAAGGGAACAGGTCAGACCGTTCGGGTAGCCGTGATTGCCAGAGGCGAAAAAGTCACGGAAGCGAGTAATGCGGGTGCAGAGGTGGTCGGTTCCGAGGAGTTGATTGACGAAATCCAAAAAGGGATGATGGAGTTTGACCTCCTGATTGCAACGCCAGACATGATGCCGCAGGTGGCAAAATTGGGGCGTCTGTTGGGGCCACGGGGTCTGATGCCTTCTCCCAAAGGTGGAACAGTGACCTTTGACCTGACGCAGGCGATCGCAGAATTCAAAGCTGGTAAACTAGAGTTTCGTGCTGATCGTACTGGTATCGTTCATGTTTTGTTTGGCAAGGCGTCCTTTTCCAGCGAAGACCTACTAGTGAACCTCAAAGCCTTGCAGGAAACCATTGACCGAAACCGCCCTTCGGGAGCTAAGGGTCGATATTGGCGTAGTATATATCTATCTGCAACAATGGGACCATCGATTCAACTCGATGTCAATACCCTACGCGACCTGAAAATGGGCGATGCTGCCTAATTTGAGATTTTAGATTCCGAACAAATCCAAAATCCAAAACTGAAAAACTGAATTGGCTAGTGCCAGAGACAGCAGGAGCGATCGCTTAATATCCTGCCGAGGACAATGCCCTGAGTATCTGCCGTGCCACCGGCATTAATGAATGTGAGTGGCATGGCATTTAAGATACGAAGTGCAACCCCGGCATGGCGTCTGGGGTTTTGTTTTTGGTTCTTAGTTGTTAGTTATTGGCAAACAACAAACACCAAACAACAAGTAACAAACAACCAACAACAAAGGAGGTGAAATAAGGATGGGTAGAACACTTGAAAACAAACAGGAACTTGTGGCTGATCTCAAGCAAACGTTGAGTGAGTCTCAACTAGCTGTTGTGATCGAATACCAAGGGCTGACTGTTGCTGAAATTACAGACTTACGGAATCGTCTGCGTCCAACAGGTACTGTATGTAAGGTAACGAAGAACACGCTAATGCGGCGTGCGATCGATGGTGATGCAAACTGGCAACCGATGACGGAATTCCTCGCCGGTTCATCCGCCGTCATGTTGGTCAAAGACGACATCGGCGGTGCCATTAAGGCTTACCAGGACTTCCAGAAAGCCACCAAGAAAACAGAACTCAAGGGCGGCGTGATGGAAGGTCGCGCCTTGAATGAAGCCCAAGTCAAGGCGATTGGTGATTTGCCCTCGAAGGAACAGCTCATTGCCCAAATTGCTGGTGCAATTAATGCCCTGGCAACCAAAATTGCTGTGGGTATTAACGAGGTTCCTGCTTCACTGGGTCGAAGCATTAAGGCAATCTCCGACAAGGAAGAAAGCACTGCCAATAGTGATGCTGCGTAAAGCCTCGACAACGGTCATCGCAGCGACATAAATCGTAGGGGCAAACCTTGTGGAGAGCCTGCCTACGTGGACTGACCAAAAAATTAATTCCAAAGGAGTTTATCCATGTCTGCTACAACTGATGAAATTCTCGAAAAACTGAAATCGCTGACGTTGCTGGAAGCAGCTGATCTCGTCAAGCAAATTGAAGACACCTTCGGCGTGAGTGCCGCTGCCCCGGCTGGTGGCATGATGATGATGGCTCCCGGTGCTGGTGCGGCAGCCCCAGCCGAACCAGTCGAGGAGCAAACTGAGTTCGATGTCATTCTCGAAGAAGTTCCCGCTGATAAGAAGATTGCCATTCTGAAGGTGGTTCGGACACTTACTGGTTTAGGTCTGAAGGAAGCCAAAGATTTGGTGGAAGCTGCACCAAAACCAGTTAAGGAAGCAGTTGCTAAAGACGCAGCTGAGGATGCTAAGAAGCAGTTGGAAGAGGCTGGCGCGAAGGCGAGCGTGAAGTAAAAACTTGCTATTTTCTGATGGGGTGGGCTAGAAGCCCACCCTTTTTTTGTGGCTGTGCCGATAAATACGGGAAA
>JGI12467J12023_1011216_pt1 | contig 9909 bp, 3 predicted proteins | sample SoiCrureplicCD5C_FD_12023 | JGI IMG/M metagenome (IMG submission 12023)
GAAAGCGGGTCAATCAGAGTGCCACCCACATGAATGCTCAAGAGCCGTATTACCAGCAGGGGAACCCTAGCCGGAAAAGAGCCGAGATTTGAGGAGTCAGAGCTGACAATTTCCTTAAGATCTGAAACCTACAAGCCTCCTTCGTTAGAAAATCATCACTAGCTAGAGTTGACAGCTTCCCACCCTCTAGATGAAACTCTCTTTACTACTTTTAGGCCATCAAAATGAACAGCAACAACCTGCCACCAAAACAGGGCCTATACGATCCACACTTCGAGCACGACGCATGCGGTGTCGGGTTCATCGTGCACATGAAGGGGAAGAAGTCGCACGAGATCGTAGAGCAGGCACTGACAATCCTCTTGAACCTCGATCACCGTGGTGCGTGTGGTTGCGAAACGAACACAGGTGACGGAGCGGGCATTTTGATGCAGGTGCCGCACAAGTTCCTGAAAAAGGTGGCAGCGGCCCAAAACATCACGCTGCCAGAAGCGGGTCAGTACGGCGTTGGAATGATCTACTCCTCGCCCGATCCTGCCACACGAGAGAAGAGCAGACGGATTTTTGAAAAAATCGTGGCTGAGGAAGGTCAGCAAATTCTCGGCTGGCGCAACGTGCCAACGGACGACTCGCCACTGGGCAACACCGCAAAATCGAGCGAACCCTTCATGGAGCAGGTGTTCATCCAGCGCGGCTCGAACTTCGCTGACGACGAGGCTTTTGAGCGGAAGCTCTACGTCATCCGCAAGCGCGCTCACAACGCAATCCGCATACCGCAGGTGGACCCGTACTGGTATCCGTCCAGCCTCTCATGCCGCACAATCGTTTACAAAGGAATGCTCATGCCGGTGCAGGTGGGGCAGTATTATCCCGACCTCCACGATCCGGATATGGAGAGCGCCTTGGCGCTGGTACACTCACGGTTCAGCACCAACACCTTCCCAAGCTGGGAGCGAAGTCACCCCTATCGCTACATCGCGCACAACGGCGAAATTAACACCCTGCGCGGCAACATCAACTGGATGCACGCACGGCAGTCGCTCTTCGAGTCGGAGTTGTTCGGCGACGACATGAAGAAGGTCCAGCCAGTGATCAACATCGAGGGCAGTGACTCGCTGATTTTCGACAATGCCCTCGAACTGCTCGTGCTGGCGGGGCGATCGCTGCCGCATGCGGTGATGATGATGATCCCCGAACCGTGGACAGCGCACGAGTCGATGAGCGACGAGAAAAAGGCGTTCTACGAATACCACTCGTGCCTGATGGAACCGTGGGACGGTCCTGCATCGATCGCGTTCACCGATGGCACAATGATCGGGGCGGTACTCGATCGCAATGGACTGCGCCCCTCACGTTACTACGTGACCAAGGATGACCTCGTGATCATGGCGTCCGAAGCGGGCGTGTTGCCAGTCGAACCGGAGCGTGTAGCCTTGAAGGGTCGCCTGCAACCGGGACGGATGTTCCTTGTGAACATGGAAGAGGGTCGCATCGTCGCGGACGAGGAGATCAAAAATAAAATTGCCACCGAGCATCCCTATCGCGAGTGGATCAACCAACACATGGTCGAACTCGCGAATATAGAGGCGAACACGGGGGCATCGCCCCAACACGCGCCCGTAGCGGACACCGGGACAGGCACGGGGACACCACCCCTACTACAGCGCCAGATGGCATTCGGTTATACGTTCGAGGAGCTACGCCTGCTGCTGACTCCGATGGCAAAGGATGGCGTCGAGGCTGTCGGTGCGATGGGCGCGGATACTCCACTGGCTGTCCTATCCGACCGTCCTAAACTCCTTTACGAGTACTTCCAGCAACTGTTCGCGCAGGTCACGAACCCGCCGATCGATTCGATCCGCGAGGAGATTATCACCTCGGCGGAGACGACGATTGGGGCAGAGCGTAACTTGCTCAAACCGGAGCCAGAGAGTTGCCATTTGATTGAGCTGAAAACGCCGATCCTCAGCAACGAAGATCTGGCGAAGCTCAAGCACATAAATCAAGGAGAGTTCAAGTCGGTCACCATCCCGATTCTGTTCAACCCGAAGAACGGTGTGAAGGGACTGGAAACGGCGATGGAGGAGATTTGCTCCCAAGCGAACCAGGCGATCGCACAAGGAGCGAACATCATCATCCTCAGTGATCGCGGCGTGAACCAAGACAACGCACCAATTCCAGCGCTGCTGGCGGTTTCCGGTCTGCATCATCACCTAATCCGCCAAGGCACACGCACGCGGGTTGGACTCGTACTAGAATCGGGCGAACCGCGCGAGGTACATCATTACGCATTGCTTATCGGCTACGGCTGCGGTGCCATTAATCCGTACCTCGCCTACGAGACGATTGACGATATGATTCAGCAGGGCTTGCTGGTCAATATTGATCACAAAACCGCCTGTAAGAACTACGTCAAAGCCGCAACGAAGGGCGTTATTAAGGTCGCCTCAAAGATTGGTATCTCGACGATTCAGAGCTATCGCGGCGCGCAGATTTTCGAGGCAATTGGACTGAACCAATCGGTCATCGATAAATACTTCACCTGGACGGCATCACGAATTGAGGGCGCGGATCTGGAAATCATTGCCAAGGAAGCGATTTTGCGGCACAGCCACGCCTTCCCAGACCGTCCAGCTAACGGTCACACGCTGGATGTTGGCGGTGAATACCAGTGGCGCAAGAACGGCGAGGCACACCTGTTCAGCCCAGAGACCATCCACTCGCTGCAAAAGGCGGTGCGCGAGGGCAGCTACGAGCTTTACAAGCAATACGCGGCGCTCGTGAACGAGCAGGGACAGAAGCACTTCACCCTGCGGGGACTGCTCGAATTCAAGCAGCGTGAGCCGGTGCCCATCGAGGAAGTTGAGCCAATTGAGGCGATTATGAAGCGCTTCAAAACGGGCGCGATGAGCTACGGCTCGATCTCGAAAGAGGCACATGAGGCGTTGGCGATCGCAATGAACCGGATCGGCGGCAAATCCAACACCGGCGAAGGTGGCGAAGACCCCGATCGCTACACCTGGACGAACGAGCGCGGCGACTCGAAGAACAGCGCGATCAAACAAGTCGCGTCCGGTCGCTTTGGCGTTACGAGCCTGTATCTGTCCCAGGCGAAGGAACTCCAGATCAAAATGGCGCAAGGTGCCAAGCCGGGTGAAGGCGGACAGCTTCCCGGCAAAAAGGTGTATCCCTGGATCGCGAAGGTGCGTCACTCAACTCCTGGTGTCGGACTAATATCGCCGCCACCGCACCATGACATCTACTCGATCGAAGACCTCGCCGAGTTGATCCACGACTTGAAGAACGCGAACCGTGAGGCGCGTATCAGTGTCAAACTCGTGTCCGAGGTCGGTGTCGGCACGATCGCGGCGGGTGTTGCCAAGGCACACGCCGATGTCGTGCTGATCTCCGGCTACGACGGTGGCACAGGCGCATCGCCGCAGACCTCCATTAAGCATGCGGGACTACCTTGGGAACTGGGACTGGCTGAGACGCATCAAACGCTAGTGTTAAACAACCTCCGTTCGCGCATCGTTGTCGAAACCGACGGTCAGATGAAGACGGGTCGCGACGTCGTGATGGCGGCGCTGCTAGGTGCCGAGGAGTTCGGTTTTGCCACCGCGCCACTGGTCACGCTGGGCTGCATCATGATGCGCGTATGCCACCTCAACACCTGTCCGGTCGGTGTTGCTACACAAGACCCACAGTTACGTGAGAAATTCACTGGCGATCCGGAACACACGGTGAACTTCATGACGTTCATCGCCCAAGAAGTCCGCGAACTCATGGCGCAACTCGGTTTCCGCACGCTCAATGAAATGATCGGACGCACCGACGTGCTGGAGCCGAAGAAAGCTGTGGAGCATTGGAAGGCAAAGGGACTCGATTTCTCGAAGATTCTGTACCAGCCGGAAGTCGGTCCAGACGTTGGTCGCTACTGCCAGATTCCGCAGGATCATGGACTTGACAAATCGCTCGACATCACCGTATTGCTCGACTTGTGCAAACCGGCGATCGAGAAAGGCGAAAAGGTGAAAGCCAAGCTGCCAATCAAGAACGTGAACCGTGTGGTTGGTACCATCCTCGGCAACGAAATTACCAAGCGCCACTGGGACGGACTGCCAGAAGATACCGTACACCTGCATTTCCAAGGTAGCGCGGGACAAAGCTTTGGCGCGTTTGTACCAAAGGGCGTCACTCTCGAACTCGAAGGCGATGCCAATGACTACCTCGGCAAGGGACTCAGCGGCGGCAAGATCATTCTCTATCCGCCAGTGGGTTCCACCTTTGTCGCGGAGGAAAACATCATCGCTGGCAATGTCGCATTCTACGGGGCAACTAGCGGCGAAGCCTACATCCGTGGCATGGCGGGTGAGCGCTTCTGCGTCCGCAACTCTGGCGTGAACACAGTTGTTGAAGGCGTCGGTGACCACGGCTGCGAATACATGACTGGCGGTAAAGTTGTTGTACTTGGTGCCACCGGGCGCAACTTTGCGGCAGGCATGAGTGGTGGTGTTGCGTACATCCTAGATGAGCAGGGGGACTTCGCGACGCGCTGCAACCAGCAGATGGTTGGACTTGAAACACTCGAAGACGCGGAGGAAATCAACGACCTGTACCAGATGATTCAGCGCCACGCCGACTACACCGGGAGCCAGAATGCATCAAAAGTCCTCGCCTCCTGGAAGGAGATGGTGCCGAAGTTCGTCAAGGTGATGCCGAAGGACTACAAGCGGGTGTTGCAGGCAATTGAGAAAGCGATCGCAGCCGGTTTGAGCGGCGATGACGCGCTCACCGCCGCCTTTGAAGAAAACGCCCGCGATGTTGCCCGCATTGGTGGCAGCTAGAATTCACGGCGGACGATGTAACAAGGGGTTTAAACCTCTTGTTACATCGCTAAGCTATCGGTGGGGTAGTGCTGCGAGGTTATCAGTGGGGTGTTCGATGTTCAGTTGATGTTGTCTGTTGGCGATCGCAGATTGACATTTATGAGTGTTTTTGACCCGTTTGGGCTACCTTCAATTCGCTTATCTGAAATCAAAAAACTTCCTAGCTGTGCAGCTATCTACTTTGCTATAGATTCAGAGGGTAGAGTTCTTTATGTAGGTCAAGCAACTAATTTAGCAGCAAGATGGAAAAATCATCACCGTGAATTCCAATTAGGGGAAATGGATAAGAGTTGTCCAGTCAGGATTGCTTGGCAGACATGGAATGAAGAAGATTTAAATGAGGCAGAAAAGTACTTTATTCAAACTTTTCATCCCTTGTTGAATGGGACAGAAGTTAAGGCTCCTTCTACTATCCCCTCAGAATTTATATTGAGAGATTTTCTGAAGATTTTTTCTCGTAGGCTCATTATTATTGGAATTCAAGCTATAAGTAACAGAGAGCTGCCACATATTCATCTCAAGTATGATTGGACGAATTGTTCCCCAAAAGGTACAGCAGCAAAGATAAAGAGCTTTATTCAACAAAACAAAGGTCAAAATACCAGTATGAAAATTAAGCGAAAGCCATACGGACGAATAGAGCCTGCGGAGGTTTTTCGACCAGGCAGTAAAGCACACAAAGTAAATGCTCGTGAAAATCGTTCTTACAACAATCATTGGTATATGGCTTGTAATGGAGCCATTATCCATATCACACCCACCCATCATTACCAAGAATTTAAGGAAAGAACAGTTGCTAAAGAGTTAGCTGCAATAAAGCTTCGAGCTGTAACCGAAGTTGCTTTCTCTGAAATGAGCAGTCGGTATTCTTATGAGTTTTCTGGACTAACCTGCTTTCAGCATGATCTGATTCCATTGCTTTGGGTCGCTAAGTAAATCGCCAGCAGATTAATACTGAACTGCACCGGACGATTGGTTCGAGCGTCGGCTGTCGGTTCTGGGTTATCTCGGTGAGCTTTATCGCTAGCCCGCTTCTATCTATGGCTTATTTCTTCCAGTATTTAGTAGGATTCACAACAACTAACCCAAATTTCAACTGAGACACGACGATGGGAAAACCAACTGGCTTTATCGAGTATATCCGCGAGTTACCATCTGAATTGTCGCGCCCGCGAGCGCCCACTGGCAGGAAGTTTTACAATGAATTGCCAAAATGAAAATTCCAAATAGCGATCGCGCCGTTATTGAACCATCAAAATTTACTGATTACCTACTTAATCTAGAGCATAAGCGAGGCGGTGCTAAGGCGAAACTACTCATTCAATGCGGATATTTTCAAGAAAACTGGCAGCAATTAGAAACAGATATTCGTAATTCTCACCTGTCCGCAGATGTTGATGTCGTTAAGGAAACAGCATACGGAACGCGATATGAAATCAGTGCTTATCTTTCTACACCTGTCGGTAGACAACTGCTTGTAAGGACAGTTTGGCAAATAGACAAGGGTACAGATTTTCCGCGTTTGATTACGTTAATTCCCGATTAGCAAGGTAGCAGAGGAGGCTATGAATTATCAACTTTATTCAGATGTCATATTACTATGCGATCTTCCCGAAGAAGGACTTTATGCAGGTGATGTTGGTACGGTTGTGGAACAACATAACGTTGAGGGACTAGAAATAGGTTATAGCGTCGAGTTCTTTGATATGTTGGGGAACACTGTAGCCGTTGCCACCTTGTCCGGGAGATCCCTGCGCTCACCTACTCGCGCCGACAGACCTACCGTAAGACTTGTTAATAATTTGGCTGCTTAGCAAGTTAGATCTAACACTGCGTTGCACTGACACAAATTTCAACAGAGACACGACTATGGGAAAACCAACTGGCTTTATCGAATTTATCCGCGAATTACCCTCTGAAGTAGCGCCGAGCGATCGCATCCGCAACTGGGACGAATTCCACCTGCACATGCCGGAGGACAAACTCCGTACCCAGGGCGCACGCTGTATGGACTGTGGCATTCCATTTTGCCACACGGGCACGCTGATCAGCGGCATGGCAAGCGGTTGCCCGATCAACAACCTGATTCCTGAATGGAACGACCTCGTCTATCGCGGACTCTGGCGCGAGGCGCTCGATCGCCTGCACAAGACGAACAACTTCCCCGAATTCACAGGTCGTGTCTGCCCCGCGCCCTGCGAAGGTTCGTGCGTGCTTGGCATCACCAATCCGCCGGTCACGATCAAGAACATCGAGAGTGCGATCGCCGACAAAGGTTGGGACGAAGGCTGGGTCACCCCCGATCCGCCGACCAAGCGCACCGGCAAAAAAGTCGCCGTCATCGGTTCCGGTCCCGCCGGTCTTTGCGCCGCCGCGCAGCTCAACAAGGCTGGTCATTGGGTCACTGTGTTTGAACGCGCCGATCGCCCCGGCGGACTGCTCATGTATGGCATCCCCAACATGAAGCTCGATAAGGAAGAGGTCGTCATGCGCCGCCTCAGAGTCCTTGAGGAGGAGGGCGTAAAGTTCATCTGCAACACCGAGGTCGGCAAAGACTTTCCCGTCGAGAATCTGCTCAAGGAATTCGACTCTGTGGTACTCTGCACGGGGGCCACCAAGCCGCGTGACCTTCCCATCGAAGGGCGTGAGTTGAAAGGCATCCACTTTGCAATGGACTTCCTCACGGCGAACACCAAGGCAGTTCTGGACAAGCACAAGAACGGCAGTTTCATCTCCGCCGAAGGCAAGGATGTTGTCATCATCGGCGGCGGCGACACCGGCACCGACTGCGTCGGTACATCGATGCGCCACGGCTGCAAGAGCCTCGTGCAGCTTGAAATCCTACCTCAACCGCCGTTGGAGCGTGCCGCCAATAACCCGTGGCCTGAGTGGCCCAAGGTCTACAAAATGGACTACGGACAGGAGGAAGCTGCCGCCAAGTTCGGCGCTGATCCGCGTGTCTATCTCACCACTGCCACAAAGTTCGAGGGCGACGAAAACGGCAACGTCAAAGCCGTCCACACCGTGCAGGTGCAGTGGGAGAAAAACGACAAAGGCCAGTTTATTCCGAAGCACGTCCCCGGCACCGAAAAAGTCCTGCCCGCGCAGCTTGTCCTGCTCGCTATGGGATTCCTCGGTCCTGAGCAACCACTGCTCGATGCCCTCGGCGTCGAGCGCGATCCGCGTAGCAATGTGAAAGCCGACTACGGCAAATACGCCACCAGCATCCCTGGTGTCTTCGCTGCTGGAGATTGCCGTCGCGGACAGAGCCTTGTCGTCTGGGCCTTCAACGAAGGACGCGGTGCCGCCCGCGAGTGCGACCTCTACCTCATGGGCAGCACCGACCTGCCTTGAGGAAATTGATACCGAGTTGCGTTCACAAGGGTAGTAGATGCCTCCCAGATGAGGGAGAGCCGGGGAGATGGGGAGGATGCGGGAGAAATTACTTACCACTTCTTCCCTACCTTCCCCATCTTACTCACCTTCCCCACCTTCCTTATGTACTACGTTTGACCTTGTGGGCGGGGATTTGACTGCTGGCTGTTGATGGCTTTGATTCTGGGGGACGGGCGATAATGGGAATCGTGAAGTGAAACTGGCTGCCCTGATCTTTGCCAGCTGAGTCTGCCCAAATTTCACCCCCCCACCCCTTGACAATCTGCCGACAAATTGCTAATCCTAGACCCGTACCGCCAGTAGTTCGTCGCAGGGCACCTTCTTCCTGATAGAAGCGATCAAAGACTTCTTCTAGACGGTTGGGTTCAATACCGCGACCCGTATCCGCTACTGTGACTTCTAGCATGGAACCCCCGTTGCTTTTGCTTTGAATAATGATTTGCCCTTGAGGGGTCGTAAATTTGCAGGCATTGTCTAGAAGTTTAGCTAGGGCTTCTACAAGCCATTCCCCATCTGCTCGGACTAAGGGGAGGTCATCTGGTACTTGTGTTGTGATTTTGGGGCGTTCACTTTCAGACCGGCGAGCGCGGATATTGCTGAGGGCGAGGTCGATGCACTCTTGCAGGGAGAGTGGTTCTGGGTTCCATTCGACGCGACCACTTTCTAATCGCGAGAGGGTGAGGAAGTCTTGAACTAATTTCCGCATCCGTTCGGCGTCAGTGAGGGCAGTATTGAGCATCACCTGGCGCAACTCTGGGGGCATATCGGGTTCGCTTGCCAGACTTTCCAGGCAGACTTGAATGGTGGAGAGAGGGGTTCGCAGTTCGTGACCCGTGATCGCGACTAAATTGCTGCGGGTACGGTCAAGGGCTTCTAGCTGCTGGTTCAAATCTTCCAGGTTGGCGTAGGCTTCGGCTTGAATCAGGGCAACACCGACTTGGGTTGCGATCGCTTCCACCAGTGACAGTTCATCCTCTTGCCACCGATGAGGTGTCGCCCCACAATGGTGCAACTCCACCATCCCCAACAACTGACCCTGATACAGCACCGGCACCATTAGAAGGGAGCGAATCGAAAACTGTTGCAGCAGATTTTTTAAAGTTGTCGATGACGGATTGCGGGTATCGCCTGACGGTGCCGCTAGCTCCTCGGTGGTCGAGCGGCTAACGCTGTTTTCAGGGACGGAGCGCTGTACGCGCATGCTCCGCTGACGCGGACTGGCTCTAAGCAGACCATCCCGTTCGCTGGAGGAGTTCCCGTTCAGCAAACCCGTTGTCGAAGAGTAGGGTAGGGTATACGCGGCGCGATCGGAATTAGCAACTGATTCATTGATACCGTTAAGGCGGGGGTCTTCTTGAGCGTCTTCTACATAAACGGGCTCCTGATGCTGTACGACAGCTTGAAATAGGCAATTGTCTCGCAACGGCCAGGTTTGTCCTAATGTGGAGGCAAGGTGTGTCTCCCCCGTATCCCCCGTCTTCAAGAACTCATGACCGAGGGTGGCGGTGGCATCCGTTGCCTTGCAGCAGTAAATTAGACACCGACAAGACCCAAGTGCTTGCCCCATTTCCTGCACAGCGACTTCGAGAATTTCCTCATGGTTGAGACTTCGCCGAATCGCCGC
>JGI12467J12023_1043668_pt1 | contig 9816 bp, 7 predicted proteins | sample SoiCrureplicCD5C_FD_12023 | JGI IMG/M metagenome (IMG submission 12023)
CATCTGTCAGGGTCCGGCCCCACTGGCTGTTGCGCAGCAACTCCGCAATGTCTTTCAATTTTTTTGCCCGATTGTCTGCCGGATGACAATTATAAGCCGGTGAGGTGAATACACTGAATTTGCTGAATCGTCTTGTCTGCTGCACCGCACGATTTACGGTGCATAAGGCAAGGGACAGAATGCCAAAAAACAACCCACGATCTTAGCCGCCTCGAAGCGGCCTGGAATACGGTAGGGAGGAGACAAAAATGCCTTTTGAGGCTAGCGTTGCCGCGCCGGACGGTTTGCATACCTTTCCGCGCCTGTTGTTTCACCACGCCAAGGTTCGGGGCAATGCTCCGGCCATGCGTGAAAAAGATCTCGGCATCTGGCAAACCTGGACTTGGTCCGAGGTGGCCGACCGGGTGAGGTCCCTGGCTTGCGGCTTGGCCGAGCTGGGATTCAAGCGGGGCGACAATCTCGCCATCATCGGCGACAACCGGCCCCATCTCTACATGACCATGACCGCCGTCCAGTGCCTGGGCGGTGTGCCGGTGCCCCTCTACCAGGATGCGGTGGCGGCGGAGATGCTCTTCGTCCTCCAGGATGCCGGCATCCGCTTTGCCGTGGTGGAGGACCAGGAGCAGGTGGACAAGCTCTTGGAAGTCAAGGACCAACTGCCCCTGCTGGAACACATCATCTACGATGATCCCCGGGGCATGCGGCATTACACCCAGACCTTCATCCACGATATCCACGAGTTGATGGAAATGGGGCGGATCCATGACCGCAACCATCCGGATTTCCTCAATGCCGAGGTGGACAAGGGCCATTACGACGACGTGTCGGTGATGCTCTACACCTCCGGCACCACCGGCAAGCCCAAGGGCGTCTGCCAGACCCATGCGGCTTTCATCGCCGCTGCCCAGGGCGGGGTTCAGGTGGACGGCATGACCGCCGACGGCGACATCCTGTCCTATCTGCCCATGGCCTGGGTCGGGGACCACCTGTTCTCCTTCGCCCAGGCCATGGTGGCCGGCTTCGCCATCAACTGCCCGGAATCCGGTGACACGGTGATGACCGACCTGCGGGAAATCGGCCCCACCTACTACTTCGCTCCACCCCGGGTGTTCGAGAGCCTGCTCACCCAGGTGATGATCCGCATGGAGGACGCCGGTGCGCTGAAGCGCAGGATATTCCATTACTTCATGGACGTGGCCAAGCGCTGCGGAGCGGAAATCCTCGACGGCAAGCCCGTGTCCTTCACCGACCGTTTCATCTATGGCCTGGGCAACATCCTGGTCTATGGTCCCCTTCGTAATGTCCTCGGCCTTTCCCGGGTGCGGGTGGCCTACACCGCTGGTGCAGCCATCGGCCCGGATCTTTTCCGCTTCTACCGTTCCATCGGCATCAATCTGAAGCAGTTCTACGGCCAGACGGAAACCTGCGCCTACGTGTGCCTGCAGCCCAACGGCGAAATCAAGCTGGATTCCGTTGGCCGGCCGGCGCCGGGGGTGGAGATCAAGATCGCCGACAACGGCGAGGTTCTGGTCAAGGGCCCCATGCTCCTCAAGGAATACTACAAGCGGCCCGATGCCACGGCGGAATCCATCAATGCCGACGGCTACTTCATGACCGGAGATGCCGGCTTCATCGACGAAGATGGGCACCTGAAGATCATTGACCGGGCCAAGGACGTGGGCAAGCTGAAGAACGGCGCCATGTTCGCCCCCAACTACATCGAGAACAAGCTCAAGTTCTTCCAGCACATCAAGGAAGTGGTCTGTTTCGGCCACGACCGGGACATGGTCTGCGCCTTCGTCAATATCGACATGGGGGCCGTGGGCAATTGGGCCGAGCGCCGGGGCATCGCCTATTCGGGATACACCGACCTGGCCGGCAAGCCCGAGGTCCTGGAACTGATCCGGCAGTGCGTCGAGGAAGTGAATGCGGCCCTTGTCTCCGATTCCATGGTGGCCGATTCCCAGATCCATCGTTTCCTGGTCCTGCACAAGGAGCTGGATCCCGATGACGACGAGCTGACCCGCACCCGCAAGGTGCGCCGCAATTTCGTGGCCGAGAAGTACGCGGTCCTCATCGAGGCCCTCTATTCCGGCAAGGCCAGCCAGTTCATCGAAACCGAAGTCAAGTTCGAGGACGGGAGGCGGGGCAAGGTGTCGGCGGATCTCAAGATCGTCGATGCCAAGACCTATCCGATTGTGAAGAAGGCGGCCTGATCATGAACATGCATAGCGAAGTCGCGCAACTGAGCCAGTCGAGCTCACACAAGAAGATCGGCGGCGTCATCCTGGATCTGCAGAACATTTCCCTGCGCTTCGGTGGGGTGAAGGCCCTGACCGACATCTCCTTCGACATCCGGGAACACGAAATCCGCGCCATCATCGGCCCCAACGGTGCCGGCAAGAGCTCCATGCTCAACGTCATCAACGGCGTCTACCACCCCCAGGAAGGCAAGATCATTTTCCGGGGCCAGGAGCGGAAGAAGATGGAGCCCCACATGGCGGCCTCCCAGGGCATCGCCCGCACCTTCCAGAACATCGCCCTGTTCAAGGGCATGACGGTGCTGGACAACATCATGACCGGCCGCATTACCAAGATGAAATCCACCTTCGTCGAGCACGCCCTGTGGTTCGGCCGGGCCCGCAACGAAGAACTGGAGCATCGCCGCAAGGTGGAGGAGGTCATCGACTTCCTGGAAATTCAGCATATCCGCAAGACCCCGGTGGGGCGCCTGCCCTACGGCCTGCAGAAGCGGGTGGAACTGGGCCGGGCCCTGGCCGCCGAGCCCTCCATGCTGCTCCTGGACGAGCCCATGGCCGGCATGAACGTGGAGGAGAAGCAGGACATGTGCCGCTTCATCCTGGACGTGAATGACCAGTTCGGCACCACCATCGTCCTCATCGAGCACGACATGGGCGTGGTCATGGACATCTCCGACCGGGTCGTGGTCCTGGACTACGGCAAGAAGATCGGCGACGGCGTGCCCGACGAAGTGAAGAACAACGAGGAAGTGATCCGCGCCTATCTGGGCGCAGGACACTAAGGAGAGACCGACATGCAATTCTTTTTCGAAGTCCTGATCGGCGGGCTCCTCTCGGGGATCATGTATTCCCTGGTGGCCCTCGGTTTCGTGCTCATCTACAAGGCTTCCGGCGTCTTCAATTTCGCCCAGGGGGCCATGGTCTATCTGGCGGCCCTGTCGGTGGTGGGCTGCATGGAGAAGGGGGCGCCCCTGTGGCTGGCCATTATCCTGGCCTTCGTCATCATGACCCTGTTCGGCATCGCCACGGAGAAATTCGTCCTGCGCAAGCTGGTGAACCAGCCCCCCATCGCCCTGTTCATGGCCACCATCGGCCTCGCCTTTTTCATCGAAGGCCTGGCCCCCATGATCTTCGGCAACGATCCCCGGGCCCTGGAAATCGGCATTGTCGATGAACCCATCGAGGCCATCCTGGACTCTGCCGGCATGGTGATCTCCAAGTTCGATCTCCTGGCGGCCGGCGTGGCGGCGATATTGGTCACCACCCTGGCCCTGTTCTTCCAATACACCCGTATCGGCCGGGCCCTGCGGGCGGTGGCGGACGACCACCAGGCCGCTCTCTCCATCGGTATTCCCCTGCAACACATCTGGGCCATCGTCTGGGGGGTGGCCGGTTTCGTCGCCCTGGTGGCGGGGATGATGTGGGGCGCCCGCAACGGTGTCCAGTTCGCTCTCACCTTCACCGCCATGAAGGCCCTGCCGGTGCTGATTCTGGGAGGCTTCACCTCGGTGCCGGGGGCCATCGTCGGCGGCCTGATCATCGGCGCCTCCGAGAAGCTTGCGGAGATCTACATCCCGCCGGTGATGCAGTCCATGTTCGGCGGCAATTTCGGGGGCATCGAGGGCTGGTTCCCCTACATCCTCGCCCTGTTGTTCCTGCTTGTCCGTCCCGAAGGCCTCTTCGGCGAAAAACACATTGACCGGGTTTAAGGAGACGAAACGATGCTTTACCGTGAAGCCGGCCAATTCAAGACCAGCTACGCTGCCGACCAGCAGCTCTTCCCCATCCGCCAGGATCGCATCGGCATCCTGGTCCTCCTGGCGGTGGCCTTCCTCGGCATCCCTGGCATGGCGAGCGAATACTGGTTCTCGGCCATTCTCATTCCCTTCCTCATCTTTGCCCTGGCGGCCCTGGGGCTCAATATCCTGACCGGCTATGCCGGCCAGCTCTCCCTGGGTTCCGCCGCCTTCATGGCAGTGGGGGCCTATGCCGCCTACAACTTCCAGCTGCGGGTGGAGGGCATACCCATCCTGGTGTCCTTCCTCATGGCCGGGGTTACTGCCGCCGGAGTGGGGGTGCTGTTCGGCCTCCCCAGCTTGCGCATCAAGGGCTTTTACCTGGCGGTGGCCACCCTGGCTGCCCAGTTCTTCATCGTCTGGTGCCTGACCAAGTTCCCCTGGCTGTCCAACAACTCTTCCTCCGGCGTCATCTCGGCCCAGAAGGTGGAAATCCTTGGCCATGTCTTCGAGTCCCCCCGGGAGAAGTACCTATTGGTGCTGTCCATCGTGGTGGTGATGGCCCTGGCCGCCCGTAACCTGGTGCGGACATCCACCGGCCGGGCCTGGATGGCGGTGCGGGACATGGACGTGGCGGCCTCCGTCATCGGCATCCGCCTGATGCCCACCAAGCTCCTGGCCTTCGCGGTGAGTTCCTTCTACTGCGGCGTGGCCGGTGCCCTCTATGCCTACTGCTACCTGGGCTCCGTGGAGCCGGACGGCTTCTCCCTGGAAATGTCCTTCAAGATCCTGTTCATGATCATCATCGGTGGGGTCGGCTCTATCCTGGGGAGCTTCCTGGGGGCAGCCTTCATCCTGCTCCTGCCCATCTTCCTGGACGTCACCCTGCCGTGGCTGGCCGGCCTGTTCCACCTGCCGTTTTCCAACGCCACGGTTTCCCATATCCAGATGCTGGTGTTCGGTGCCCTCATCATGTTCTTCCTGATCGTCGAGCCCCATGGCCTTGCCCGCCTGTGGCAGATCGCGAAGGAGAAGCTGCGTCTTTGGCCCTTCCCCCACTAGGGCGGGGTTTGTTGGTAATTGTTGGTAATAAAACTGGAGGAGACATTACATGATCAAAAATCTGAAACCCGCTGTTGCCGCTGTTGCCGTTTCCCTCGCCCTGCTGTCCCAGTCGGCCATGGCCGCCGAAGAGCAGTTCTTCCCCATCGTGTCCTACCGGGTAGGTCCCTATGGCGCCAACGGCCAGGCCTTTTACGGCGGTTTCGTCGATTACCTCAACTACGTCAATATGAAGGAAGGCGGGGTAAACGGCGTCAAGTTGGCCTGGGAAGAGTGCGAGACCGAATACAACAATGCCAAGGGCGTCGAGTGCTATGAGCGTCTGAAGGGCAAGGCCAAGAGCTCCGCCGGCCCGATCCACACCATGTCCACCGGCATCTCCTACGCCCTCATCGAGAAGGCCGCTGCCGACAAGCTGCCCCTGGCCATGATGGGCTATGGCCGTACCGATGCGGTGGATGGCTCCGTCTTCCCCTATGCCTTCCCCCTGGTGACCACTTACCAGATGCAGGCCTCCGCCATCGTCAAGTTCCTGAAGGACAAGGAGAACGGCAGCCTGGCCGGCAAGAAGATTGTTTATCTCTACCATGACTCCGCCTACGGCAAGGAGCCCATCGTGGCCCTCCAGGCCGAGGCCAGCCTGAATAAGTTCGAACTGTCCCTGATCCCCGTCGCCCACCCGGGCAACGAGCAGGGGGCCCAGTGGCTGAAGATCCGCCAGGAGAAGCCTGATTACGTCATCTTCTGGGGCTGGGGCGTGATGAACCAGACCGCGATGAAGGCCGCCCAGAAGGTGGGCTTCCCCCGGGACAAGATGGTCGGCTCCTGGTGGGCCGGTTCCGAGGAGGACACCGTGCCGGCCGGCGAAGCCGCCAAGGGCTACATGTCCGCCACCTGGAACGTGGCCGGCAAGTCCGTGCCCCTCATCGCCGACATTGAGAAGAGCGTGTATGGCGCTGGCAAGGGCAACCTCCAGGACACCAGCAAGCTGGGCACCATCCTTTACAACCGGGGCGTGTCTGCTGCCGTGCTGTCGGTGGAAGCCATCCGCAAGGCCCAGGAAAAATTTGGCAAGGGCAAGGCCATGAACGGCGAGCAAGTGCGCTGGGGACTGGAAAACCTGGCCATTACCGATGCCCGCCTGAAGCAGATCGGCGCAACCGACCTGTTGCCGGAGATCAAGACCTCCTGCAACAACCACGAGGGTTCCGGCAAGGTGAAGATCCAGCAGTGGGACGGTACCAAGTGGACGCCGGTGTCGAGCTGGATTGAGGGCAACAAGGGCCTGATCCACCCTCTCTTCGAATCTTCCGCCAAGCAGTACGCAAAGGAAAAGGGCATCACGCCGCGCGACTGCTCCAAGGAAAAGATCTGATCCAGGCGTGGGGAGCCGGCGGGCTCCCCGCTTCAACCGGATGAAATGCCATGACAGTACAGACATCAGAGGCTGTAGCGGCCGACTCGTACCTGAACATCAATAACATCGAGGTCATCTATGACCACGTTATTCTGGTGTTGAAGGGGGTTTCCCTCAATGTGCCGAAAGGAAAGATTGTCGCCCTGCTGGGGGCCAACGGGGCGGGTAAGACCACGACCCTGAAGGCTATTTCCAACTTGCTCCATGCCGAACGGGGCGACGTGACCAAGGGGTCCGTCGAGTTCAAGGGCACCCGGGTGGACCAGCTGACACCTAACGAACTGGTGAAGCGGGGCGTAATCCAGGTTATGGAGGGGCGGCACTGCTTTGGCCACCTGACCATCGAGGAAAACCTGCTTACCGGTGCCTATACCCGTTCCATTTCCCGGGCCCAGCTCAAGGAGAGCCTGGAAAAGGTTTACCACTACTTCCCGCGGCTCAAGACCCGGCGGACTTCCCAGGCTGGATACACGTCAGGCGGCGAACAGCAGATGTGCGCCATCGGCCGGGCCCTCATGGCCAAGCCGGAGATGATCCTGTTGGACGAGCCTTCCATGGGCCTCGCCCCCCAGATCGTCGAGGAAATCTTCGAGATTGTGAAGGACTTGAATAGCCGTGAAAACGTCAGTTTCCTCCTGGCCGAGCAGAACACCATGGTGGCGCTCCGGTATGCGGACTTTGGCTACATCCTGGAAAACGGCCGGGTGGTCATGGAAGGGGACGCGGAAGAACTGCGTACCAACGAGGATGTGAAGGAGTTCTACCTGGGGTTGTCGTCCCAGGGGAGGAAGTCCTTCCGGGAAGTAAAACACTATCGCCGCCGCAAACGCTGGCTCTCTTGAGGCTGAAGTGCGACCGCCATGGCTTCGTTGTCGGCCGGCTTGTTTGCAGCAAGCAAACGGCGCCGGCCTCCGCCTCGCCCTGGCGGCCTACTTTTCAGCCTCAGGTCTGATTGGCCGCTAATAAGGAATCTCTAAGCTATGAGCTTTTACGACCCCCTGGAAACCCGCGATCCGGAAGAGCGGGAACGTGACCTCATGGACAAGCTGGCGCGGCAGGTGGCCCATGCCAAGGAGTCCACGTCCTATTATTTCGAGCGCCTGGCGGGCATCAATCCCTTTGATGTGACCTCCCGCAAGGCCCTGGCCGCTCTGCCGATAACCCGGAAGAAGGATCTCATCGCCCTGCAGAAGGATCGCTCACCCTTTGGCGGTCTGAATGCGGTGAGTACGGGCAATGCGAAGCGGGTCTTCGCATCCCCGGGTCCCATTTATGAGCTCCAGGGCAAGGAGCCCGACCCCTGGCGCATGGCACGAGTGCTTTATGCCGCCGGATTTCGCAGTGGAGACCTGATTCACAATTGCTTTTCCTACCATTTCACACCCGGTGCCTTCATTTTTGAAGAAGGGGCGCGCAAGCTCGGCTGCTCGGTATTTCCCGGAGGTGTAGGCCAGACCGAGCAGCAGGTCCAGGCCATGGCCCATCTGAAGCCGGCAGGCTACGTGGGTACCCCGTCTTTCCTGCGGCTGATTGTCGAGAAGGCCGCGGAAATGGGAGCCGACATTTCTTCCGTGAAGAAGGCCTGCGTTTCCGGCGAGGCCTTGCCGGCGGTTACTCGCAGCCTGCTGGCCGATGCCGGCATCCAGACCCGGCAGTGCTACGCCACGGCGGATATCGGCGCCATAGCCTATGAGACCGAGGCGGACGAGGGCCTAGTGGTGGAAGAGGGCATTCTGCTGGAGATCGTTCGTCCCGGCACCGGCGACCCCGTTGAGCCCGGGGAGGTGGGGGAGATTGTGGTTACCACCTTCAGCCCGGATTACCCCCTCATCCGTTTCGCCACCGGTGATCTTTCCGCCCTGCTGCCGGGCCGCTCCCCCTGTGGCCGTAGCAATGTGCGCATCAAAGGCTGGCTGGGACGGGCGGACCAGACTACCAAGGTCAAGGGCATGTTTGTCCATCCGGAACAGGTGGCCGACATTAGCCGCCGCCATCCGGAAATCCGGCGCATGCGGCTGGTGGTGGACAACCCGGACGGGCAGGACCGGATGACCCTGCGCTGCGAAATTGAAAACGGCAGCGAGGCCTTGGCCCAGGCTCTGGTAATGAGCATGCGGGAAATTACCAAGCTGCGGGGCGAAACGGCTTTCTGTGCACCGGGCGGCTTGCCCAATGACGGGAAAGTCATCGAGGATATCCGGGTCTATACCTGACTGGATTTTCCTGAGGACTATTACCGATGCAACGTGCCAAGCCCCTAGCCGGCGTCCGTATCCTTGACCTGACCCGTCTGCTGCCTGGGCCGGTGGCGACCCTGCACCTGGCCGACCTGGGAGCCGACGTGGTCAAGATCGAGGATCCCCAGGTAGGCGACTATGCCCGTACCCTCGGCAAGGGGCAGGGGGAGGATAGCGCCTATTTCCGCATGATCAACCGCAACAAGCGGGGGATGCGCCTGGATCTCAAACAGCCGGAAGGCGTGGAGGTATTCATGGCCCTGGCCCGGGAAGCGGATGGCGTGGTGGAGAGCTTCCGGCCCGGCGTCGCCGACAAGCTGGGCATCGGCTACGAGGCAGTGCGGGCGGTGAATCCCCGCATCGCCTATTGTTCCATCAGCGGCTACGGGCAAAATGGCCCCTACCGGCATCTGGCTGGTCATGATCTCAACTACCTGGGCTATGCTGGGGTCCTGGAGCAGATCGGGCATGCCGGCGGCCCGCCGGTGATTCCAAACTTCCAGATCGCCGACCTCCTGGGCGGGGCTCTTACCGCTGCCATGGGTATCCTGGCGGTCCTCCTGGAGGCCCAGCGTACCGGGCAAGGGCGGCATATCGATGTTTCCATGACCGACAGCGTCCTGGCCCATGCCTATTTTGCCATGCTTCGCTTGAGCGATGCCGGCACTTCGGCTCCCCGGGGCACCGACCTGCTTTCCGGCGGTTTGCCCTGTTATTCAGTCTATGAGACTGCCGATCACCGCTACATGGCCGTGGCCGCTCTGGAGCCCAAATTCTGGCAAAGCTGCTGCCAGGTTCTAGGCCGACCGGATCTGGTGGAGCGGCATTGGGTAGCAGGCGAGGAGGGAGCCAAGGTCAAGGCTGAACTGGCGGCCATCTTTGCGACCCGCAGCCGGGACGAGTGGGCTGCCCTGTTTGTGCCGGCCGACTGCTGCGTCACTCCCGTCCTGAGTCCGGAAGAGGCCCTGGCCAACGAGCAGATTGCCGCCCGGGACATGGTGGTGGAGTCCGATGGCCTCAAGCAGTTCGCACCGCCACTGAGGGTCTCGGAATTTGATTTCGAGATTGAAAGGACGGCTCCCAAGGTTGGCGAGCATAGTGCG